>Ga0224525_1000039_pt1 | contig 80047 bp, 68 predicted proteins | sample CFST100metaG_FD_179874 | JGI IMG/M metagenome (GOLD analysis project Ga0224525, IMG submission 179874) | Peat soil microbial communities from Stordalen Mire, Sweden - C.F.S.T100 | ecosystem: Environmental > Terrestrial > Soil > Wetlands > Peat | place: Sweden: Norrbotten County, Stordalen Mire...
CGAAAAACAACGACAAAAACAACAGCAAAAGCAAAAACGCCACAAAGGAAAAAACAAATGCAAAAACAAGAACAAAAACCTTGACAACCCCAGCCGTCTCATAGAAGGCCCTGAGGGATGTTTTTCGGGCGTTTAGCTTGAAAACAGGCCTTTTCCCGCAGTCTGTTTAGCCCCTGTTGCTTTTTGTTTTCTGCCGGTTACATCCCCACAGCGGCTAAAGCCGGGTTCTTTCTTGGCCATGATTGGCACGACTGAAGTCGTGCCCTGACACAATCTATCGCCTCAAGGTAATTTGCAAGCGGCTCCTGATTCAAAATTTTTTCAGCGTCAAGCGCCGATCAGAACCGGGCTGTAGACTTCGGCGCGGGCCGCGGGAGAGGCAATAAGCTCGGGCGGCGCGGCGGCTACTGGCACATGGGCCAGCTCCCAGGTTGAGCGGTCTTTCATCAGCCGCGAAACCAGCGCTGTGTGCATGGCGTGACCGGCGCACTCGGCCACCACATGGCCCTCGATGCGGCGTCCGGCCAGCGCCAGGTCGCCGATCAGGTCAAGAATCTTATGGCGCACATACTCGTCAGGAAAACGCAGCGGGCCGTTCTCCGGGCCTTCCGCCGTTAGAACAATGGTGCACTCCGGGCTGGCGCCGCGAATGAGGCCCATATCGCGCAGCTTCTTCTCGTCTGCCTTGTAGCCAAAAGTGCGCGCTGGAGCGATGGACTTGCCGTATGTCTCGGCCGCCAGATCCACGCAGGCGGTCTGGTAGCCGATGGGCGCGGGAAAATCAATGGTGTAGCGGATGCTGTAGCCGGCGCCGGGATAGACGCCGATGAATCTTTTCCCGTCGCGCACTTCGACCGGGCGCAGCACGCGGACGGTTTCGCGGCGGCGGCGCTGAACGCGTATGCCCGCGCGCAGAAAAGCTTGCACGTAGGGCAGGGCGCTGCCGTCCAGAATGGGCAGTTCCAGGTTGTCCAGTTCCGCAATCACGTTGTCAATGCCCATGCCGACCAGCGCCGAGAGCAGATGCTCGGTGGTGGAGATCAGCACGCCCTGCCGCATGAGACTGGTGGCATAGCTTACTTTGGCCACATTGCGTCCGTTGGCGGGAATCTCAAAGTTGTCCAGATCGGTGCGGCGGAAGACGATTCCCGAGCCGGCCGGCGCTGGCAACAGGCGCAGCGTCACCGGCGCGCCGGAGTGCAAACCAACTCCGCTGAACTCCAAAGGCGCGGCAATCGTCTGTTCCAAGTGAGCGGGATTCGTCAAAGAGCCCTTCTTGCACGTTAAAAAACCGTGTATATCCGTTAGATTAGTCGCGATGGATTATCTTTGTACTGTGGCATTTTTGCCACACTTTGCGTTACTCAGGCCACCCATCGGGCATGGAATCCCCTGTGCGCCTCTCCGCCAGAGCAATTTTCAGCGTGAAGGAGGGCCGTTTCGGGCGGTTCTCCGGATTGTGTGGAGTCTTTGAAGCAGTGCGCGGCTGCCGGAGCATTTGATACACTTCCCACAAGAAACATCTGGAGTTATACAACGATATGAAACACAACTTTCTGATTCTGTTGTTGGCGGCCAGCAGCATGGCCGCAAGCGCCCAACCTTCCACTGCCACGGCCAAGCCTGCCACCGCCACGGCAAAGTCCGTTACAAAGGCCGCCAAGCCGGCTACAGCCCGCGCCGCCAGATCAGCCGCTACGGCTGCCAAGTCCACGGCCACCGCTGGCATTCTTCCTCCCGGCGTGCCTCCGGTCAAAGCGCCGGTGCAGACCCTCTTCACTACGATCCTGCGCTACCAGGACATCAAGGTCGGCACAGGCGCCGTGGCTGAGGCTCAAAAGCTGTACAAGATTCAATACACCGGCTGGTTGGCCGCGGACGGACGCAAGTTTGACTCGTCCTATGACCATCCCCGCCCGCCTCTGAAGGACAAAGCCGGCAAGCCGGTGCTGGGCCCAGACGGCAAGCCCCAGTTGAGCGAACCGCAGCCTCTCGTCTTTCCCCAGGGCTTTGGCCGCGTGATTTCCGGCTTGGATGCAGGCTTTGAAGGCATGAGAATCGGCGGACAGCGCCGCCTGTTCATTCCCTGGCGGCTGGCCTATGGCGAGAAAGGGCGTCCGGGACCAGACGCCGCTCACCCTGGAATTCCGGGCAAGGCCGACCTGATCTTTGACATCGAGTTGGTTGACGTAACCGACTTTCCCAAGCCTCCCGCTCGTCCCAACGTAACGCCCGGCAACCATCCAACGCCCGGCGGCGCTCAGATCAAGCCCGGAACGGCAGCCACTCCGGCCAAGTCGGGAACGGCAGCCACTCCAGCGGTAGCGCCCAAGACGGCTGCTTCGGCGGCAACCACGGCTCCCGCGGCTAAAACTGCGGCTCCCGCTTCCACTCCGGCGGCAGCGGCTCCCACAACTCCGGCAAAACCGCAGTCCAAGTAACGTCCGGGGTTTTCCAGAAGGCCTTCCGGTTTTGCGGCCATTTCCTTCATGGAGATGGCTGCCGGGCCGGAGGGCCTTTTTTAGTGCATTTTAGAAAATTTTGTAGGCCGGAATGTTGTCGGGCTCCCACCCATTCCGCAGAAAACGCGGAATGGATGGGGCACCCAGATCGTATTGCAATTCATAAGAGCCGGATCAATAGGAATTCGCGGCAGGCAACTCGGGGGTGGCCGCCAAAAGCTGCTGTGTGTAAGCCTCGCGCGGGTTGGCGCAGAGGGCCACGGCCTCGCCCGTCTCCACCAGCCTTCCCCGCTCCATCACGGCAATTCGCGTAGACAGATAGCGCACCAGCGGCATGGCGTGCGAGATGAACAGATAGGTCAGCCCGTACTGGCGCTGCAACTGCCTGAGCAGATTGATAATCTGCGCTCCCACGCTCACATCCAGGGCCGAAACCGGCTCATCCAGAATCAGCAGTTTGGGCCGGAGCGCCAGCGCGCGGGCGATATTGACGCGCTGCCGCTGCCCGCCGCTGAACTCGTGCGGATAGCGGTCAAGCGCCGATTCGTCGAGTCCCACCTCGCGGAGCAGCGCGGCGGCGCGGGCGCGCTTTTCATCCTTCGTCGCGTTTAGAGAGTTGGCCGCACCGCAGGCGCCGCCGTGAATCGCCCACGGCTCGGTCACAATCTCCAGCACTTTCATGCGTGGATTCAGCGCGCCATAGGGGTCCTGAAAGACGGGCTGCATCTGGCGGCGCAGGCGGCGCAACTCGGCGCGCGAGGCCCGCGCCACGTCGATGCCGTCCACGCGCACCGCGCCCCGGCTGGGCCGGGTCAGCCCCAGAATCATCCGCGCCACGGTCGTCTTGCCCGAGCCGGACTCGCCCACCAGCCCCAGCGTCTCTCCGGCCTCAATTTTGAGCGAAACATCCTCGACGACGGCCTGCTGCTCGGTGTGCATTCCCACCCGCCGCGGGTAGCTCTTCCAGACCGCATCCACTTCAACCAGCGCCATGCCCAAATGGTAAATGCAGCGGGCGCTGCCCACGACGCCATTGATCCGGCAAGAAAACAGTGACATCGCTTTCCACCCATTTCCGCCAAAAACGCGGAATGGATGGGACACCCTGACGTATTGAGTTGCCGGATCAACAAGCGAATCCATCGAAGGCCAAAACCAGCCTTGTTGCGCCTCCTCGCGCAAAACCGCCGCTCTTTCGAGCCACGCTTACAAATATGTGCCGGATAAGCTTGCCTCGGGTATAGCGCGGGCAGTAATATTTATTTTCTGGCTTTCGTGAAAAGGTTTACTTTGGCGCTTTCCAGGCAGCATAGAGCGTGCAAAGTTGCTCGTTTGAGCCGGATGATGATCGTGTATACGTATTTTGGAGAAACTTCATGGAATGGCCGCGTCCGCAAGTCTCAGGTGGCAGTATCTTTGAATGGCCTGCCGCTGGGCTGCTGCGCGCGTTCTGGGCGAAAACGTGGAATTGGCCGGAAGACCAGGCTGTCAGCGATAAAATTCAGCAGCGTTCGAGGTAGAAAATCGTGATCGCAACTTGTATGAACATTCTTGGAGCGTCAGCCTCGCCTAGCAGCCTGGCGCTCGGCGTTCCCTCCCTGGCTCACTTGAGTCCGCTCGACATGGCTGTGATCGCCATCTACTTCGTGATGGTGATCTGGATCGGCTTCTATTTGAAGAGCAAGGCCAACACCAGCGAAGAGTTCTTCATGGCCGGTCGCGAGATGACCGCGTGGATCGCGGGCTTGAGCTTTGTTTCGGCCAACCTGGGCTCACTGGAGCTGATGGGCTGGGCCGGCTCTACTTATCAGTACGGCATTCTGGCGGCGCACTGGTACTGGATTGGCGCCATTCCCGCCATGCTCTTCCTGGGCATGGTGATGATGCCCTTCTATTACGTCTGCAAGACGCACTCGGTGCCCGGCTACCTGAAGCTGCGCTACGGCCCGGGCGCCAGCATTGTTTCCGCCTTCTCGTTCGCCTTCATGACCGTGCTGATGAGCGGCGTGAACATGTTCGCCATGGCGGAAGTGATGAAGGTTGTCCTCGGCTGGGACATGAATTTTTCCATCATTGTCTCTTCGCTGGCCGTGGCGGCGTATGTGGCTCTGGGCGGCTTGCGCTCGGCCATCTTCAATGAGGTCTTGCAGTTCGTGCTGATCTGGGGCGGCGCGCTGCTGGTGCCGATTCTGGGCCTCACGGAGACCGGCGGCTGGAATGGCCTGAAGGCGCGCATTGCGCACAACATTGCCACTGGCGTCATCGCTCCGGGCGACTATACCCATATGTGGCGCAGCCTGGGCCACTTTGCCGACAACCCGATGGGCATTCACTGGACCGGCATTGTCTTCGGCCTCGGCTTTGCCATTAGTTTTGGCTACTGGACCACGGACTTCCTGGTCGTGCAGCGCGTGCTGTCGGCCAAGAACCTGCGCGCGGCGCGCATGGCTCCGGTGCTCGGCTCCTTCTTCAAAATGGCGGTGCCGTTTATCGTCATTTTGCCCGGCCTGCTGGGCCTGGTGGTCTTGCAGAATCCCGACGGCAGCCTGATGCACCTGGTGGGTGAAGAAGTCGTCAAGGCCAACCCTGGCGCGAACCTGCACAGCTACAACGAAGTGCTGCCGCTGATGATGGTGCGTTATTGCAGTCCCGGTCTGCTGGGTTTGGGCATCACCGCGCTGATTGCCGGCTTTATGAGCGGCATGGCGGGCAACGTGAGCGCCTTCTCCGCCGTATGGACCTACGACATCTACCAGCCGCTCATCAACAAGCACGCCAAGGACGAGCACTATGTCGCGGTCGGGCGCTGGGCGACGATTCTGGGCGTGATCATTTCCATCGGCACGGCCTATCTGGTGATGAATTCCAAGGGCATCATGGATTACGTCCAGGCGCTGTTCAGCTTCTTCATCTCGCCGCTGCTGGGCGTGGTGCTGATGGGCATGTTCTGGAAGCGCGCCACCAAGGCGGGCGGCTTCTGGGGCCTGCTGGTGGGCACGCTCACCTCCATCACCCTGTGGGCCTGGGTCAAGCTCGATCCCTCGGCGCTGCGCTACGTGGCCATCTCGCCCGACGCCAAGGACATGGCGGAGAATATGTACCGGGCGCTCTGGTCGGTAAGCACCTCGATTATCGTCGTCTTCCTGGTCAGCATTTTCACCAAGCCCCGCCCGGATGCGGAGTTGAATGGCCTGGTCTATGGCGCCACGGTTCTGCCCGTGCAAGAACCTGTTCCGCTCTATAAAAACGAGTGGCTCTGGACAGGTGTTGCCATCGTATGCTTCTTTGCCCTCAACATTATCTTCTGGTAGAGCGAAACCAGAGTTGATGGTTCCCGAAGCTACAGCGCTCAAGTTGCCGCGACCCGGCGGGAAGCGGCAACCCAGGGCAAAGCTCAACAGGACACAGTTACTCAGGTGTCGCTCTAGAAAGGTCGCGCCATGCGTTCTTCGAATCTCTCGATCTGGTTTTTTATCGGTGTCATGCTGACCATTTACGGCACCCTGATTTTTGGCTACGGAATTTGGGAACTGGTGAGCGGACACACGGCCAACGTGGTTCTGGCCAATCTGCACGCGCCAGTCTGGTGGGGTGGCACCATGCTCGTGATTGGCCTGTTCTACGGAATACACTTTCGCCCGGGCCACAACGACGAATGAATCTGCGGTTACAAGGAGTAATCAGTTATGACAGCAAAACGTAAAATGACGTTCGGCGTTATCGTGGGCACGCGCGGCTTCTTCCCCGGCCATCTAGCCAAAACCGGCCACGAGGAGATCATTCGTGTGCTGAAGGCGGCCGGAGCTGAGGCCATCCTACTCAGCCCGGAGGAATCCCGGCACGGCGCGGTGCAGACATACGCCGAGTCTGAACTCTGCGCGGAGCTGTTCAAAAAGCACGCTGATCAGATTGACGGCATCATCGTCACCCTGCCCAACTTCGGCGAGGAGCGCGGCATCGTGGATGCCATCCGCCTCTCCGGGCTGAAGGTTCCGGTGCTTGTGCAGGCCACACCCGACCGCACCAGCGACATGAGCATCAGCGACCGCCGCGACAGCTTCTGCGGCAAAACGAGCTGTTGCAACAATATGTTGCAGTACGGCATTCAGTATTCGCTGACCACGCTGCACACCGAGGCGCTCACTTCGCCGGAGTTCAAGGCGGATCTGGAGTGGTTCTCGGCGGTTTGCCGCATCGTCAAGGGACTGAAGAATCTGCGCATCGGCTGCATCGGCGCGCGACCGGCGGCCTTCAACACGGTTCGCTACTCCGAGCGCATTCTGGAAACCAACGGCATCTCCATCGAGCCGATTGATCTCTCGGAGATTTTAGGCCGCATCGGCCGCTTGAAAGACGGCGACGACGCTGTCCATGCCAAGCTGGCGGCGATCAAAAGCTACGTCAGCACCACTGGCATTACCGCCGAGGCGCTGCTGAAGATGGCCAAGCTGGGCGCGGTCATTGACGCCTGGATGAAGGAAACCGCCGTCACCATCACCACCGTGCAGTGCTGGAACTCGCTCGAAGAAAACTTCGGCGTGGTGCCTTGCACCCTGATGAGCATGATGTCGAATGAACTGATCCCTTCGGCCTGCGAAGTGGATGTCTGTGGCGCGCTCAGCATGTACATGCTGGCCCTGGCCAGCGAAACGCCCTCGGCGCTGCTGGACTGGAACAACAACTACGGCAGCGATCCCAACAAGTGCGTCTGCTTCCACTGCTCCAACCTGCCCAAGCACTTCTTCAACGAAGTCAAGATGGACTATCAGGCGATTATTGCCGGCACGGTGGGCAAGGAAAACACCTTCGGCACCTGCGTGGGCCGCGTGAAGGCCGGCGCCATGAGCTATGCGCGCTTCTCCACCGACGACCGCCGTGGCGTTATTCGCGGCTACCTCGGCGCGGGCCGGTTCACTGACGATCCTCTGGAAACCTTCGGCGGCGCGGGCGTGGTTGAAATTCCCAAGCTGCAAAAGCTGCTCCGGTACATCTGCCGCGAGGGCTTCGAGCACCATGTAGCCACCAACTTCAGCGATGTTTCCAGCGCCATCGATGAGGCCGCCAAGCGCTATCTGGGATGGGAGACCTACTTCCACGAAGGGCCGGAAGAGTAAGCGTCTACACATTTACAGATAGGCGGCTGGGTGCCCCATCCTTTCCGCGTTTTGTGCGGAAAGGGTGGGACCCCGTAGTAAGTTTGGCAATAAGAGGAAATGGATCGATGGGAGTTTCAGAAGCAGCAAATAGCTCAGCTCGTTATGTGATTGGCATCGATGTCGGCACGGGCGGCACGCGTGCGGTTCTGGTCAACGAGCAGGGCGAAGTGCTTGCCTCGGCGACCGGCGACCACGAGCCGTTTGCCTCGCCCCAAAATGGATGGGCGGAGCAGGACCCGCATGACTGGTGGAAGGCCTGCAAGCAGGCGCTCAAGCAGCTTCTCCGGGAAAACGCCGTCTCTAATACGCAGATTGCCGCGGTGGGCCTGAGCGGGCAGATGCACGGCGCAGTGCTGCTCGATGAGAAGGATGAAGTTCTGCGCCCCGCGCTGATCTGGTGCGATCAGCGGACGCAGGAGCAGTGCGACGAACTGGACCGGACCATCGGGACCAAGCGGCTGGTCGAGTTGACCTCGAATCCGGCGCTGACCAACTTTACGCTGACCAAGTTGCTGTGGGTGCGCACGCATGAGCCGGAGATTTGGAAGCGCTTCCGCTCCTTTCTGCTGCCCAAGGACTACATCCGCCTGCGGATGACCGGAGTCCGCGCATCGGACGTCTCGGACGCCTCTGGCACGCTGCTGCTGGATGTGGCCCATCGCCGCTGGTCGAAGGAGATGCTGCAAGCCACGCATCTGAACGAAAGCATTCTTCCGAAACTCTTTGAATCGCCAGAAATCACGGGAAAGATCACGGCCCAGGCGGCGCGGGAGACGGGCCTCGCCGAAGGCACGCCGGTGGTGGCCGGAGCCGGTGATCAGGCGGCGGGCGCAATTGGCATGGGCATCATCAGCGCCGGCGACGTGAGCGCGACCATCGGCACCTCCGGCGTTGTTTTTGCCGCCACCGATCAGCCGTTTCTTGATCCGCGCGGACGCCTGCACACCTTCTGCCACGCCATTCCCAACCGCTGGCATGTGATGGGCGTGACCCAGGCGGCGGGCCTCTCCTTCCGCTGGTTTCGCGACACCTTTGGAGCGCTCCCCGGCTCAACCGGCGACCCGTATGACAGCCTCACGAAGGAAGCCGCATCGATTCCAGCCGGAGCCGACGGCGTTCTTTGGGCGCCCTACCTGATGGGCGAACGCACGCCGCATCTTGACTCGAAGGTGCGCGGCGCGCTGATCGGCCTGGCCGCCAGCCATGGGCGCGGCCACATTATCCGTGCCATTCTCGAGGGCGTGGCCTTCAGCCTGAAAGATACGCTGACCATCTTTGCGGAAATCGGCGTGCCGGTGAATGATATTCGCCTGGGCGGAGGCGGCGCGGCCTCGCCGCTCTGGCGTCAGATTCAGGCCGACGTTTACGGCCAGACGGTCTCGAAACTGGTCGCCGAGCAGGGCGCGGCGCACGGCGCGGCGGTTCTGGCCGGAGTCGGCGCGGGGTTGTGGCCTTCGGTCGATGAGGCCTGCCATCGTTTCGTACATGTCGCCTCGACCGTCGAACCCGATCCTGTCGCCTCGGCCACGCTTCAGAAGCAATACGGGCTTTACCGGGCGATTTATCCGGCGCTCAAACAGATTCGGGAAGCAGTTTAGGGTATTATCACTGTCTCTATCGGGCAGGCATCGTGCTATCCCACCCTAGCGACAAAAACAAAGACGTCGCGAGGGTGGGGCACCCAGACGGTGTTGCAATCCATAAGGGCCGGATCAATAAATACTGTCAGGGTGGCCCATCCATTTCCGCGTTTTTTGCGGAAATGGGTGGGAAACAATGTCACTGTTTTCTTGCCGGATCTATAGCCGCAAAAACAAGAACGCGGCTAGGGCGGGGCACCCATTCATCACCCATCCGTAAAAATGCTATAGTCGAAGCGCTTCAACTTCGGCGGCAGAGTGGAGACGAGATGAACCAAGCACATCAGGCACGGGAAACGCGGGCCTCCCAGCCCATTCAGGATGAAATCAAGCTGAAGAAGCAAACGCTCACCGAGTTCATGGCCAAGCACAACCTCGCCGGCGTCCTTCTGAACAAGCATCAGGATGTCGCGTGGATCACGGCCGGCCAGGTCGATATGCGCGTCAACATCCCCTCCGAGGCCGGCGGCAGCGCCTCCGTCTTCGTGCGCAGAGACGGCGGCAGTTTTTACATCACAACGCACAATGAAGCTCCCCGGATGCACGACGAAGAGTTCAGCGCGCTGCCCTTTGAGCCGGTTATCCTGCCCTGGACCGAGGGGGATTTCGCCCAGGCGGCGCGCAAAATGCTGCCCTTGGGCGAACTTCTGGGCTCCGACACCGGGGATGGAGACAGCGAATTCGTCGACATCACCGAGTTGCGCGCCCAGTTGCAGCCAACTGAGATCGAGCGCTATCGCCTGCTGGGCAGCATGACGGCGGGCGTCGTTGAGGATGTGGCGCTGCATCTCGAGCCGGGCATGACGGAATACGAAATCAGCGCCATGACCGCTTCGCACCTCATTCAGAAGGGCATTCTGCCTTCCGTGCTGCTGATGGCGGTCGATGACCGGATTCTGAAGTACAAACATGCCCTGCCCAGGGGCAACCGCCTGGAGCATTTCGGCATGGTGAATCTCTGTTCGCGCAAGTGGGGGCTGTGCATTTCCATGACGCGCTTTGTCCACTTCGGCCCCATGCCGCAGGCTCTCTCCGACGGATTTGCCGCCGCAGCTAAGGTGAACGCCGCCCTGCTGCACGCGACGCGCGCCGGCGCCACCTCGAAGCAATTGTACGAGGTGGGAAAGAACGCCTATGCCGCCGCCGGATACCCCGGAGAAGAAGCGCTGCATCACCTGGGCGGAAGCACCGGCTATGGGGAACGGGAATGGCTGGTGATGCCGAGTGGAACAGAGGTTGTGCTGGACCGTCAGGCCTTCGCGTGGAACCCTTCGGTGCGGGGCGGCAAAGTGGAAGACACGGCCCTGTTGCAGAATGGCGCCATCGAGATACTGACCGAAACAACCAAGTTTCCGGACGTGGTGAATGCCGTTGACGGCGTGAGCTACCATTCCGCAGGCGTGCTGCTGCAATAGGGATTCCTGGCTTTATTACTTACGGCGACTTATGGCCGGGATGAACTTTTGTGGTCTCCCACCCATTCCGCAGAAAACGCGGAATGGATGGGGCACCCAGACGTCTTGCTAAGACTCGAACTAAAAACGCTCTATTTCGGAAGCGGCAGCATGCCGGTAATGGTGAAGCCAGCCGCTGACTTGGATGCGGTTTCCTGCGGCTGCGCGCCGCCCAGCGTCAACGTGTACTTGCCCTCCAGAATCGCGCGGTTGCCCTTGCCATCGACGCTCGACAGCGTGCGGGGATCGAGGGTGAAGGTGACCTCACGGCTTGCTCCGGCGCTGATCGCGACACGCTGAAAACCAGCCAGCGAGTGAATGGGGCCGCCCGCCTGTGGGGTTTTCAGGTAGGCTTCAACCACTTCATCGCCATTGACCTTCCCGGCGTTGGTGACGGTAACGCTGGCGGTGAGCGGCTCGCCAGCCTTCAGCGTCTCCGCTGAGAGCTTGACGGGGCCGTACTTGAAGATGGAGTAGCTCAGGCCGTAGCCGAAGCCCCAGAGCGGCTTTCCTGTGAAATAGCGGTAGGTGCGGCCCTTCATGCTGTAGTCGGTGAACGGCGGCAGGCCGTCAAACGAGGCGTAGAAGGTGACCGGCAGGCGTCCGGCCGGATTGCTGAGTCCCGTCAGCACTCGGGCGATGGCCGTGCCACCTTCGACGCCGGGATACCACGCTTCAAGAATGGCGGCGGCGTGCTGATTGGCCCAGTTGAGCGCAACCGCGCTGCCGCTTTGCAGAACGACAATCAACGGCTTGCCGGTGGCCGCCAAGGCTTCCAGCAGCTTCTGTTGCGGCGCGGGCAGGTCAAGGCTGGTGCGGTCTCCGCCCTCGAAACCGTCGATTTTGATCTTCATCTCCTCGCCTTCAAGCTGTGGCGAAAGACCGACGAAAGCCACCAGCACATCCGCCTCCCGGGCGCGGGCCACGGCTTCGTCCAACAGCGCTTGGGCGGGCGCTTCCCACTCCAAAGTGAGGCCGCCGCCGGCCCGATCGCCGGAGTGCGCGTACTCCAGACGGAAGTCGTGCGGCTTGGTGTCAGTAAAGTCGACCGCGATGGAGGGGTTGCTGGAATGACCCATGAGGGGCGGCGCAGTGGGCGAAGTTCCGGGGCCAGGAGAGCCGCCTTTTTCGCGCAGAATGCCTTCGGAGATCACCTTGCCGTCAAGAATGAAGCGGTAGCTCTCGACCGGGGAATAGGGGAAGCTGCTGACAGTTTCCAGGGAAAAGACGTAATGGCCGGGGGCGGGAACGCTGAGCGATCCGCTCCAGCGGACCGAGTAGTCGTGAGTAGCCAACTGAGGCACGGGCGGCGCATCTCTCCAATTGGCTTGCACCTCGGGCTGCGTCAGGGTGGCCACAGGCCGGCCGGTCCAGTCGGGTGTGGCGAAGAACTCGGTCTTGAGACCCTTGTTGATGCCAAAGGCCGTGCGCGGCACGGGAACTCCCATGCCGGAGGCCAGCGTGGAGCCTTGCGCATAGACGACCGTTGAGGCGCGGAACTGCCGCAGCAGGCCATCGAGCGGCGTGACCGGCTTCACGGGCGTGCCGTCATAGTTGCCCAGAAGCGACGGCAGCAGGTCAGCCGTGGGGCCGATAACGGCGAGTTTCTTCCACGAGGCTTTCAGCGGCAGAATGCCGGAGTTTTTCAGCAGAACAATGCTCTCCTCGGCGGCTTTGAGCGCGATCTGGCGGTTGGCGGGGGACGCGTCGGCGGCATAGGGAATTTTATCCAGCGCACTGGAGCCTTGCGGGTCAAAGAGGCCAAGCTGAAAGCGCGCCGCATAAAGCCGTTCGGCGGCCTGAGTGACCAGGTCTTCAGAAACGAGACCCTTGCGAACGGCTTCCGCCAGCGTGTTGAAGCCGGGCGTCCAGGTGCTGCACGAGAGGTCGGTCCCCGCCTCAAGGGCAAGCGCGGCGGAGTGCATCACGTCGGAAGTCTTCTTGTGGCCCTCGCTGATGTCCATAATGGCGGCGCAGTCGGAGACGACAAAGCCCTTGAAGCCCCAGGCGTCGCGCAGATGCTCCTTGAGCAGCATCTTGTTGGTGCAGGCCGGCCACTCATCGATTGCGTTATAGGCGCACATGACCGACTGCACATGGCCTTCGGTGACAGTAGCGCGGAAGGCGGGCAGATACGTCTCTTCCAGGTCGCGCGGTGAGGGATTGACGTTGAAGCCGTGGCGCAAAGGCTCGGGGCCGCTGTGTACGGCGAAGTGCTTGCTCGTGGCCACGGCCCGCAGGTGGTTCAGATCGCCGCCCTGCACACCGTTCACAAAGGCTATGCCCAGCCTGGAGGTAAGGAACGGGTCCTCGCCATAGGTTTCCTGGCCGCGTCCCCAGCGCGGATCGCGAACGATGTTGATGTTGGGCGACCAGAAGGTCAGTCCATAAAAAATGCGGTGGTTGCCCTCGCGCTGGGCCTGGTTGTACTTGGCGCGCGCCTCGGTGGAGATCACATTGCCCATGCTCTGGACCATGGCGGTGTTCCATGTGGCGGCCATGCCGATGGCTTGGGGAAAGACGGTCGCGTAACCGGCGTTGGCCACGCCGTGCAAGGCCTCATTCCAGGTCTGGTAGTCGGGCATGCCGAGGCGGGGAATCGCCGTGCCCCAGTCTTCAAGCTGATTGGCCTTTTCGTCGAGCGTCATGCGGCCAACCAGATCGTGGGCGCGTTCGGCGGGAGATAGTTTTGGATTCAGATACGCGGCCTCTTGTGCCTGCGCAACGGAAACTGCGAGGGCAAAAGCAAAAGCGATCCAGCGGCGAAGGAGCATAGCGGTATTTCTCCAAAGATTATTGATCCGGCCCAAAAGATTTGCATCGTGCTCTCCCACCTAGCGACAAAAACAAAGGCGTCGCGAGGGTGGGGCACCCATATGTTGCTGGGGAGGAGGTCGCCGCGGCCGGCGCTTACTTGCCCGCAATCGCCTTGGCGATCTGGCAGCCGTGGCAGCGGCCATTTTCGATGAAAATTTCATTGGTGAGCGTACCGCCCAGAATCACCCCGGCCAGATAAACGCCGGGGACATTGCTCTCCAGTGTCTCGGGATTGCAGACGGGCAGATGATCCTTGCCCTCGAAACGCACGCCCAAGCTCTCCAGAAACTCGAAGTCGGGGTGATAGCCGATCATGGCGAAGACGAAGTCGTTCTTGATGGACACGCGGCCCTGGGGCGTCTCGATCACCGCCGTGTCCGGCGTGATTTCGACCACCTGAGAATTGAAGTAGGCCTTGATTTCGCCGGCCTTGATGCGGTTTTCAATGTCCGGCTTGATCCAGTACTTCACGTGCTGGTGCAGCTCGGCGTCGCGGTGGACGAGCGTGACCCGCGCGCCGCCGCGCCACAGCTCCAGCGCCGCGATGGCCGCCGAATTCTTGCCGCCGATGACCACCACATCCATTCCGAAGTAGGGGTGCGGATCGTTGTAGTAGTGGTAGACCTTGCCGAGGTTCTCGCCGGGAATGTGCAGGATGTTGGGCCGGTCAAAGTAGCCGATGGCAAGGGCCAGTTTGCGAGCCTGAATCGCGCCGGGGCGGTTGAAGCGATCCAGCGTGTGCGCCGTGAAAGCGCCGTCCGCGCCCGTCACACGCTCCACGCGCAGGTATTGGCGCACGTCCAGATGGAAATAGGCCGCCGCGTGGCGGTAGTACTGGAGCGCCTCGTCGCGCGTGGGCTTGGTATGGGCGCAGGGAAAGGGAATGCCGCCAAGTTCCAACTGCTCCGGTGTGGTGAAAAAGGTCATGCGCGAAGGGTAGTGGAAGAGCGAGTTGCAGATGCAGCCCTTGTCCACCACCACAGCGCGCAAGCCGGCCTTTTGGGCCTCAATGGCGCAGGAAAGCCCACTGGGGCCGGAACCCACAACCAGCAGATCGAAGACTTCATTCGGCGTTGCCGGTGTTTTCGCTGTCGAGTCGGTCATGATTCTAGCTTAGAGCGGTTCTCCAATTGCTGTCGACCGGAGCTGCGAAGCCGAAAGTTTTCCTTTTAAGAAAAAACACCTTCGTTGAAGCTGGTCAGGCGTATGAAACCGGAAAAATTAATTTGAAATAAGCAGCCACTTCTGGTTTACTGGATAACTCGAGTGTTTATCCCTTGGATCAGGACCAGACAGTTAATCTCAAATTCAAGCTAATAGGAACTGCCTGGCTCATAATTCAGTGACTGGAGAAAGTAATATCCGGTTCACGGGCAAACAGACAGATTGCACTTTCGCGGAAGTGCCAGACAAATCCTAGACAAACCCAGGAGGTGTTAGATGAGCTTACGTCCAGCAGTGCATTTCCAGGCAATGATAGCGCTCTTGATTGCCCTGACACTGACAGCAATGTCGGGATGCGACAGCGGCGGTAATCATACCGTGGCGCCATCCATCACAAGCTTTACGGCTACACCGGCAATTCTGAATCCAGTAACCACAGGGACCACCACGGCCACCCTTTCCTGGACAGTCGCGGATGCAACGACAGTCAGCATCAGCGGTGGCGTTGGCACGGTGACGGGAAGCAGCATTACCGTCACCCCGGCGAACACGACGACCTATACGTTGACAGCCACGAATTCGGCGGGAACCAGCGTCACAGCCACGGCCACCGTGAAGGTGCGCAACAATCTGGGCGTTCTGGCTGGTTACATGTATCCGGGAGACGATGCGGACGGCACCGGTTCCTCCGCAACATTCAATGATCCAAGCGCTGTCGCAGTCGACGGCAGCGGCAACCTCTATGTTGCGGATGACGGTAACAATGAGATCCGCAAAGTCGCTCCGGATGGCGTTGTCACAACGATTGCCAGTGGAGAGGCACCGAGTTCCGATGCTGTGCGCGCACACACATCCCGTGCCCTGGGAGGAAATACAGGCAGCGGCCATGTGCCCCGGCGGGTTCTCTTGCATAGAGCGCGCTATACCCCGGAAAGCCGCAACAGTCTGATCAAGAATGCCGAGCTTTCAAGCCCGGAGGGTATCGCCGTTTCCTCTGACGGCGGGACAATTTATGTCGCTGACTCAGGAAACAACGTCATTCGCAAGATTGTCATTGCAGCCGGCGGTTCGGCCAGCATGTCAACCTTGGCCGGAAGCTTAGGCACCTCAGGTTCTGCCGACGGCACAGGCACGGCGGCCAGCTTCAGTTATCCGGTTGGAATCGCAGTGGATGCCCGCGGCAACCTGTATGTCGCCGACACAGACAACAGCACGATCCGCAAGATCACTTCGGCAGGCGTGGTCTCAACCCTTGCTGGAACGGCCGGAACAGTGGGTTCTGCCGACGGCACAGGTTTAGCGGCCAGCTTCGAGTATCCCGAAGGAATTGCGGTGGATGCCAGCGGCAACCTGTATGTCGCCGATTCGGGCAACAGCACAATCCGCAAGATCACTCCGGCAAACGTGGTCTCAACCCTAGCCGGAACAGCCGGAACAGTGGGTTCTGCCGACGGCACAGGTTCAGCGGCCAGTTTTGATTATCCCGAAGGAATTGCGGTGGATGCCAGCGGTAATCTGTATGTCGCAGACACATACAACAGCACGATCCGCAAGATCACTCCGGCAGGTGGAGTTTCTACCATTGCCGGAACGGCTGGAACACAGGACTCGACCGACGGCACAGGCGCGGCGGCCAGATTCAATAGGCCAAGCGGAATCACGGTTGATTCCAGTGGCAACCTCTATGTCGCAGATTCGCACAACAGCACAATCCGCAAGATCACTTCGGCAGGCGTGGTCTCGACCGTTGCCGGAACGGCCGAATACTACGGTTCGGCTGATGGCACAGGCACGGCGGCCAGCTTCAGTGAACCGACTGGAATTGCGGTGGATGCCAGCGGCAATCTGTATGTCGCAGACACATACAACAGCACAATCCGCAAGATCACTTCGGCAGGCGTGGTCTCAACCGTTGCCGGAACGGCCGGAAACTACGGCTCGTCCGACGGCACGGGTTCGGCGGCCAGCTTCAGTGAGCCGGTTGGAATTGCGGTGGATGCCAGCGGCAACCTCTATGTCGCCGATGCGGGCAACAACACGATCCGCAAGATCACTTCGGCAGGTGTGGTCTCAACCCTTGCCGGAACGGCTGGAAACTACGGTTCGGCCGATGGCGCAGGCACGGCGGCCAGCTTTGATTCTCCAGAGGGAATTGCGGTGGATGCCAGCGGCAACCTCTATGTCGCCGATGCGGGCAACAACACGATCCGCAAGATCACTTCGGCAGGTGTGGTCTCAACCCTTGCTGGAACGGCTGGAAACTACGGTTCGGCCGATGGCGCAGGCACGGCGGCCAGCTTTTATGATCCGGTTGGAATCGCGCTGGATGCCAGCGGTAATCTCTATGTCGCAGATTTACACAACAACACGATCCGCAAGATCACTTCGGCAGGTGTGGTCTCAACCCTTGCCGGAACGGCTGGAAACTACGGTTCGGCCGACGGCACAGGCACGGCGGCCAGCTTTTATGATCCGGTTGGAATTACGGTGGATGCCAGTGGCAATCTGTATGTCGCAGACTTAGGCAACAGTCTGGTCCGCAAGATCACTTCGGAGGGAGTGGTTACGACGATCATCGGCAACGCAGCCAATATATCCTCCCGTATTGGCTCTATTGGTCCGCTACCAGCTTCTCTTTATGAAGTTTATTTTATTGCGGCCGATTCGTCCGGCAACTTGTTCCTTACGGTTCCCAACGCTGTTTTGATGCTCGAACCGTAGTTTTCCGCACAAAGTCAGCGGCGGAGCGTACATTGCTCCGCCGCTGTTTTTGTGTCTGCGGAATTGACGTTCCGCGCCTCACTCTGTATAAACAAAACAGTTGCTCCAGGGTACTCGTCATCAAAGACGAGCGAAAAGGGAAGCGGGTGAGAATCCCGCACGGTCCCGCCACTGTAAACAGCGAGCTATCGGCGAAGTCGCCACTGTTCCTTGCATGGAATGGGAAGGCAGCCGCATTAGCGTTGACCTGCAAGCCAGGAGACCTGCCTCGGAGTTGTATGCGCCCCGCTTCGGCTGAAAGCGGATGGTGACGAGTGCGGGTTATTTGATTTCGATCTGTCCTGCCTCTTTTTCATCCCCTTCCAATATCGAGGCGTTCGCGCAAGCCCAAACTTTTGAGGCGTGGACTCCTCGACGATGTTGACCTTCCCAATTGGCGGCGTTCGCAGCGGCCAGCCTTCAAGGTAGAGCGCCCCATCCATTTCCGCGCTTTTGCGGAAATGGGTGGGAAACGAGGTCACTGCTTTTTTGCCGGATCAATAATACCGGCCTGCACAGCGGGCACCTTCAGGCTTCGTCAATCGGCGCGGGGAATCCACTACAGATCAAGCAATTTATTACCGCAATGCTATCGGAGATTTCAACTCATGCTTTCTAGGCTTTTTCGTGTTCTTTGCTTTCTACTTTGTGCCAATTCTCTCGCTCTGTGCCAGGCCGCTACTTCCGTCGGCGGTGTTGTCAAAGATCCCAAGAATGCGTTTGTCGCTGGCGCAACCGTTACACTCGTCTCCCGCGATAACACTGTAACCGCCAGAACAATCAGCGGCGGCGCAGGGCTATACCGATTCGACCATGTGCTTCCCGGCGAGTATTTGTTGAGCGCAACCGCTCCCGGCTTTGAAACCTCTGGCGTGCAAATTGTCGAGGCAGGCGAATCACCTCAACTTGACGCCGATCTGCATCTGCGGCTCGCGGCAGTCTCTACAACGATTACCGTTTCAGCCTCTGGAACGGCGCAGACCAATGACGAACTGGCAAAGGATGTCTCTGTCGTTGACGCTCAAACCATCGATGCTCTGGATAAGAGTTCCATTGCGGAGGCGTTGAGCTATCTGCCGGGAATGCGCATTGATCAGCAGGGCGGGCCGGGGGGCATGGTGTCCATTAAGACAAGAGGATTGCGCACCCAGGATACCGCGGTGCTGATTGATGGATTCCGCTTGCGCGACGCCACGGCGCCCCAGGGCGATACCACCTCGCTGTTGCAGGATTTGATTGTAACTGACACGGATCACATCGAAGTCCTTCGTGGAACCGGGTCATCCATTTATGGCACAAACGCGACCGGTGGAGTTATTAACATCATTACCGGCGCAAGCGGCGGACGGAATCGCGGTTCCGTGCTTTTGGAAGGCGGTTCAATGAATACTTTCCGCGGCCGCGCCGAAGTCGCTGGCTCACTGCTCAAGAACAAACTGGGTTACAGCGCGGGAATCGCTCACTTGAATGTTGTCAGCGGACTGGACGGCGCCCTGCCCGACCGTAACAGCAGCGTGCAGGGAAAATTCGACTATGCACTTTCCAATAAAACGCATGTGACGGGGCGTCTGTTCATTGTCGATTCATTTTCGCGTGTCGGCGACTCTCCGGTAGTAGTCGGAAACATTCCAAGCACGGGTGTCGTCAATGCCGTGGCGCTATCTTCCTCCCAGTTGCGTCTTTTTGAGAAGGGAACTTCGATTTCACATCTGAATCTTGGAAATGCGACTTACATATCCGACTACGATGATCCGGACTACAACCGGGCCACGCGCACTTATTCGGGAGCGCTGATTGTTAGCGCGCATCCCACCGATGCCATCGGCGTGTCGGCTAGTTATCAGGGCCTGGCCACGCATCGCGAAAGCCGCAATGGTCCGCTTGGGGTAGGCTATTCAAGCGACTTTCCCAACGGCTATCAACCGTATGGTGGAACTGAAATCTACGGCTACGACGGAATGATTCATACGGCCTCGGCGCGCATGGACTGGCGGGTTGGAAAGTATCAATCCATCAATGCCGGATATGAGTTTGAGAAAGAAAACTATTACGGAGCCGACCATGAACCAGGCGCGAGTGCAACATCGGAGAATGTTACGCAGCGCAACAATGCGCTGTTCCTGCAGGACCAGCTTCATTTGTTAGGCGATCGTTTACAGCTTGCGGGATCATATCGGGCGCAGTTCTTCTCTTTGGATTCTCCCTCGTTTGTACCCGTCAGCGGCGCGCCATATTCTGGGCTGAAATTCGATGCTCCTCCCACATCGAGTACGTGGGATGGCTCCGCCGCCTATTTATTCCGGGAATCTGGAACAAAACTCCGCGCACACGTTGGCAGCGGCTACCGTGCTCCTTCGCTATATGAGCGTTTCGGAGGCGGCTACTACTACGGTTACAGTGCCTACGGCGATCCCGAGCTGAAGCCGGAAAGGTCAAAGGCTGGAGATGCGGGCATTGACCAAAGCTTCTGGAATCGTCGCGCGCTGGCCTCGGCAACGTACTTTTATACCCGCATCAATGAAGCGATTGATTTCAAGTACAGTTTTGACAGCACAACCGATCCCTACGGGCGTTCCATGGGTTACTACAATACCAACGGTGGAATGGCGCGCGGAGTCGAAGCCAGCTTGTCCTTGACTCCAGCCAGAGTTATAAATCTGCAAGCGGCATACACATTTACCAATGCGCGCGATGCCCGGCCGTGGGTAACGGGTGTGTACCAGACTGCCATTACGCCGGATCATCAATTCTCATTCCTGGTGACCGGGCATCTTGGATCACGCGCAACGGCCATTTTTGGAACGGTGCTCGCCAGTAGTTATCTGGCGCCAATCAGCAGCCATGCTTTCCGCTTCGATGGAGTCAGGCATGGGCAGGTTGGCGCTAACTACCGTCTGCCGTTCAATGGAACGCGGGCGATGCGATTCTTTGTGAATGCCGAAAACGCCTTCAACCAATCCTATTATGAGAGCGGATATCGCACGCCGGGAGCAACGGTCAAGAGCGGTATTCAGCTTGAGTTTTGAGCTTCGGCAAATAGATACCAACAGCTTTCGGGTGCTCCACCCTCGCCACGTTTTTGTTTTTGTGGCTAGGTCGCTGACAGGATGAAGAAGTACCTTGAGTTCGTGGTTTCCCACATCTCAAAATCGAGATGTGGGGCACCCAGGGTTGGTACAACTTCAAATTGTCAGAGATCTAGCCGGGGACCCCGGAGAGGGTGAAACCACTTCGCGCGCGTGGTAACTGGAGCGGACCAGCGGGCCAGCTTCGACGTGGCGGAAGCCCATCTTCAGCGCTTCGGCCTTCAGCCCGGCAAATTCGCGCGGAGTGTAGAGGCGGGCCATGGGCAGGTGATTGCGCGAGGGGCGCAGATACTGGCCAATGGTGAGAATGTCGCAGTGAACCGCGGCCAGTTCGCGGAAAACCTGAAGCAGCTCGGCGGTTTCCTCGCCCAGGCCAACCATGACGCCGGATTTGGTGAGCGCTTCGGGCCGCAATTGCTTGGCGTAGCGCAAAAGCTCCAGTGAGCATTCGTAACGCGCTCCGGGACGAGCCACGCGGTAGAGCCGGGGCACCGTCTCGGTGTTGTGGTTGAGCACGTCAGGACGCGCCTCGACGACCGCGCGGATGGCTTCCGTGTTTCCTTGAAAGTCGGGGATGAGCACTTCGACGCGGCAGCCGTGCGCCTGGCGGCGAATTTCCTCGATTGCCAGGGCAAAGGCGCGCGCGCCGCCGATGAGGTCGTCGTCGCGGTCCACGCTGGTGATGACGGCAAACTCCAGCCCCAGCTTTGCGACGGCTTGCGCCACACGGCGAGGCTCATCAAAGTCGATAGGCTTTGGAAGGCCCTTGGGCACGGCGCAGAAGCCGCAATGGCGGGTGCAGATCGCGCCCAGCAGCAGGAAGGTCGCGGTTTTGGCTTGCCAGCACTCGCCGATGTTGGGGCAACGGGCGCTTTCGCAGACCGTATTCAGCGCCAGCGAGCGGGCCAGTTGCTTCAGTGAGTGGTAGTTTTCGCCCACCGGCGAGCGTGCCTTGAGCCACTCCGGCTTGGGGACCGGAACCTTGCGGGCGGGAGCGATATGAACTAGTTCTGTCACGTTCTTATTGTACGGGGAGGCGGTTCCCGGAGGATGAAAACGCTGGGGAAGGTGGTTTGGTCAGCGCGGCTGATTGAGTTTCGCGGGCGCCCACATTTGGCGCGATCATGCCGCGCCAGATATGGGGCGCCCGGCAGAAACAACGGCAAAGACAACACCACGAATGCGCAGAGATTGACAGGGTCACTCTATATCAGATCCATTGCCTTCGCAGCAACAAGACCTTGATCCCTTGCGTTAGGCACGAATAGGCAAGTAGTGTGGCAAGCAGAATCGGCCAGTAAAGCCCCGGCAGATGCACGAGGCCAAGCGAAGAGGCCAGTGGAGAATATGGAAGCCACGCTCCGAAGGCCATGATGGCCAATGTTGTAAGGGTGAGAGACCAGCTTGCATGGCTCTGAAAGAAGGGAATTTTATTGGTGCGGATAATGTGGATGACGAGTGTCTGCGTAATGAGCGACTCAACGAACCAGCCGGTTTGAAACAGAGGAGCGCGGGATGGGTCCCAGCACTTGAAAAGATAGAGCATGATGAAGAAAGTTGTGTAGTCAAAGATTGAGCTTATGGGTCCAATGCAGAGAATGAATCGCCTAATCTGTCCAATGTCCCAGGGGCGCGGCCGTGCTGTCTGTTCTTCGTCCACCGCGTCGGTTGGAATTGGCACTTGGGAGAAGTCATACAGCATGTTGTTCGTCAATATCTGGATGGGAGCCATCGGAATAAACGGCAGAAAAGCGCTTGCTCCCAAAACGCTGAACATATTTCCGAAGTTGGAGCTGGCGCCCATCCGGATGTACTTGAGGATGTTCGCGAAAACCTTTCGTCCTTCAATCACGCCCCCATCAAGCACCATGAGGTCTTTCTCCAGCAGAATCAGATCCGCTGACTCCTTGGCGATGTCCACGGCAGTATCCACCGAGATGCCGATGTCGGCCGCATGCAGCGCGGGAGCATCGTTGATTCCGTCTCCCATGAATCCGACCACATGCCCTTTGCCGCGGAGAAGGCCAACGATACGCTGTTTGTGGGCAGGAGTAAGCCGCGCAAAGAGCGTAGTCTTTTCCGCCGCATCCGCCAATTCCGGGTCAGACATCTTCTCCACGGCCTCGCCCAGAAGCATTGGATCGGGCTCAAGTCCCACGTCCCGGCATACCTTGCGGCTGATCAGGTCGTTGTCGCCGGTAAGAATCTTCACTCCCACACCGTGCTTGTGCAAGGCCTGGATTGCAATTGCCGCCGTGCTCTTGGGCGGGTCAAGAAAAGCGACATAGCCTTTCAGCACGAGGTCGTGTTCGTCCTCCTTTGAGCAGGATTGCTTGCCCGGCAGTTCCTTGACGGCTACGGCCAAAACCCGGAAGCCATCGCTGCTGAGGCTCGCATACTCATCCCGCAAGCCCTTCATCAGCGCGGGATCCATGGGCGAAAGCTTGCCGTCCAGCTCGAATTGAGAGGATTGGCGGAAGATCTCTTCAGGAGCGCCTTTGGTGAGCAGGATTGCTTTACCTTCAGGAGTTTCCACCATGACGGACATCATGCGACGGGTGAAATCAAAAGGAATCTCATCGAGTTTCTTGTACTTTTCAATAAGCGCTTGTTGATGGAAATCCGGACTATTCAGAATTGCCGTGTCGAGCAGATTCTTGAGACCGGTCTGGAAGTGGCTGATAAGGTAACCGTCCAGAAGCACCTCTTCGGTTTCCCGTCCCGCTACGTTGCAGTGCCGCTGCAGCACGACGCGATCCTCGGTTAGTGTGCCGGTCTTATCCGTGCAGAGCACGTCCATTCCGCCAAAGTCCTGAATGGCATTAAGCCGCTTGACGATCACTTTCTTGCGGCTCATCGCGATGGCTCCCTTGGAGAGGCACACGGAGACAATCATGGGCAGCATCTCGGGGGTCAGCCCTACGGCCACAGCCATCGCGAAGAAAAATGCGCTCTTCCAATCGTGCTTGGTAAAGCCGTTAATCAGGAATACCAGGGGCACCATGACTGCCATGAGCTGAATCATCAGCCATGTGAAGCGGCTCAAACCGCGGTCGAAGCTGGTCGGTGGCTCTTCTTCCGTGATCGAGCCGGCCATGGTCCCGAGATAAGTGTTTACTCCTGTGACAATCACGACTGCGGTTGCGGTGCCGCTTTCAACGCTCGTCCCCATGAAACAAATGTTCTTCAGATCGATTGGTGAATTGGAGGCCTTGGGGTCCGAAGCAGGAAACTTCTCGACTGGATAGGACTCTCCCGTCAGCGTACCCTGGCTCACGAACAGGTCTTTCGCAGTGAGAACCCGCACATCGCCGGGAATCATGTCGCCAGCGTTCAGGTTGATAATGTCCCCAGGAACCAGATCGCGCAGCGGCATCTCTTGCGCCTTGCCATCCCGAAAGACAGTGGCGGTCACGTGAATCATGGCTTTGAGCTTGGCCGCCGCCGAGTTCGCGCGGCCTTCCTGTACGAAGCGCAGCGCGGCGCTGAGCACCACCATGCAGGCGATCACGATTCCGGCGCGCGCGTCACCCGTGGCAAAAGAGATTGAGGAGAGAGCTGCGAGCAGAATCACCAGTGGATTGCGGAGAATAATCAACAGCCGCATAAACCAGCCGCGACGGCGTTCCTGCGCAACCTCATTCGGGCCGTCGGACCGCTCTCTCGCTTCGGCCTCCGCTTGCGTCAGGCCCTCGGGAGCCGTGTGCAACGCTTGAAGCAGCGCATCGCCGTCTTTCCCCGCCGCATCGAGGACGGCAGACGACATGCGGATGTTGTGGTTCTTGGCCTTTGCAACAGGCGAAGACTTCTCCGGAGGCGCCGGAGTTACCGCCGGGCCGCCTTTCTCGACTGATTTTTCAAGTGCAGAACTCGTATCGGGTGCTGTCATCGCTCTCTCGACCGCACTTCTACTCCGTTATCTCAAGTCTTTTCATGGTTGCATGGTGTGTGGATAGTTGGTTCTGCTCTGCTCAAACAAAGAAGTAAAGTGGCGTTGCGCCACAGTAACAATCTGCTGGTTCAAAAAATCGGGCACGCCGACTGAACAATTTGCGCGCGGTTCACACTTGACCACATTGTCTGCCAGCGTGGATTGAAGATGAACGTGGCAGTCCGGCACGTTGAAACAATGAGTGAAGAGGGACCAATGTTCTGGCCCTCTTCACTCGTATTGCCTATCCTTGACTAGGTTTCTGGGACTAAGTTTCTGAGCGCTTGACTTTGTACCATCGCTGGGTTTCCCACATCTCGATTTTGAGATGTGGGAAACCACAAGCTCAATGAAACCCTTACCTTGTCAGAGACCTAGCACTGCCTTCGCTTTACTATCCAGCGGATCACCGCCCCAGCCACAATGCCTACTGCAAATACAGCCGCAACTATTTCAATAGGATGCCGCTGGACTCGTTTCCTTGTTTCAGCAAGAAGCTCGGCTGCTGCGTCCTTGCCCTGTTTCGCAACGCGCCTTGCTGCTGCACCGCCATCCTCAAGCGCATCCGCAACGGCAGACGCCGCTCGCGAAGCCTTGCGTGCTGTCTCGTCAATCTGTACGCCCAGCTTTTCCGATACTGATTGCGCCATGCTCTTATGACCTTTCCCGTCCGCGAGTTCGATGTTGATTCGCTTAGGCTCCTACAGACTTTTCAATCTTGCCGACGGCGTGTTGAACTTTTCCGGCGTTCTTTTCAACAATGCCATCCGCTTCCAGGTTGGGGTTCTTTGTAATCTGGCCGGCCTTCTGCTTGATTGCGCCCTTGACTTCGTGAAACTTACCAGTTGTCCTATCTTCTGTGCTCGGTTTCATAATGATTTCTCCTCTGTTCGGTGGTTGTTGTCGATTTGTTAAGGTCCACAAACGGTCACTAGCATCTTGACGGTCTGCGGCCAGGTAATAACCTCTTTGGGAAAGTTCTCTTGCCCGATGCAGAGCCTTGTATTGACCACTATCCAACAATGGAACTGTTGATGGCTGGTCGTAATTGCTCGTTCAGAAATGAATCGCCGGACGGCCAGGCCCAGCCCGGAAATTTCAGGAATACACGTAAACTGTTTGAGTGGTGTGGCGTCGTGCTTTCAGCCGGCGCCAGCTCCGGAAGATGAATATCAAGCTAACTCAGGCATGGCGGCCGATGGGTTGAACGGACAAGGTTTGTAACAGGGCACGACTTGAGTCGTGCCGTATGCCGCCAAATTAGAATCCAGGCTTTAGCCGCTGCTGGGATGTAAGCGACTGAAAACAAAAAACAGGGGCTAAAGCCCGGCATCTTTTTGTGGCATCTGCGGCACGGCTAAAGCCGTGCCCTGTTACAAGGCACAAGACCACTTAATGTTATTCTTTGCGTCCAGTCAAATGCCTGAACAACCTTGATATTAATCCTCCGGAAATGATATGGGGTTGGGGGAATGTCTGTCTGAAACGCAACAGCTTATGGCGTGGATAAGCGTCTAACCTGATTGATAGGCAGATGACACAAATCGATGCCAAACGCAACCTAGGCAATGCCTGCGGAAAGTTTCGTGCAATTCTGCTCAGCTTTCTGGAAGCATTTTTGTTCCCTTAAGACTGTGTGATGCCAAAGTGAAGTCCGCGAAGCGCGCCGGGGATGCTGCTGTCAGAGCGATCAGCCTGAGAGTATCATTACGATAACCGCTTTGCGATACAACGCGAGGCATAGCGTATTCAGGAAGACAGAACCGATGATTTCTTCAAACAAGACGCGTGATTTGGCCCGCAGCCTCGTTGCTGGCGAGGCCGATGCAAGTCAGGCCTCCCTGCATACCGAACCCGCAAGTGCGCGCGTTTATGAGAAGCTGCGCCGGCAACTCGGCTACTCCGTGGGAGTTGACGGTTTTCAGGCGCTCGCAGCCCGTGCCTTGGCTCTTGCCAGGTCGGAATATCCTCAGCTCGGCTCGGTTCAGATAGCGGCAAATGGAGGCCTGCGCGGTCTCGGCGAAGTTGAGTCCCAGACGGACGAGGATGGCGAGGCAGGAATCATTCTGATCGCGAAACTGCTTGGGCTGTTTCTTACCCTCCTGGGCGAGGCAACAACTCTGAGTTTGATAGAAGATTTACGCTTTCAGGTTGACGTCAGCCGGGAGCCGGCCGCAACCACAGAGAGCGCGATAACCTCAGCAGCCGATGAACAGGTAATGTCAGCGACTTTCGATGACCTTCTACTGGAAATTGACCGCCTGAGAAATGTGAGTGAACATATTGAGACCATGGCGGACAAACATCCTGACATGGAAGATGGACTCGTGAGCGTTGCGGGAAATATCCGCAGCATTGCCACGGTTCTGGACATTTTCGCACTGATCAGAAGCAAGGCTGGCGGCCCGCAGGAAGAGGCGCCGGACCTGCAATTGAACCGCTACTTGAATTGAGCCACCAGCGCCGCATTCAGAGCGGTTCTGGATGACAACCGCTCTAACTGCAAGGACGCTTCAAGAACAGACGGCGTCGTGCACTGGTTTCAATATAGAGTGCGACGGTTATCGAAATCTGCTATCTGGAACATTGCACGGTTGAATATGTCAACTTCTCTAAAAACACGCGATTTGGCCCATCGTCTTCTTGCTTTTGAAGTCGCTGCGGACGGAGCCTCCGAACCGCTGGGATCTGCGACCATTCGCGTCTATGAGAAGCTGCGCCAGAGTCTTTGCGCGTTGGCCGGGGTTGCCGCTTTTCAGTCGATTGCTTTTCGCGCTTTGACGCAAGCCAAGTCGGAAGCCCCCGGTCTTTGGGTGGCGCAGATTGCGGAAGACGGATCGCTACAGGGGCTGGGAGAGCTTGAACCTCAACCCGATGAGTTTGAGCCTCAACTAGGCTCTGGCAAGGAGCAGGTCGGCGATGGAGGAGTCATTCTCATTGACCACATACTCGGTCTGCTTCTTATCTTTCTTGGCCAAGCTATAACAATCAACCTGCTGCGGAATGCGTGGCCGGGTGCATCCTTTGATGATCGCAATGCGGGAAACGGGAGAGAAGCGTGAACACTCAGGGTAAAGTAACAATCAACCAGCTACCGACCGGAGTTCCGGGCCTCGACGAAATTGTGGGCGGCGGTCTCCCCGAATTTTCCTTCAATATCATTGCGGGCGCCCCCGGTAGCGGGAAGACGACGCTGGCGCATCAGTTCGTGTTTGCCAATGCGACTCCGGAGCGTCCCGCTCTCTACTTCACCGTTCTCGGCGAGTCCGCCATCAAGATGCTGCGCTACCAGCAGCAGTACACATTCTTTGATCCTGCCAAGCTGCCCAACGCGATTCGTTTTATTAACCTGAGCCAGGTCGTCCTGGAGCAGGATCTGGGCGCGGTTCTGGACGAAATTATCAAGGAAGTTAAAAATGCCAACCCGGCAGTCGTGGTCGTGGACTCTTTTCGAACCATGGTGCGGAAGCCGCAAAGCGACATGGAGCTGCAAACATTCATTCAACGGCTATCCCTGTTTCTGGCCAGTTGGCAGGCGACGACGTTCCTGATCGGTGAATATGCCGAGGATGAGTTACGCGATAACCCTATTTTTACTGTCGCTGATGGCCTGTTCTGGATGCGCCAGACGGCGGAGCGGAATTCAATTGTGCGGAAGTTGCAGATCATCAAACTGCGCGGCCAGGATTCCGTGCCAGGGCTGCACACTTTCCGTATAACCGATGCGGGAGTGCAGGCCTTCTCGCGCACCTTTGGGCTGACCGCGCGCAAGAGAAATCCGCCCAGTGGCCGGCGTCTTTCCTTCGGCATTCCGGAGCTGGATAAGATGCTGGATGGGGGCGTTCGCGAGGGCGATAGCGTACTTATCGCCGGGTCTTCTGGAACGGGAAAATCCGTCCTGGCAACCCAGTTTATCGCCGAAGGCGTGCGCCGGGGGGAGCCGGGAATCGTAGCGGTTTTTGAAGAACGCCCGGAAGCTTATGCGGAGCGGGCCACCAGCCTGGGGCTGGATCTGGAAACGCCACAGAAAGACGGGAAGCTCAAAATTCTCTATCTCCGCCCCCTCGATCTCTCCGTGGATGAAACCATGCACTCGATTCTCGATGAGGTGCAGCAGATAGGCGCCAAACGCCTGGTGATTGATTCGCTGGCGGGCTTCGAGATGGCTCTGTCGCCCGGTTTCCGCGCCGACTTTCGCGAATCGCTCTACCGGATGATCTTCGCTTTGACAGGAATCGGCGTGACGATTCTGAGCACGGTTGAGGTGGATGAGTCTTTCACCGAATTTCCGTTCAGCACTTATTCGATTTCTTTTCTTTGCGATGACATTATCCGGCTGCGGTATGTATCGATTGAGGGCCAGCTTCGCAAGATCATGGTGGTAATCAAGATGCGCGGCGGAAATCATGCCAAGGATATTCGCGAGTATGAAATTACATCCAAGGGGGTGGTGATTCTCGGCAAGCGCCTCGCAAACTATCAGGGACTTATCAGCGGAATTCCCGTTCGATCGGACATGCCCGGAGCGACGGAGGAGCCTTCGCTCGATACGGGGATCGAACATAAGACCTAACAGGAGATCCGCGAACTCGAAGCCGTAGCTAGAAATGGCCGCGGTCTCTGACAGGCTAACAACGGATTTTGTTTTACCCGTTACATCGTCAACCGTTCCCTAGTTTCCCAGGGAGAAGCCTGCCCCCAGAGGTGAACGGACGACAGCAGCAATATAAACCCAATGCGACAGTTTGTGCCAGACGCATATTCCTTGTCCGCCTTTCGTTGATTGGTCAGATTGTTATTTCCCAAGCAGTTTTTCGAGCTCAGCTTCTTCCGCCGCTTGCTCCATGCGGACTTCGAAAAGTTGAGCCTCGGACTCTGCCAATTTGGCTTTGGTCTCAGAAAGCGTGGATGCATTTGCCGTTTTTGCTTCCACCTGATCGGATGAAAGACGCTGTGCTTCGGTACGCGCTGAGACAGCAGCCTGCGCAGCTTTCAATGCTGTTTCGCTGCGGCGCAACTTGCGCAGCGTTTTATCGATCTCGATTTGCACGTGATCCTGCGTCTGCCGCAGATTTTCCTGTGCTTGCTCCAGTTGCGACTTACGTTCCTTGATTTGTCCGGTACGTTTGCCAAATTCAGAGAGCGTCCACTCAAGTCGCACGCCGATGGTTGCCGAGTTATCAGGCAACAGCGGTACTCCGCTCTGGTAGACATGCTCGGCAAACAGACTGATCTCTGGAACAAATTCGAGACGGGCAGCGCGCACTCCGGCGCTGGCTTTTGCAATCGTGCTTTGTGCCGAGGCAATCTCCGGATTGCTGGTCATGGCACGATGCCTCAAATCGGCCCTGTCGGATACAACAAATACCGGTGCTTCGGCAGGTGGCAGTAATGCAAAATCGCTTTCAGTCGGCAGGCCCACTAAATCCGCCAGATCTGCTTTTAGATCTTCCTCGGTGTCTTCCAAACTACCAAGGCCATTTTGCGCCTCGGCAATTTCCGCTGTGCCCTCCTGTACCTGCACATCAAGTGCAGCACCTGCGGCAACGGCATCGCGCGCCTCAGCCAGTTTTTCTTCTCCGGCATGAATGCGCAAGGTTGCAGCTTTTCTGCGCTGTTCGAGGGTCAGTAGGTTGTAATAAAGTTTTTTGACATTGAACTCGACTTCGTTTTCGGTTCGCTCGGCATCAGCACGCGCCTGTACTATCTCCGCATGCGCGGCACCGACTCCCGCATGAATCTTGAATAACTGCGAAAGTGGTTGTGCAACTGTAGTTGTGCTGATGAAGATATTCTGTTTGCCAAGTTCGAGGGCTACATCCTTGTTTGGAATCTGTTGATTTTGCGTAGAGGTGCCAAGCGATCCTTGCGGAATCGTCAGACTCTGCCGATCGTCCATATGCAACGCATTGCTTTCGTTCGTAACACGCGGGAAATAGTCGGCTCTGGCCTGCGTAAGCTTGGCCTGCGCCTCAGTCACTTTCAGGCGCGCCATGCGCACGGTTCTGTTCTGTTGCTGTGCCATGCGAATAGCTTCTTCCAATGTGACCGTGCGTGTCTGCGCTGAAGACATGATAGGCATTCCTGCGAGCAAGGCCAGTGCCACAACAGCTCCAGCGATGCCCATTGTCCGTTTTGCCTTGAAGCCATGCACCGTGACAAAGAGTACCGGAATCACAAACAGGGTAAAGAACATGGAAACGAGTAAACCGAAAGCTATCACGCTGGCCAGCGGAGACCAGAGGCTCGATCCGGAAATAATCATGGGAACCACTCCTACAGCCGCAGCCATTGTTGTTAGAAAGATCGGCCGCAAGCGCCGTTCTCCGGCTTCCATCGCTGCCTGTTCCAACGGCATTCCTGCTTTGGTGCGTTCATAGATGGCATCAATCAGGATGATGGAGTTGCGCACTACGAGTCCGCCTAGGCTGATAATGCCGACAAAGGCTGTGAAGCCGAAGGGGTTTCGCGTGACAAACAATCCGAGTGCCGCTCCTGGAAGAGCCAACGGAAAGGCCGTCATCACAATGAGCGGATCGATGAAGGTGCGAAATTGCAGAAGAAGCACAAGAAAAATCAGAATCAGGCTGACGATCAGTGCCCAATTCATGTCGCCCGAAGTATCGTTCTGGCTTTCTTCTTCGCCTCCATACTCAATGTGGTAGCCATCGGGAAGATTCATCTGCGCAATCTGCTTGCGAGCGCTGGCCAGGACCTCGCTCGGTAGATAGCCACCCGCAGCGAAACAGCGTACAGTGATCGTCGGCACGCCGTTGCGATGAACGATGCGCGCAGGCTGTAATTCCGGCGTCAACGTGGCAATTGAGCGCAGCGGCAGACTGGCGCCGGTCGAAGGCGATTGCACGTAGAGATCGGCAAGATTCTGTACATTTGCGCGCTCGTTTTCCTGGAGACGCAACGCAATATCGATCTGCCGGTCACCTTCCCAGAAGGCTGCGACAGGAGCGCCATCGAGGCCGATTGCCATTTGTTGAGCCACATTCGCATTTGTAAAGCCCAGACGATTGGCAATGGCATCGTTCAGATGCACGCCCGTCTGCGCTTGAGTTCCGTGCCAATCGGTGTGAATATAACTGGCCCCTGGAGTATGACGCAGAATATTCTCCACTTGGGATGCAGAGGCATTGAGCACGGAACTGCTTTCGCCAGAGATGCGCACCTCAACGGGTGCTTCCATGTCGTCGCCTTGTTGAAGTTCCTTCACAAAGATTCTGGCTTCGGGAACAAGTGCGGGCAGTTGCTTACGCAATTTTTCGACGAGTTTTGGCGTTTGAGATACGCTGCTCGTGTTGACCAGAATTTGCGCGTAATTTTCCGCTGGTGGTTGTGGACTAATGTCGTAATAGAATCGCGGCGCGCCTGAGCCGATAAAGCTCGAGTAATTCTTGATCGTAGATTCTGACTGAATCGCCTGCTCGACGCGGCGAACAGCCGCATCCGTGGCTTCGATGCGCGAACCTTCCGGCATCCAGATGTCCATGACAAACTGGTCGCGCTCGGCCAGGGGGAAGAATTGTTGCTTGACCAGTTGTAGGACTCCGAGTCCGACGAGAAAAACCACGCCGCCGGAAATGAGCACAGTGCGGCGATTTTTCATCGACCAGCCGATGGCGCGGTTGTAAACACGCTGCATGGAAGCAACCACGTCGAATTTCTTCGCAACGGAATTTGTCTGCCCAGCATGAAGTCCTGCACGAATGAAGAAGCGTGCCGTGAGTGGCGTCAGGACCATGGCCACAACGAAAGAGGTCGCAAGAGCAATCGAAACGGCAATGGGTAGGGCGCGGATAAACTCGCCGGTGGAACCCTTAATCAACAGCAGGGGCGCGAAGGCAGAAATGATGGTTATTGTTGCTGTAAAGACCGGGACAGCCATTTCCGAGGCGCTGCGTTCTGCCGCTTCATCACGCGAGACGTTATGATCAAGCAACTCTACGTAGTTGTCGGCGATTACGATTGCGTCATCAACAACCATGCCTAGCACCACGATCAGCGCAGCAATCGAAACCTGTTGCAATTCGACGCCAATCATGTCGAGCAGGCCGAAGGTGATTGATACCGTGACAGGAATCGCCACCGTTGCCACCAGCGCTACGCGCATGGGAAGCAAGAGCATCGTCACTAGAATCACGGCAAGAATTGCAATGCCGAATTCGCGAAAGAAATCTCCGATGCGTTCCGAGACTACGCGCGGCTGATTGGCGATCAAATCGAGTTGCACATCGGGTGGCAAAGTGCGCCGAACATGCTCCAGAGTCTTTTCAAGATCGTGCCCGAAGGAAACAATGTTGTTGCCCTCATGCACCTGTACGGCGAGCAGAATTGTTTTTTGACCGTTGATGCGCACATACTGCGAAGGGTCTTCATAGACGCGATTTACCGTGGTCAGATCTTTCAAATAAATAGGCACGCCCGTCGGTGTTACATCCACCATCAGATTGCGGATGTCGTCTTCAGAATGGAACCGGCCTCGCGCATCTATATTGGCCTTGTCCATGCCAGCGGGAATTCGGCCTGCATAAGCAGCTTCGCTATGGCCTTCGAGTGCCTGGATGACATGCTGCGGAGTGACGCCGAATTGCGAAATCTTCTGTTGCGACTCATCGATGTTGATTCGTTCGTTTTGTTCGCCGATGCGCTCGATCTTCGAAACCGCAGGCATGGCGCGCAGTGCGGTTTCGATGCGCTCGGCATCGCTCTTGAGTTCGCTATAGCTGTAATTGCTGGCATGTACGCCAAGCAGCACCGCCACAGTGTCACCGAAATCCGAATCGACAAACGGCCCTTGCACGCCTTCTGGCAGTTCGGTTTTCAGTTGCGTCATTTCCAGACGCAACTTGGACCAGAAGACATCGGCATTCTGCACAGACTCGTTCAGCTCAACATTCACAATGACCACGCCGTTGCGTGTTGTCGAAAAAGTTTTCGCGCGTCGCACCTCGGCAAAGCGGAAAAGTCGCTCCTCGATTTTGTGTGTTACCTGAGCTTCCACTTCTTCGCTGGTAGCGCCCGGATAGATGGCCGTAACCAGACCGGAGCGAATGGTGATCTTTGGATCTTCGCGTCTGGGCATGGTGAAGAGAGCAAACAGGCCCGCAATCACCATCATGCCCGTCAACACCAGCGTGACCTGCGGATAGCGCAGAGAAAGACGAATCGGATTCATCGTGCGCCTCCTGCCAGCGTGACGGGAGCGCCTTCAAAGAGATTCTGTTGCCCGGCAATGACGACCTTGTCTTGTGCCGTGACTCCGCTCTTGATGACAACCTCGTTTCCAAAAAAGCTGTCTGTTTCAACACGGCGGGCAAAGACAAGGCCGCGCGATGCGTCGTAGATGTAGACAATGGAAACGCCGTGCGCATCGCTTACTACAGCATTGCCGGGGATCGTGAGCACCCGCACCTTAGTCGTCCCGTAGATGCGTGCTTCGCTTACCATGCCATCGCGCAGAACATGCTCGGTATTGGTAACGGCGATCTTTCCCGCATAGGTGCGCGAGAGCGGATCGGCCGTCATGCCTAGCGCGTCGATGCGCCCCTCGAAGTTGCGTCCGGCAAGGGCCGGAATCGTTACGCTTGCATTCGAACCAACGTGTATTTTCCCTATTTCGCCTTCAGGAATCGCTACACACACCTTGGCTACTTCCAAATCGAGAACAGAGAAGACAGGCGTTCCGGCGGCGACAAAATCGCCTGCATTCGCATGCTTCATGCCGATAAAACCCGCGATGGGAGCTACAAGACGGCACTTGGACAGATGCGTCTTCGCATCCATCATCTGGGCCTGTGCCGTGTGCGTTTGTCCTGAAGCGGCTTGTTTGTCTTCCACACGCGAGCCATTTTGCGCCATTTCGTAGTTCTGTTTTGCAGACTGATACGCTGCCTCGAATTTGTGAAAATCATTTGCGTCGAGACTTTTCCGCCCATAGAGAAACTTCATGCGACGGTACTCGTCCTCTGCCCGCTCGAAGGCGATGCGCGTCTGTTCCAGCTCTTCGGGCCGCAAACCGTTCTGCGCCTTGCGTTCGCTTGCCTGGGCAGTTGTGTATGTACCCACTGCCGCTTCGTAGCCATGTCGATAGTCGGTCGGATCGATCTCCGCCAGCACTTGACCTTTTGTGACATGCTGGCCCTCGTCGACAAATACCCGCTTGACTCGACCACTGACCTCGAAGGCGGTCATGGCTGTGGCATTGGCTTCCACGCTGCCGCTCACTGCAAAGGAATCCAGTTGCTGAACTTGATTGGGTACGCGCACGACGACAGGAACCGGCTGCTTGGCGGCGACTTCAGGTGTTGTGTGACAGGCAGAAAAGAAGAGCGTGGGAGAAAAGCTCCACAAGCACAGCAGAAGTTTGCACAAGATGCTGCCCATTCCTGGGGCGCTGGGGTATTCGGAGCGAGGCCGAGGGTTGTTCATGTAAAAAACAATATCACACTCGGATACATGATAGCATCTGAATTCATGAAAGCATCTTGAATCCGCGCGGAAGATTGCGGCGGCAAGAAATGGGAAGTTGCTCAAAAAAAGGAGGATGACTCGATATGAAAATCATTACCAAAGATTCGGTGCTTCACTCTCGATGCGGATTGAACAGGTCGCCCAAACGGCTTTCCATGTTTTTTGCGCTTTTTTATCTGCTATGCGTGGCTCACAAAGCTCAAACGCAGGAGGTCCCTTCTCCGGCTTCGACATCGCTCCTCGAAACCTCTACGCAAACATTTTCTGCACTCCCCGATGCGCCTCAGTCTGTGGCTCAGTCCACTATGCAAGCTCTACTTCCGTACTTCGCCATGAGTACGCAACAGAAATTTCGTTATGCTTCGGAAAATGCTTTTGGCATTTCCTCGGCGATCTTCGCGGCCGCAGGCGCGGGAGCCAACCAGGCGCAGAATCTATATCCAGAGTTTCATCAGGGCGTGGAGGGATATGGCAGGTATTTCTGGCATTCCTATGCGGATCAAGCCGTCGACTCTTACTTTGTCAATTTCATTTTGGCCGGGGCTTTGCATACCGATCCCCGTTACCATCCGCTGCGTTCGGGTAGTGCATGGTCGAGGTTGAAATATACCGGTGCAAGCGTGGTGCTCACGCATACGGATTCAGGAAAGTTGACCTTCAACGCGCCGCAGGTGCTTGGCTCGGGAATGGCCGCAAGCGTTTCTTCGCTTTACTATCCTGAGCGGGACCGCACGGCATCGCTCGTTACACAGCGCTGGGCAAGTAATCTTGCGGGTGATGCACTGTTGATGGGGCTCAAGGAATTTACGCCTGAACTCGTCGGCATTGGAAAGCATGTCTGCTCGATGATTTCCTTTGGAGTGTTGCTCTGCAAGGATCGCCAGTCGACCGATCATTGATGCGCTGTTTGCAAAGATAGTTCCTCTTTTGCAGAAGAAAGGAGCTATTCCGTTGTATTATCAAAGGTTATGGCAACCAGAAAGAGACTGACCCGAGTAGAAAGCCAGGCGCAAACGCAGCAGCGGTTGCTCGATGCCGCCGCTGCCATAGTCGCGCGTCACGGTATTGCGGGCGCGTCCATTGAGGATATTGCGGAAACTGCTGGATATTCGCGGGGTGCCTTTCACGCGAACTTCAAAAGTAAGGATGAGCTTTTTCTGGCTCTCGTCGAACGGCATGTAAAGGCCATGCTTTCGGAAATTCATAAAATGATGGATGCTCCTCTCTCTCCAGAGGAGATGCAGAAGAACCTGCGTGCGGCCTGCGCCTGCTACACAGGGTCGGACAAGGAGACTTATTTGCTGCTGACGGAAGCGCAGCTCTATGCGGTGCGCAATCCGCGCTTTGGTAAAAAGCTGAGCGCATTGTTTGGTGCGATTTATGATGGTCTTCTCGGTCCCATTGAGTACTTCCAAAAGCAGACCGGGTATAACGATACTTCAGCCAGACAGCTTGTATTGATCGGCTTTGCTCTGAGTCATGGATTGATTCTCCATAATCTGATGGACCCTGTGCGGTATCCGTCAGAAACCGTTTCCGACAGCATTGAATTTGTCTTCGACCGCATTTTTCCGCAGACCAGATAGGCATTGAGTTTGTAAAAACTCTAACCATTCAACAATATAAGTATTGATTCTAAGTATTTATATATGGTGGAGGCGGCGGGAGTCGGATTAGAGGTGGGTGTTGAAAACAAACAACTTATTGATTCTAAAGGGTCGCAGAATACGCAGAGGACGCGAGAAACGCGGTAATCACACACGTATCACACACACGGGGTTTGGAGCACGCGCGGAATATAGGAGCTATTTCACGGATGCAATCCCCTCCTTCACGAAGTTGACCGCCTTCTGCGCGCTTTGGTTATCGTGCAGCGTCAGCATCGCGCGCCAAGATTTCTGGTTGGCGGCATTTTGGACCTTTACTTCCCAATTGTCATCGTTTTGAGAGCCCATGACGCTGGTACGAATTGTAGGATGGTTCTTCAATATGGATCCAATCTGCTGACGGATCATATCTTCTAGTTTCTCATCGCCGAGGTTCATTACCGTGTTCATAATCCTTCGTACTCCCACTGATCAATTGCCTTGAGTATTGCTCCTTGCTCTGCCGAATGGACAGAGATTAGGCGATCCTCGATAACTAGTGAGGCACATTTTTCGTTGACGACTTCGCCAACGGGGACGGACACGGGCCGGAAGTTTGATCCGTCCACAAAGAGATCATGTATGGGCTTTCCGTCATGCAGAAGAGGCCACGATCTTGTGTGCCAGCCTTGAACGCCCTCACTGTCCTCGTATGTGCATCCTTCTACTCTGTATTCACCGAATCGCCCTTCGTGCATCCGCCCGATCAATCGCCAGCACTTTGTTTCCATGATTCTCCCTGTGCACAACCGCCGCTTGCAATACCTGGTAGATGTGCTTTGATTATTAGGCACTCAAGTTCCAAACAAATTCAACAACAAAACGAAATGAGAGAAATAAAGTTCAGGGCATGGGATGGAAAGGAGATGCACGGGCTCGAATCGTTGTCAGACATCGCTTCGAGCGGAAATTGGCGATGGATCGAATCTCTCATTCCGATGCAGTTCACTGGCCTCAAGGACAAGAACGGGAAAGAGATCTACGATGGGGACATTGTGAAGATGGTTCTCGACAAGATTATTCCCCGCTATGCAGTTTGCGAAGTGAAGTGGCGCGACGAATACTCAGGATTCAACTTCTCTCATGTTCACTTGGAGAATATCGTCAATCCAGGTGACGGGTGGAGCATGATTACCCACGAAAATTGGGAGGTTATTGGCAATATCTACGAGGACTCAAAGTTGCTAAATTGAACGGTGGAGGCGGCGGAATTTCCGCCCACTCCATTTTTCACACGTATTACACACAGGGAATCGCCGAACTCAATCGTAAGTCTTTCATAATCCACTATTTAAGTCATGGTGGAGGCGGCGGGAGTCGAACCCGCGTCCGAAATCGCTGTCAGCCAGGAGAGTTCATGCTTTGTCCGCTTCCTTTTGGTTTCGCTCCCGGCACTCAGAACGGACAAGATGCACCGAAAACTAGTCCGATAATCTCGCGGTTACAACACGGACCGAGCCGCAACCGCCAGCCTACTGTATGACGTCCGCTCACAGCCCATAGGTAAAGCCGTGGAAGACGGCAGCTTATTTAATTAAGCTGCAAGTGCCAGTTCTTCATTGGCAACTTTGTTTTTGCAGGCGATTACAGGTGCCCACACCCTGACATGTCTCCTCAGCCGCAATCGATCCCGTCGAAACCGTGACGCCCCCGTTGGGTGCGCACTGGGCCAACTGGCTCGTGCTGCTCAATTGATTTTACGCTGATTGCAGTTTTGCCGTCGGCCTGCGCGTTTTCAAGGCAACTGCGCCGGCTGTCCGTCGGTCCACTGCAACGGCCAACTGGTATTGGCTCCAAAAAAAAGACGGCACGAACAGTCGTACTGTTCGTGCCGGGAGGCCAGTGACGCAAACTACTTTCTGCTTCGGAGATGGCACCTTGCCGATCTCCTCAACAGGAATATATACACCATAGCATAGATTCAGAAGAAAGCAAATACATAAATTGAAATTTATTCAGGAGGCAATCACTCTTTTTGTCCCACTCCGCAGCTCAACCGGGAGAAACTTCTGGAACTGGCATGGCGCAAGCGTTTGGTCCCATAACGTAACAGGCTGAAGTAAGTACATTTATTATGTTTCACTTACTCATCTTCATGGAAGGAGCCTGCCGCCAGCAGAGACCGGCTCCTATTCCTTTTTCCGGCTGGCGCGCAGGGCAGCGGCCCAGCCTTCCTTGATGGCCTGCCGTCCCCGGCCGACAGCCAATGCGTCCGCGGGCACGTCGTGGGTAATGCAAGAGCCTGCGCCGATGTAGGCTCCGTCGCCCACCACGACCGGCGCCACCAGCGTGGAATCGCTGCCCACAAAAGCGTCTTTGCCAATGCGCGTGGCGTGTTTGTGAAGGCCGTCGTAGTTGCAGGTGATGGTTCCGGCGCCGATATTGGTTCTTTCGCCCACCTCGGCATCGCCCAGATAGGTGAGGTGATTGGCCTTGGCGCCCTTGCCCAGCTTGGTCTTTTTGGTCTCAACGAAGTTGCCCACATGCGCGTTTTCGCCGATCTCGCTGCCCGGCCGCAAGTGCGCGAAGGGGCCGATTTTGGCGCCATCCGCCACGCTGCTGTCCGTCAGCACCGAACTCTGCTGCACCAGCACGTTGTCGCCCAGCGTGCAGCTTTCAATGACCGAATAGGAGCGGACCAGGCAGCCGGAGCCGATTTTGGTGCGCCCCAGCAACTGCACAAAAGGCTCGATCACCGTGTCGGCCTCGACCTCGACCCCGGCGTCGATCATGGTGGTCTCGGGCCGAAAGATGGTCACGCCCGAGGCCATCAGACGGTTGGCCGTGGCCGCGCGCAACGTCGCGTCCAGCGCCACCAGCTCGGCGATGGTGTTCGCTCCCAGCACTTCCGCTGCGTCTTTCGCCTGAAGAGCGACCACGCGCGCTCCGTCCGAGCGCAGCAGCCCGGCCATATCGGTCAGGTAAAACTCTCCGTGGGCGTTCTTGTCGGTGAGCCTATCCAAGCGGGCCAGCAGCGGCGCGGTTTGGAAGGCGTAGATGCCGGAGTTGATTTCGCTCAAGCCTTGCTGCCCGGCGGCCAGATCCTTCTGCTCGATAATGGCCTCCACCACCGGGGACTCTGGCGACTGGCGCAGAATTCGTCCGTAGCCGGTGGGGTCAATGGGAGCGGCGGTCAGAATCGTCATGGCCGCCTGCTGGGCCTGATGAAATTGCCAAACCTGTTCGAGGGTTTCCGGGCGGATGAGCGGCACGTCGCCGGAGAGCACCAGAAGGTTTTCGTAGCCCGCAATTGCCTCGCGCGCGCACTGGATGGCGTGGCCGGTGCCGCGCTGTTCGGTCTGTTCAACGAAGCGAACGCCGGTCGGGGCCACCGCCGCGCGCACCATTTCAGCTTTGTGCCCCACAACAATATAGATGTCGGCTGGCGCCACGATGCGGCTGGCGGCGGCAATGACGTGAGCCACGAGCGGCAGGCCGCCAATTTCATGCAACACCTTGGGCCGCTGCGACTTCAGCCGCGTGCCCTTGCCCGCCGCCATGATAACCACCGCCAGCTTCCCGCTCGATTTCACTTCACTGCTCTGCATGAATAAACTCCCGTTGAGATTCTTGATCTTCCCCGGTTCGCCGGCAAACTTCCCCGCCGCCCATCCCATTCTAGAGCGGAACCACAGTAACGGTGTCCTGTCGAGATTTGTGGCGGGTTGCCGCTCCCTGATGGTCGCGTCAACTGGAGAGCAGTGGTTCCGCTCTATGCCGTAGCGAATTGAGGGCCATTCCACTCGCAAATCCAGCGCGCGGAAGTGCGATTCTTGGTCCGCGCGCCAGTGATTTCTTCTTACTTGCTGACAGCGCCAGTGCTCAGCGTCGGCTGGGCGTTGCGCGCGGCAACAGCGATCAGCAGGCCTGAGCCAATAATTAGCGCGCCGCCGATCAGCATGGACAGGCCGGGCTTGTCGTGCCAGACGATGTAGGAGATCAAGGCGCCGGTAAGCAGTTGTGTGTAGTGGAACTGCGAAACATTGCTGGCCGAGGTGTGCTTGACGGCGAAATAGAAGCTGAGCGTGCCGGCCGCGCAGAAAATGCCCATCATTCCCATTGCCAGCCAGAGCGTAGGCGTGAGTGGCTGGAAATGGAAGCTGGCAAACGACATGCCGGCCAGGGCTGTAACCACGCCAGAGCAGAAGGCAAGGCTTTCGGGCGTCTCGGTGCGCGTCAGCACGCGCGACCAGACCATGTTGACCGAAAAACAGGCGACGCAGACCAGGCAACTGGCCAGGCCGATCAGATCGATGTGCTGGGAGTGGCCGAAAGGGTCAACCGCAATGATCACGCCGCCAAAGCCGACCAGCAGGGCAAAAGCCTTCTTCGCGGTCATCCGTTCGCCGAGAAAAACGGCTGAGAGCAGAGAAATGGCCATCGGTGAGGTGAAGACGAGGATGTAGAACATGGTCAACGAAAGATGGTGCAAGGCGATCACGACACAGAAATTGTTCACCATATCCAACATGGCGCGCAGTACCTGCCGCACAATCGAGTGCGGGCGCAGATTGCCCAGGCGGCGGCGCGCCGCGGCTTGCACCGCGAGCGTAACCGCCATGAAGAAGCCCATGAAGGCGACTATCTCGTCGGGCGGCACGCCGTATTGCCCAATCCACTTGACGCAACTGTCGCCAAACACCCAGCTGGTGAAGCCGAAGATTGCAAAAAAGATGGCCGTCAGGTCGGAAACGCGGGCTTTCATCGGGACACATCGTGCCGGTTTGCGCGGAATGGGGAGAATATCCAGGAAAGCATGGCGTAGTTTCAGGATAGACGACTGGGCTATCCATTTTTTCCTGGCGCATCCTGTACCGGAGCGAACTTGTCTCCGCCGTGTCAAACGGCGTTATGCTTGTGCTCTCCGGGTGGCTGCTCTGAATTGGCAGCCATTGTCCGGACGCATTGGTGGCCGTGCTATTCTTGACCCCAGGTCAGCGGCGCGCGATTCTTTAGCGCGCTTGGCTGTGCCACGGTTACCCCTATGAAAGACATCTATATCGCAGATTTGGCCAACTTCAACGAGGGCGCGCTCCTCAACGGCTTCTTTCTCGTCCTCGTCAAGCAGCAGCGCACCACCAAGACCAACAAGCCCTATCTGAATCTGATCCTGGGCGACAAGACCGGCCAGATCGAAGGCCGCGTTTGGGACCCCTCTGACCCGCGCATCGCCAAGGACTTCGACAAGGGCGACGTCGTGAAGGTCCGCGGTAGCGCCAGCCACTTTGACGACCGCGTGCAGATGAAGATCGATCAGTTGCGCGTGGCTTTGCCCAATGAAGTGGAGAAGTCCGACCTGCTGCCTTCGACCACCTATGATGTGGCCGAGCTGTGGAGTCAGCTTGTCAGCGTTGTCGCGAGCTTCACCAACCCCGACCTCAAAGGGCTGCTCTCCACGCTGTTTGACGACCCGAAGCTGGCCCAGGCCTTCCGCGAAGCGCCCGCCGCCAAGGGACTTCACCACGCCTGGCTGGGCGGCCTGCTGGAGCACGTCATCAGCCTGCTCACGCTCGGCGACAGCGTTGCCGCCCACTACCCGCTGCTCGACCGCGACCTCCTGCTGACCGGCGTCATTCTGCACGACATCGGCAAGGTGCGCGAATTGAGTTGGGTGAGCGGCTTCGAGTACACCATCGAAGGCAGTTTGCTGGGTCACATCCACATCGGCTCGGTGCTGGTCGAGCGCGCCATGGACAAGCTGCCCGATTTTCCGCCGAAGCTCAAGACGCTGGTGCTGCACATGATCCTCTCGCACCACGGCAAGCTGGAATTCGGTTCGCCCAAGCTGCCGATGATTTCCGAAGCGCTGGTGCTGAATTTTCTCGACGATCTCGACGCCAAAATGCAAGCCATCACCAGCGAATTCGACAAGTGCATCCGCGACGGCAAGCCAGCCGACGAGCTGACTGGAAAAGTCTGGTCCCTCGATCAGCGCCAGTTACTGAATACCAAGCGGTGGCTGAATGAAGGCAAGGAATAGTGGTTAGGAAAACGGCGGGGAGGCGAGGTTTGTGTTTCCTCGGTTTTCATAATCGGTTCCAGCGCAAGACCGGGATTGAGATACAATGTATCTCAGGAGAGCGGCGCGATGGCTACAACGATGGTTCATATCCGTGTGGACGAGAAGGTGAAGGAAGCCGCCGCCAGGACGCTGGCCACCATGGGTATCTCCGTTTCTGATGCGGTGCGGATGCTGCTGGTGCGCGTGGCGGCGGAAAAAGCCTTGCCTTTCGAGGTGCGGGTTCCCAATGCGGCCACAGTCAAGGCGATGCGGGCAGCGGATCAGCATAAAGGCAAGCGATTCAAGACGGCTGATGCGCTGTTTAAGGAATTGGGAATCTGAAGATGCGCACTCCGGTTCTGGAAGCGAAATTCCGGCGGGATGTGAAACTGGCTCAGCGGCGCGGGAAAGATATGTCGAAGCTGCGCGCCGCGATTTCGCTGCTGATTGAAGACAAGCCCTTGCCGTTGCGAATGAAAGATCACCCACTGAGCGGCGACTGGGAACATCATCGCGACTGCCACCTCGAACCGGATTGGCTTCTGCTCTACAAAATTGACGGCGACGACCTTTACCTCGTCCGCACCGGCTCGCACGCGGATTTATTTTGAATCGGGAATGTCTGGGCGCTTGACTAGCGGAAGTTGCTCAATATCAAACGCTGGCTGGGTAAAGGAAATAGAAGTGCGGTGTCGTTGATTTATTGTTCACTTTAAAGGCCATTATTGTCTCTGATATATCATAGGAATTACCGAATATGACGCTGAAGAGCTTAATTGAATCATTGAGCAGCGTTCCGTATGACCCGGATTTAACTCCGGAAACGCTGGAGTTTGCCTCCGGGACAACCGGGGCAAGTATGCCCGGCAGTCTCTACTTTAAATCGGGCAGGGTCAGACTGGTTCACCCTAAAGGTCCAAAAATTTCAAAGCACAAAAGAATTAGTCGATATTCATTGAGCGCACGAGGTCTTAGAAATTTAGAAAAGTATAAAAAACGTAATTGGAATAGCGAGCAGATTTATGAACGGCTTAAAAAGCACAGAAATCTTCATCGTATTGCGTTGGACAATGGGGAGAGGCTCGTTGAATTTTTTGTAGATGCACGTGGAAAAGCAAGACGGCACGTTTCTCGTGGAGGACCGATTCCTGCGCCTGCTTTGAATCAAGTTCAGATCAATCTCATAACACAAGCTGCCAACTCTCGCTCCAACAAGCTGATGAGGGCTGTTTATCCATACGCGCTCTCGCATTTCAAATGATTCACTTTGCCATACGGAATCACTGACATATACTGAGCGCATTAGGCCTTGTTTTTTAGATCTTGGATTTCCGCTGGATGCGCATACCTTCAGGCCAGCATCTTCAACCCGTGTTTCTCGACAATATCCAATAACTTGAGGGCCATGCCGCTGGGCTTTTTTGCGCCGCTCTCCCACTTTTCCACCGTCGATTCGCTGGTATTGAGATAGCGTGCAAAGACCGGCTGGCTGACGTGCTGGTTCTCGCGAATCTGCTTGATGCGGCGCGGCTTAAGTGGTGCAAGAACCGAGAGACAGGATTCGTCGAAACGGCGCATCGTGGCCTTGTCGATAGCGCCTACGCGGAACAGCGCAGAGGCCGAAGAATGAATCGCCTCGAAGGCATCGCTTTTGTACTTAAGATCCTTTTTCATTGCCAATCTCCACCCACGAATTTTCCTCGATCAACCAGTTGACCTGCTGCTCCGTCAGTGTCGCGTAGACCTTGGCGAGTTGTCTGAATTTGGCCAATTCATTGTCTTCGATATTGGCTTGGTCTTTCTTGGCGAAAAGATATTCGTAGACCCAGTAGCGGCCGCCCTTGGCTACAAGGATCGAGCGGTAAAGATTCTTGCCCAGACGTTTCTTGAAAACGCCGCCGCCCAAATCCACGGCCTGGCCCAGCATTACTTGGCGGATAGCTGTGTAAAGCTCGGCATCCGTGATGCGCGCCTTTCTTGCAGCCTTGGAAAACCAGGCTGTTTTGAAAACCCGTTCTGGTCTTTCCGCCGGGTTTGGCATATTCGTAGCATAGCACCAGGTGCTATCAGAATCAGCATGATTCTTTCCACATCACGAATCATTTCAGCAAAACAGATGCGGCAAGAATGAGGCGCGGCTGGCGTGAAGATCGCATGATAGCTTGATCTTTGATCCCTGTTCTCTGAGTCCTGTTCCCTGCTTCCTTCATCTTCCCGTTACAATCGAATTACCATGATTCGTTTTTCAACTGCCGGGGAGTCGCACGGGGAGGCGCTGATGGCGCTGGTCTCCGGGTTGCCTGCCGGTGTGCCGATTGACCTGGAATTTGTGAACCGCGAACTTTGGCGACGGCAGCAGGGCTATGGGCGCGGCGACCGCATGAAGATTGAAACCGACAAAGCGCACATCCTCAGCGGCGTGCGCCAGGGCAAGACCATCGGTACGCCGATTGCTCTGGAAATCGCCAACCACGACTGGGAGAACTGGTCTGCGAAGCTGCCGGTCGAGGCTGGCGACCCGGCGCTGCACCAGGCGGTGGCCTCGCCGCGGCCCGGTCACGCCGATCTGGCCGGAGCGCTTAAGTTCAACTTTCCCGAGGCCCGCTTCGTGCTGGAGCGCTCCTCGGCGCGAGAGACGACGGCGCGCGTGGCTGCCGGAGCGCTGGCCAAGTTGCTGCTGCGTTCGCTCGGCATTGAAGTGGGCAGCCACGTGATTCGCGTGGGTCATGTGGCTCTCGAACGCAACGCCACATGGGAAGAGATTGCCGCGCTCGACGCCCGCAACGACGTCCTCCTCGGCTGCGTGGATCAAGCGACCGAAGACCGCATGAAGGAAGAGGTCGAGCAGGTTTCCCGCACCAAGGACACCGTGGGCGGCGTCTTCGAGGTGGTGGTTCACGGCGTGCCCGCCGGTCTGGGCAGCTACGCCAATTGGGATGAGCGGCTGGACGGCCAGCTTGCCCAGGCGGTGATGAGCGTGCAGGCGGTCAAGGCGGTCGAGATTGGCCACGGCGTGGCCGCCGCCGCCAGCTTCGGCTCCGAGGTGCATGACCCCATTCAATACGCCGCCGAAGGGACCGGCCAGCCGACGCGCTTCACCCGCCCGAGCAACAACGCCGGGGGTATTGAGGGCGGCGTCTCGAACGGCGAAGACATTGTGGTGCGCGGCTACCTGAAGCCGATTTCCACCTTGCGCCAGCCGCTGGAATCGGTGCGCTTTGACACCCGCGAAAAGACCAGCGCCAGCTATGAGCGCAGTGACATCTGCGTCCTGCCGGCGGCTGGCGTGGTAGGCGAAGCCATGGTGGCGCTGACCATCGCGCGCATGACGCAGGAAAAGTTCGGCGGCGATTCGCTGGTTGAATTGCAACGGAATTTTGCAGGATACATCGAACAGATAGGGAAGTTCTAGGAGTTGTTTCTTCTGTACTGGACTTCAGCGAATTCGATTCGACGGTAGAATGGTTTAGGCGAGGAGGTGTCTATGGACGGTCCGAATTTCGATCCGCGAGTTGACGATAAAGTGTATGTTGAAAACGGCCTATTCAAAATCACCAACGTCGTTCCCTGTATAGATAACTACCGCACGACAGGATTTTACTGTTGGGTTGACCTCGAAGATCCAATTACCGGATTTAAGCGAGAGCATATTCCCGTTGCTTTGGAGTCTCTCAAATATGTGGATGATGAAGTTCGCAAAGTTCGCCGCATTATCGAATGGCTCGAAACAAGTCCCGATGGCCGGAAATACCCCGACTATATCGAAGACTATGAGGTGAGGGCCGAAGATGACCATGCGGGGAATCCATCCATCTATGTGCGCTTTTTGGTCGATCCGGATTACGTCTTTAAGAATGGCAAGGCATCGGAAGAGAATGTCGCAGCATTGAACGCATTTCTCTACGAGGTCCAGCAGACATTGCTGGGATTTAATCTGAATCACTGGACCTATGTGCAGGCAGGCCAAGGCCAAGGCCAAGCGCGGAAGGTGCTCGATGCCGCTAGCTGAGGAATTGCTGGAGCACGCGCGGTTCCTGGCGAGTCTTGATGAGCAGACGGCCTCGCAGGCAAACATCCGGCGAGCGATTTCTGCCGCGTACTATGCGGCCTTTCACTTACTATCCGCGGCAGTGGCGGAACAGGTCAGTCCGGATTTTCCGGCAGGACTTAGAGAAAGCACCCAACGAGTCCTGAGTCACAGCCAGATGTTCAATGTGGCCAAGGCTTTTTCACAGAAAGGCCAGAATGAAGTTAGAGGCCTGCCAAAGGGTTTTGTATTGCCCGAACCGATTTCCGCTGAACTTGCTTCGATTTCAAACAGCTTCAAGAATTTACAGGATGCGCGTCATGCAGCGGATTACGATGTGTTAAGAAAGTTCGATCCAGTCGATGGGATTTCGTACGTGCAAGAGGCAGAGAAGGTGTTCAAGGATTGGGAGACGGAGAAACACTCGAAGAATGCGCCGGTTTTTCTGGCAGCGCTGATCTTCGGCAAGGATTGGAACAAATAGCAAGCATTGCAATGAAAGGCTGATTCGTTTTCAACGACTGAGATGATACTTAAAATTGTGAAATATCCCGATCCGGTGCTGGCGCGGCCCGGGGAACCGGTGACCGAATTCGACGCGGAGCTGCGCAAGCTGGTGGCGGATATGTTTGAGACCATGTACGCCGGGCAGGGCGTGGGGCTGGCCGCGCCGCAGGTGGCCGTCTCCAAGCGGATCGTGGTGATTGATCTGACGGTGGGCAAGGAGCCGCAAAAGAGGCTGGCGCTCATCAATCCAGAAGTTATTGCGAGCGAGGGCAAGCAGTATGGAGACGAAGGCTGTCTGAGCTTTCCTGACATCCAGGAGAAAGTATCGCGCGCGGCCAAGGTGCGCATCCGCGCCCAGGACGAGAAGGGCAAGTGGTTCGAGATGGACGGCGAAGAGGTTCTGGCGCGCTGTTTTCAACATGAAATCGACCACACCGACGGCATCCAGTTCATCTTCCGCATGAGCGCGCTCAAGCGTGATCTGGTGCAGCGCAAGATTCGCAAGTTGCAGCGCGAAGGCAAGTGGTAGAGCCATGAAACTGGTTTTTTGCGGTACTCCGCAGTTCGCTGTTCCCACGCTGAAGGCGTTGCAGGCGGCGGGCCATGAAATTGCGCTGGTGGTCACGCAGCCCGACCGCCCGGCGGGGCGCGGCCGTCAACTTACCGCGCCGCCCGTCAAACTGGCCGCCCTGGCCGCCGGCTTCCCGGTCACACAGCCGGAGAGAATCCGCAACAATCAGGAGTTTCGCGCGCGGCTTGAAGCAATTACACCCGAGGCCATTGTCGTTGTGGCTTACGGTCGCCTGATTCCGCCCTGGATGCTGGAGCTGCCGCGGCTGGGCTGCATCAATCTGCATGCGTCCCTGCTGCCGAAATATCGCGGCGCGGCGCCCATCCAGTGGGCCGTGGCCATGGGCGACGCCTTCACCGGCAACACCACCATGCTGCTCGAAGAAGGACTCGATACCGGACCGATCCTGCTTCAGGAGACGCTGGCCATCACGGCGGAGCAGACCGCGGCGGATCTGTTCGACGTGCTTGCCGAGTCCGGCGCGCCGCTGGTGGTCAAAACGCTGGACGGCCTGGAGAACGGAAGCATTCAGCCCCGGCCGCAGACTCCCGCGGGCGTCAGTTTCGCTCCGCTGCTTGACCGCGAAGACGGGCGCATGGACTTTGTCGCGCGTTCGGCGGCGGAACTCAAAAGTCGCTGGCGCGGTTTTCAGCCCTGGCCCGGCGCTTTTACCACGCTCGCCGGCAGAAAGCTGATCGTGCATCGCATGGCCGTCGCGGAGGCTTCCGCCTTTACAGCTCCAGCCGCTGCCCAGCCCGGCCAAATCTACATCGAAAGCCGCCGTCTTTTTGTTGCCTGCGCCGGAAATACCTGGCTTGAACTTCTCGAAGTTCAGCTCGAAGGCAAGAAGCGTCTGGCGGCAGCCGAGTTTCTACACGGGGCCGCGCTGACGGAGGGAATGCGTCTCGGAAGCGCGGCTCAATGACCACCCGGAAAAAGGCAGGCGTGGCAAAGACCGCGCCGAAAAATCGTTTGGCAAAAATTTCCCTGGCGCGCAAAACGGCTTTCAAGATTCTTCTGGCCGTTGAGCGCGGCCAATCGCACTCCGACGATCTGCTGCGCGAGAGAGCCGTCAACGCGCTCTCGGCCCCTGACCGCAATTTGGCTACGGCGCTGGTGCTGGGCGTGCTGCGCTGGCAGATTCTGCTCGACCACCGGATTCACGCCTTGCTCTCTCATCCCAACGCCAAGCTCGACGCCGAAGTTCTGATCGCCTTGCGCCTGGGAGCCTTCCAGTTGCTGCGCATGGACCGCATCCCCGCCCGCGCCGCCATTGATGAAAGCGTGGAGCTGACCAAGCAGTCCGGCCACCGCTTCTCCGCCGGCATGGTCAACGCCGTGCTGCGCAAACTGGCCCAGGCCGCGCAAACCGAGCTTGAACAATCTGTTTTGAAGGGGCACGGCTCCAGTCGCGCCTTCATGGGCCTTCGGCCCACCCAAGTGATTGAAAACGCTTCTGCGGCATCCGCCCCGGAGGGGCCGAAGGAGAATAGCCCAGGACAAGCGAAGCGCAGTCCTGGGAAAGGCCAGCAAAAAATCAAAAGCCCCGTAGGGGCGACCGAAATATCCCCGCGGATTCTAAAGGGGATAGAAAGCGTTTTCGAGCGCGCCGAAAGCGCCGCAAAACCAATGGGGGCTTTAGCCCCTGAGGCAAGTCCCTCGGAAGCTCTTGCCCTTGTCCAAGCCCATCCCGCCTGGATGGTCGAGCGCTGGATCAATTACTACGGTCTGGAAGCGGCGCGCGGACTCTGCCGCCACGGCCAGAGTCAGCCTGTTCTCGCTGTGCGGCTCACGAACCCGGAGGCCGAGGCCGAACTCACCGCCGCCGGCATTGTGCTGGAACCCGGAGAGTTGCTTACCGCCGCCCGCACGATTGTTTCCGGCGATGTGGCGGCAACGGAAGCCTTCCGCGAGGGCCGCGTACGGCTTCAGGACGAGGGTTCGCAACTGGTGGCCGAGCTGGCCCAGGGGAATCTCGACCAAAGAGTAAAAAGCATCCTCGACGCATGCGCGGCGCCCGGCGGGAAAACGCTGATTCTGGCCGAGCGCAACCCCACGGCCCGCATCGTTGCCTGTGAAGCCAGCGCTCCCCGGCTGGAGCAGTTGCGCCAGCGGCTGGCCTTCCTCGGCGACCGCGTCGAATGCCGCCGGGCCGACGCCGCCGCGCTTACGGAAGAGGCCGTCTTCGATCTTGCCCTGGCCGATGTGCCCTGCAGCGGCACCGGAACGCTGGGCCGCAACCCCGAGATTCGCCATCGTCTGCGCCCAGAAGATTTACTTCGTCAGGCCGAGCGGCAGAAGGCGATTCTGGCCGCCGCCCTGCGCGCCATCCGCCCCGGCGGACGCTTGATCTACTCGACCTGCTCACTGGAGCCGGAAGAGAATGAGCAGGTTGTTGCCGCGGTGCTGGCCGCATCGCCCAACGTCTGTTCTGTTCCGCTCGAAGCCCGCATCGGCGAGCTTTTCCACGAGGGCATTCTTACGCCCGAAGGCGCGGAACGACTGCGCGGCTGCCTTACGCCGGAGGGCGCGCTCCGCCTGCTGCCCGGCGTTTTCCACACGGACGGCTTCTTTATCTGCATGATTGAGCGAACCGCCTGAACAGGCTACGGAAAAACTCGATCTGGAGGGAGGCGGGGGTTTCAACCCCCGCATAAAGCCAATATAATCAACAATGGCTTCAGCCACGGAAGAACGTATTCGGCCTATTTCATCTGAAAACAGGCATCTTTCCGCAGCCTGTGAAAGCGGCGTCGGCCCTGACCCCTGATCCCTGCTCTTCTCACTTCGCCACGGTCAGCTTCACCTGCGTGCTTTGGTCCACGCGCGCGCCGGCGGGGGGCTGTTGCGCAATTACCGCGCCCGGCCTGACGGGCGGCTTGGGCGCCGCGCCTCCAAAACCTATCGGCGCGATTGGCGCCATCACAAACCGGGGCGTCGCGGACTTAATGCCCACACGGGCCATTTCTGCCTGTGCGCTGACCACCGGCAGGCCCGTCAGGTCAGGCATGACGTAGCCATCGGCCGCATCGTCTGACGGGGCGGCCACCAGCAGGTTGACGCTGGGCCGCGCAATGCCCTGGGCGTGCGCCGGTGGGTCCTGGGCCAGCACCGTTCCCTCGGCCGCCCTGGCGTAGGGCAGCCGCGCTGTCACGCCTACTTCCAGGCCCACGCGCCGCAGATTCAGCGCCGCCACTCGCTCCTCCTCGCCGACGGTCTCCGGCACATCCACCTTCTGCGACCCCAGGCTTTCGGCCACGCGCATGTGCCACTCCCGCCGCACCACCGTTCCCGGCGCGGGCGATTGCGCCAGAATGTATCCGGCGGGCACATCGCTCGAGTAGTAGCGGTTGTCCACTTCCAGGTCCAGGCCCAGCCCGGAGGTCTGGTTGCGCGCCTCGGCCACGGGCATCCCCTTCAGCGCGGGCACCGAAACCTCCGCGCCGTGAATGACGAAGTGCATGGTGGTGATGGCCGCCAGCAGCGACACGGCCACCAGCAGCATCACCATCCATGCCACCTGGAAGAAATTGACGACCGGACGCATTCTCATGGCTGCGTTTTCCCTTGGTTAAAGACAATCTCGCGCTTGACCATGAGTTTATCCTTTTGGATCGCTTCCGGTCATTGATGCGTGTATACGGAATGTGTATTCTTGAAGCGGAAGGATGCGCCGCGATGAACAGCCGTGAAGTCATTCGGAGACTCCAGCAGGACGGCTGGTTCGAGGTGGCGCAAGTCGGAAGTCACAAGCAATTCAAGCATCCGGTCAAGCCGGGACGGGTTACAGTTGTCTACCCGAAGCGAGATATTCCCGAGGGAACCCTCCGGAGTATCGAAAAGCAAGCAGGTCTCAAGCTAAGGTAAAGGAGCAACCATGGAATACATCGCCTATCTTCACAAGGACAAGAATTCCGATTACGGCGTCAGTTTTCCCGATTTTCCCGGTTGCATCACCGCCGGTTCCAGCCTGGAGAAGGCGCGCAGTATGGCTGCCGAGGCTCTGGCATTCCATGTGGCCGGAATGCGCGAAGACGGCGAAACGATTCCCAAGCCCTCCACCCTCGACGACCTGCGCGGCGATCCGGCCATGAAGGGCGCGGTCGCTTTCCTGACCGAACTGCGTGAGCCGGAGAGAACTGTCCGCATCAACATCACCGCCCGCCAATGCCAGATTGCCGAGATCGACCGCCGCGCCCGCGCCAAGGGGCTTTCCCGCTCTTTGTATATCGTGCAGAGCGCCTTGAAAAAGGAAGCTGCCATTCGCTATTGATTCGGCACTAAATACTGTTAGGGTGCCCCATCCATTTCCGCGTCTTTTGCGGAAATGGGTGGGAAAGCGATATCACTGTTTTCTTGCCGAATCAATAGCGCGAAAAGCGTTCACCGCAAGTTATCCGTCGCCGGTTCGGGATGAATCGTCACCCGGTCAATCTCCGGGCATTGCTTGCGGAAGCGGTCCTCGAACTCGGTAATGATGACGTGAACCCGCTGCATCGTCATCTCGTCGGGCAGCGTGCAGTGGCAGGCAACGTAGATGTGTTCGCCCAGGCGCCGGACCTGGATCTCATGCACATCCAGAATCTCCGGGAACTGCGCGGCCGCCGCGCGCATCGCTTTCTCGATCTGACGGTCAACCAGTTCCAGTTCCTCGGGCTGTTCGATGGTGGCTGGCTCGCTCTCGATGTGCGTCAGCACCGAGTCGATTTCCGGAACCTCGCGCAGAATCTCGGCCTCCATGGCGGTCGCAAAGTTGTGCGCATCCCGTAGCGGCAGGGTTTCGTCCATCTCCAGGTGCTGCTCCACGCGCAGCCGTCCCAGGTGTGAGCGGACGCTCAGTTCGTGAACTGAAACATTGTTGCGCGCGGCCACCGCCCGCACGCGGTCAAAGATGCTCTCGGCTTTCGCCTGCCGCGGCACGGTGTGGATTACCACGTCGGCCTGGGGCAACACGCGATGCACGGCATCCTTGGCCGCCTCCACCAGCTCTTCGGTGTGTTCGAAGGTGTAGCGCCGCGGCAGGGCCAGCGTCAGATCGGCAAAGTAGCTGGCTCCGGCCTGCCGCACCCGCGCCTGCTCAACGGAAAGCACCCCCGGCACCTGCGTCACTTCTTCAATCAGTCGCCGCTGCGTTTCAACCGGCGTTTCATCCAGCAGCACTTTCACCGCGTCGCGGCCCAGCAGCAGCGTCAGGCGCAGAATCATCAACGAAACCACCAGCGCCGCCAGCGGGTCGGCGAAGCGCAGCCAGCCGATGCCGAAATGAATGCCCGCCCAACTGGCGATCAAGCCTCCCAGCACCGCCACTGACGACCAGATGTCCGAGGAAAAGTGAAAAGCGTCTGTGGCCAGCGCCGGCGAGCCGGTCTGCTGGGCCACCTTCCGCAGTTGCCGGGAGCGCCAGAAGTCCACGCCAACCGAGCAGAGCACCACCGCGACCGGCAGCGCCAGATTCTGCAACCCCTTGCCGGGGTGAACCATCCGCCGGATCGCCTCCCAGATGATCCACGCGCTGGAGCCGGCCATCAGAATAACTTCGCAGAAGGAGGAGATGTTTTCGAATTTGCCGTGTCCGTAGGTGTGGTCCGCGTCAGCCGGCTTGTCGCTCATCCGCACGGAAAAGAAGGTAAGCGTCGCGCCCACCAGGTCCAGCGCGGAGTGGGCCGCGTCCGACAGCACGCCCAGGGAGTGCGACAGCAGGCCCGCCACCAGCTTCAACACCGTCATGGCCGCCGCCGCCAGCATTGAATACAGCGCCACCTGCCGCTTCTCGGCGGAAAAATCGCGGACGTTTTGGGTGGTGGGAGTCATGACTTTCTTAGGCTACAGCATTTTCAAAAAATCGGCTGACTGTCCAGCAAATGCGGGGTGCCCCATCCATTCCCGCGTTTTTTGCGGAAATGGGTGGGAAACAATGTCACTGTTTTCTTGCCGGATCAATAACCGATCGCGCGCGCCGCTGTGTATAACCCGGCAATGCCGAAGGTGTAGGGCTGCCACGCGCACTGCTCATAGCCTGCCGCGCGCATCAGTCTAAGCATCCGCTCCGGCGGCGGAAATTTGCCCACCGACGCGGGCAAATAGTTGTACGGGCCGCTCTGGCCGCCGACGAGCCGCCCAACCACCGGCAGTACCCGCCGGAAGTAGACCGCGTAGGCTTTGCCAAGGACTCCGCCCGGCTCGCTGAATTCCAGAATTCCCAACTGTCCGCCCGGCTTCAGCACGCGGTGAAACTCCGTGAGGCCCGCCTCGTAGTTGGCCAGATTGCGGAAGCCGAAGGCCGTTACGATCAGGTCCAGCGAGGCGGCTTCGAGCGGCAGATGCAGCGCGTCGGCTTCGAGCGGAGTCGCATACGGCGCGCCCGCCTTGCGCCCGCCCACGCCCGGCCCGCCGAACTTCTTCGCGCCCCGGCGCAGCATCTCCTGCGAAAAATCCGCCGCCACGATGGGCCGCGCGCCGCTCGGACGGCGCTTCAGCAGGACCAGCGTCATGTCGCCCGTGCCACAGCAGATGTCCAGCACCGCCGAGTCGGGATTTGCCAGAATTGCGCGAAAGCGCCGCGCCACCCGCGCCCGCCACAGCCGGTCCACATTGGCCGAGAGAACGTGATTCAGCAGGTCGTAGCGCGGCGCAATTGCGTCAAACATCCGCTGCACGGCCCGTGCCGCGCTGGCTTCGTCCTTCGCTCCTTGCGGCTTGGCTCCGGTCGTTGTCATTGTCTTTTCTTGTCCTAAACGAAGGCGATGGGTGCCCCACCCTCGGCGCGTCTTTGTTTTTGCGCCTAGGGTGGGAAGCCACAAACTCTCAAAGAACCAGATTCGACTTACCAAGATTACATTTGGAGCAAAGCGTTTGCAGATTCTCAAGAACCGTTTCGCCACCCTCGCTCCACGGATGAATATGATCTACGTGAAGCTCCACGCCCAGAGTGATTGCCGGACTAGCGCCACATCCACAGCATTTGAAATTGTCCCGCTGGAGCACACGCCAGCGGAGGCGGAGAGATGGATCGCGCCCTGTTGTGTGCTTGCTGTCAACGTCGGTTACAACCTGATGTTCCGCATGCTCTGCGCCGGTTCCGTTGGCATAATCGACGAAAGCTCTCAGTGCATTCATCCATGAATCGAAGCGGCGATTATACGGACGTTGCGAAATGCGCGATGGACTGAAAGCTAATTCGCTTCGGCGGGGTTGGCGACCGTAATGCTACCATAGCACAAGAAGATTCTCAAACAGATCAACATCGGAAATATTCATCCTTTTCGAGATCGTGAGACCTGATTTTAAGAGAGCATTATTCCAACCGCCAAATCTAGTACCTTGGGTACTATCGCTATGTTCTCCGTGCTTTAAGTATTGACCTTGTGTCACATTCTCAGTCCCAAGCAATTTGGCAACACGGCGCAAGTCTGCTATCAACTCCTCATCTGAAACGGGAGCACCTAAAACGCGAGACAGCTTGAAAATAGGTTCACTCATTGAATGATTCAGTTGGGTACATACTATTGGCAACGCTTCCATAAGCCTAGCATCGCCCCTCCCCACCCTAGCCGCAAAAACAAGTACGCGGCGAGGGTGGGGCACCCAGATAGGTTTTCGGCCGTCTTGGGGCGAATCGTCAACTCCGCTAACTCCGCCAACTACGCTAGCTCCGCTCTTCCCCGGCCCGCGCCAGCATGTACTCGACCGCAGCCAGCAACTCTTCCGGCGTCACGTCCTCCACCACACCCGCGTCGCCAATTCCGACCGGCAGCACAAAGCGCCGGACGCCGTTCAGATTCTTCTTGTCGCCGCCCGTGGCCGCCACGATCCGCGCCGCGCGCAGATTCAACTCCGGCAGCGGCCCGTAGAGGTAAATCAGATTTTCCAGTCGCTCGAATTGTGCCTGCGAAATGGTTCCCCGCTGCCCAGCCAGGTAGAGCGCGGCCACCATGCCCCAGCCGACAGCCTCGCCGTGCAACAACACTTTATAGTGCGTAACCTGTTCGAGAGCGTGGCCCACCGTGTGGCCGAAGTTCAGAATCATGCGCAGTCCGCCCTCGCGCTCGTCCAGATGCACTACGCCAGCCTTCATGCGGATGGAGGCGGCAATCACCCGTTCGAGAGCCTTCGGGTCGCGCGCCAGCACCTGCTCCGCGTGGCCTTCCATGAAGCGCACCAGCGAGCGGTCGCGGATGATGCCCGCCTTCACGCTTTCCATCAGCCCGGCGCGCAGCTCGCGCTCCGGCAGCGTTCCCAGCGCCTCAATGTCTGCAAAAACCGCCAGCGGATGATGGAAGCTGCCCACCAGATTTTTGCCCTCGGGCAGGTTCACGCCCGTCTTGCCGCCGACGGACGAATCCACCTGCGCCAGAAAGGTTGTCGGGACCTGCACATAGGAGATGCCGCGCATGAAAATCGCGGCCAGAAAGCCGCCTACGTCGCCCACAATTCCGCCGCCAAAGGCGATCAGCAGCGAGCCGCGATCGCCGCCCGCCGCAGCCACCTGCCGCGCCAGCTTCTCTACGCTTGTGAGCGTCTTGAACTTTTCGCCTGGCTCCAGAAACAGCACGATTGGCGCTTCGGCGAAGGAAGCCAGAAACCGCTCGCCCCACAAAGCCCAGATCGGCGCCGAAGTCAGCACAAAAACCCGTCGCGGCAACGGACCCAGAATCCGCTCCAGCCGCGGCGCGAGTGAGCCGATCAGCCCGCTGCCAGCCGTCACATCGTATTTCGCCGTTGGCGTCTCTACTCGTATCGTCTGCACAATGCTTTAATCCTAATGCACCTGAAGGCAACCCGAACGCCGTGCGGACGGTTATTGATCCGGCCCAAAAGAATGAGCACAGGGTGCCCCATATCTTCCGCGTTCTGTGCGGAAGATGTGGAAAAGCAAGATTCCAATCTTTCGGGCCGGATCAGTAGCTCGCCACGCGCAACTCTTCGCGCAAGACGCGCCGCAGCGTATCTTCGAGCTTCGGCGCTTTGCCTTCCACGTGCTGACGCAGGGCCTCGTTGATGTTGGGTCCAGAATCCGGACAGTCCTCGGTTCCATTTTGACCCTGCCCTCCGTCACAGACTGGCCCACAGGTGCGGTATTAACTTAAAATATTATGTCCGAGTCGTCTCAGGTGGGTTTTGTAGTGATGGGGGCGGGCGTGGCCGGGTTGCGCGCGGCGGTTGAGCTGGCGCGCCACGGCGAAGTTCTTCTGGTCACCAAGGAATCCGTGGCCGAGTCCAACACCCACTATGCGCAGGGCGGCATCGCCGTGGCCATGGAGGGCGACGCGGATGTTGCGTTGCACCTCAAAGACACCGTAAATGCCGGTGACGGCTTGGTTTACCGCGCCGCTGCTTCAGCGCTGGTGGCCGAGGGGCCGGTCCGCGTGGCCGAGCTGATCGAGTGGGGCGCGAACTTTGACAGCAAGGACGGCCAACTGCTGCGCACGCGCGAGGCCGCGCACTCCCTGCCTCGCATTCTGCACGCCAACGGCGACGCTACTGGCGCTGAGATCAGCCGCTCGCTGGCGGCTTTTGCCCAGGTTCACAAGCGCATCCGCTGCGCCGAGTGGACCACCGTCACCCGCCTGATTGTGCGCGACGGCCGGGTCGTAGGCGTTGATCTGCTGGACCGTGGCAACCACGTGGAGCGCGTCAGCGCACGCGCCGTGCTGGTGGCCGCCGGCGGCGCGGGCCAGGTCTACTCAGACACGACCAACCCCAACGTCGCCACCGGCGACGGGATCGCTTTGGCCTCCGCGGCCGGCGCCGTGCTGGCTGACATGGAGTTCTATCAGTTTCATCCCACCGCGTTTTCGTTTCCGGGCGCGCCGCGTTTTTTGATTTCTGAATCCCTGCGCGGCGAGGGCGCGCACCTGCTGAATGACCGCGGCGAGCGCTTCATGCAGCGCTATCACCCGCTGCTTGAGCTGGCCCCCCGCGACGTGGTGGCCCGCGCCATTACCCGCGAAGGCATCAGCGACACGCCGGGCAAAACCAGGGTTGTGCATCTGGACATGCGCCACGTCAAGAACATTGATCTGCACCAGCGCTTTCCCGGCATTACCGCTTTTTTGGCCGAATATGGGCTGGACCTCAGCCGCGACCTGATTCCCGTGCGCCCGGCGGCGCATTATCTGATGGGCGGCATCAAGACAGACCTGCACGGCCGCACCAGTCTGCCGGGGCTTTATGCCGCCGGCGAGGCCGCCTGCACAGGGGTCCACGGCGCCAATCGCTTGGCCTCGAATTCGTTGCTCGAAGGCCTCGTCTTCGGCGCGCGCGCCGCGCAGTCCATGCTCAACGACGCTCTGCCGCCGATCCCGGCTGGCGCGCCGGAAGCCGCTCCCCAGCCGCTCACCGCCCAGGATGAAGCGCGCGTCGAAGAGATTATTGCCCGTCTGCAAGCCGCCATGTGGGCCTATGCCGGCCTGCTCCGCGAGGAGTCCACGCTACGTGAGGGCCTGAATGCCCAGCAGTCTTGCGCGGAGGCTCTGGCGCAACTGGCCGCGCAAGGCAAGGGCAGCCGCCGCATGGAAGAGGCGCAATCCATCTGCCGCGTGGCCCGCGCCATTCTTGTTTCGGCTCTTGCCCGCACGGAGAGCCGCGGAGCGCACTTCCGCAACGACTTTCCCAAGCGCGACGACGAGCGCTTCCAGAAGCACTCGATTCTCAGCCGCGATGAGAGCATTGCCTTTGAAAAGTGGTAGGACGTGAGTCAGAGGTCAGAGATCAGGAACTATTGATCCGGCAACTCAATACTGTCAGGGTGCCCCATCCATTTCCGCGTTTTTTGCGGAAATGGGTGGGAACGATGTCACTGCTTTTTTGCCGGATCAATAAGGACTTTGATTCGTCCGTCCGGGGGAAGATGGGGCTATCACCGGCTACGGAAAAGCTGTTTTGATTGGCAAGAAGTGTCAGGGAAAGAATCGAGAGCTAAGTATCCTTTGCCAGAGCCGGAGGCTTTATGGATTGAATTACTCCATGCCGGTAGCGTTTCAACCATTGCGCCATAGGCGCAATGGTTGTTAGCCCCGCGCTTCAGCGTGGGGTGGGCTAAACCAACAATTCGCACAAGTCCCGTAGGGACGGCGCTTTGCTAAATTCCCACCGGCAACGCCGGCATTCCGCCCCGCTGCCTGGCTTCGGCCACCACGGCGTCGAGGTGCGAAAGGACTTCGGCGACGGTCATGGTATGGATTTCCCGTTGGGCCTCAGATCCCTCGTCAATCAACTGTTTGAGGAACCGGCCCGCGACCTGCACGGCGATCTGGTCGGTAATCACCTTTCCCGTAAGCGACTTATGCTGGCCCCACGCCTCCAGCGGCAGAGCGATCGAGAGCGGCCTTCCGTTCACGTCGAAGCGCACATCGACGGCGTCGGCGTGCCGCGTGGCGACGGCCACGACAGTGCCTTTCCAGCTACAGTGCAGCGGCTCGCCGCTCCAGCGTCCGGTAACCTGGAAGTCCTCATACATGGCCCTAGCCTATCCGCCGCCGCTGGCCGACGGCAAGTCTTTGTGGACGCCTTCGTTGGCGCGCTGTTAGACTGAGGGTTGCAATTGCGACGGCCTTGCCCGCGCGCAACCGCCTGCAAGCCTAGAAAAGAAGGACAAAAGACACCCCGTGGATACTCAAACTCGTCATTCCCTGAAACAAGACAGCTTCATCCAGGCCGCTACGAACAGCGTCAGTTGGCTGAGCGGTCATCGATCCGGCGTTACGCGCTGGATCGTCGTTGCCGTTGCCGTGGTGGTTGTGGCCGGCGGCTTGCTGATTTATTCGAATTGGCGCTCGTCGTTCGCCGACGCCGCGCTGGGCGCGGCTCTGGACACCTACGATGCGCCGCTGGCGCAGCCCGGAGCGCCCTGGGAAAAGGGCGTGTACGCCTCGGTAGGAGATAGATCGAGAGCCGCCAATCAGCAGTTTGTTGCCATTGCCAAGCAGTATGGCTGGCTCTCCGAGGGGGCCAAGGCTCACTACTTCGCCGGCGTCACCTACGAGGATCTGGGGCAGGACGGCGCGGCTGAGTCGGAGTTGAAGATTGCGGCCAAGTGCTGGAACAGGAACCTCTCGAACCTGGCCAAGCTGGCGCTGGCCGGACTCTATCATGAGACGGACCGCGACGCGCAGGCCATTGATATTTATAGCGCTCTGGCCGCCAAGCCTTCCGATACCGTGCCCGCCGCCGTGGCGCAGCTTAATCTGGCCGATCTTTATGCCGCCTCTGGCAAGCAGGATCAGGCGCGGGCGCTCTGGGCCAAGGTGAAGGACGCCGACAAGGACGGCGTCTCCGGCTCGATTGCCGCGCAGAAACTGGGCGACAAGCAGTAATTCCGGAAAAATCAGTCGAGAGCATTTTTCCTTTGGGGATAGAGTTCGGGTGCCCCACTCTCGCCGCGTATTTGTATTTGCGGCCAGGGCGGGATTCCTCCACACCATCAGGAAAAACCCTCAAAACAGGCTCGCGGAGCGCAAGGCTCCGCGAGTCCTTTTTTTGGTCCGCGCCGGGTGCGCATTCGAGCATTTCGCCGCTCGCGCGCGTCTGGTGAGATATGAGCGCGGCCGAGGCAGTATTCTCAGGTTGGATGAAAATCGCAGACAAGACTGAGCAGGATGAAGCCGGCCAGCACGCGGAGTCAGATGCGCTGACCGCTCTGGTGAGCCAGTACGCCGCGACGCTTTACCGCGTGGCGTACTCCGTTCTGCGCAACTCCGCCGACTCCGAAGACGCCGTGCAAGAGGCGTTTCTGCGCGTTCTGCGCCACCGCGACACGCTCGGCGAGGTGCGCGATCAGCGGGTGTGGCTGATTCGCATTGTGTGGAACATCGTGCTGGACCGCAAGCGCCGCGCCAAAACCCGGCCTGAGACCGACGATGTGGCCGATCTGGCGCGGGTGCTGCCCGCTGGCGGACTTAGCGCCGAGCAGCGCGCCGCCGCCGCGGAACATCACGCCCATGTGCTGGCCTGCGTTGAGCAGCTCCCCGCCAAGGAGCGCCAAGTGCTGATGCTCTCGGCCTTCGAGGAGCTGACCAGCGTGGAAATCGCCTCGGTCATGGGCGTCACCGAGTCCAGCGTCCGCTCGCGGCTCTTTCGCGCGCGCAATCTGATGGCTGGCTTGCTGAATCACACCAGGAGCGCGCGATGAGCAGAAAACAGAGAACAGAGAACAGGGAACAGAGAACAGGGATCAGGGATCAGGGCGGTTCTGCCGAGTTTGAAGAGACGCTGCGGCTGCTTGCTCATCTTTCCGCGCCCGAGGGGCTGGAGAAGCGGATCGAAACCGGCCTGCGCGTGGCGCAACATACGCCCGCAAAAAAGGCGCGGATTCTGCGTTGGCCCGTGGCTTCCCCACTGGAGAGCGCATGGCTGCGCGCCGTGGCCGCTGCGGTAATCGTTGCCGTGGCCGTCGTCGGCGGATGGGGTGTGTACTCGCGTGTGCGGACGGTTCCGTCCGCCAAGGTCACAGTCATGCCGCCTCATATTGCCCCCCAGGGCGGATTTTCGAACGCCGGAGCCATGCGCACGCCGCAAACGCTCAAGGGGCCAATCGTCGCGACTGCCGCCGTATCGCATCCGGTGGCAGCCGCAGCGGATTCCAACGCTTCCGCGGTCAAGGACGCCGCCCAGCCAGCAGCGCCGTCCAACCGGAAATCGCGCCATCGCGCCCGGCCAGCGGCTGCGAAGAAGGCCGCCGCTGAGCCGGCTGCAACCGCGGCTCAACCGGCCGCGCGCCCGGCAAAGTAGCGCGGTTCAACTCAAGTGTTAACAATATGTTGGGTGCCCCATCCTTTGTGCGTACTTTGCACAAAAGGTGGGAAGGCATGAACTTCTGCAAGGGGCGTCACGCAAGAGCGCCTAGAGCGGTTCTCCAATAGCTGTACACCGAAGCCATAAAGCTGTTTGGCTTTTTCCTCAAGAAAAAGCCACTTCCGCTAAAGCTGGTTAGTGTATATCAATTGGAGAACCGCTCTACGCGTTTCTGGTGACCGAGCGGATCAGCATGCCCAGCAGGGCCAGCACCACCGCGCCCCAGAATGCCGGGATCAATCCGCGTACATGGAAGCCGCGCACCAGGCTCGACGCCACCAGAATCATCAATCCGTTGATGACCAGCAGAAACAGGCCAAGGGTGAAGATGCTGATGGGGAAGGTGATGATCTTCAGCAGAAAGCCAACCGTCGCGTTGAGCAGGCCGATCACCAGCGAGGCGACCAGCGCAGGCCCCAGTCCGCGCACCGTAAAGCCGGGCACAACCTGCGAGACCAGCAACAGGGCGCAGGCGCTCAGCAGCCATTGAATCAGAAGTCTGACCATCTTCAGTAGCTCTCCTTGTCCTTCAATCCCTTCATCTGAGTGTAAAGGCAGAGGGCGCTGGCGCTGTACAGCGCCAGCGGAAATGTTCTATTCTCACGCCATCGGAGATTCCATGCAACCGCGTGCCGCCAGAAGATTGCTGCTGTTGCCAGCCGTCAAGCGCTGGTCGCGGCTGCGCGCGCGCTGCATCTGCCCGCGGCAACATCTGCGCGTGCTGCCCATGCGTACCCGGCCCAGCCTCTTCGCCAGCGATTAGCGCGGTTCTCCAATTACATGTACACGTACCGGCCTCATCGCATGGGGTCCATGGCCGCGCCGCATCGATCCACTGGTAAATGCCGTAGCGGGCCGTACAGCCGTAACTTTTATTTAGGAGAAAAGAAGATGACCAAGCAGGAAATGCACGCGCAATACGGACCCAAGCTCATCTGTCCTTTGCCTGGGCCCAAGGCCAGGGCTGTGATTGCAGCCGACGAACGGCTGGTTTCTCCCAGCTACACACGCTCTTATCCGCTGGTGGCCAAGCGTGGCCGCGGCATCCGCGTGGAAGACGAGGACGGCAATGAGTTCCTTGACTTTGCGGCGGGCATCGCTGCGGTTTCGACCGGCCATTGCCACCCGGAGGTCGTGGCCGCCATTCAGAAACAGGCCACTGAGCTGCTGCACATCTCCAGCACGGACTTTTACGACAAGCATCTGACCGATCTGGCCGAGCGGCTTTCGGCCATCGCGCCCATGCCCGGCCCGCACCGCTTTTTCTTTGGCAACTCCGGGGCCGAGGCCATCGAGTGCGCGCTGAAGCTGGCCCGCTATCACACCAAACGGCAGCAGGTGATCTCCTTCTTCGGCGCCTTCCATGGGCGCACCATGGGCGCGCTCTCGCTGACCGGCTCCAAGCCGCAGCATAGGCGCCGCTTTTCACCGCTGGTTCCGGGCGTGACGCACATCCGCTACCCCTACGCCTATCGCGGCTGCTCCGGCGGTCCGCAGGCGGAGGAAGCCTTCAGCCTGGGCTGCGCGCGCTACATTGAGGAAAAACTCTTCAAGACCATCCTTCCGCCCGAAGAGGTGGCCGCCATCTTCATCGAGCCGATTCAGGGCGAGGGTGGCTACATCGTCGCGCCCACAAACTTTCTGCGCGAACTGCGTGCTGTCTGTGACCGGCACGGCATTCTGCTGGTGGTTGACGAGGTGCAGTCTGGCTTTGGCCGCACCGGCAAGTGGTGGGCCATCGAGCACTCGGGCGTCGAGCCGGACATCGTCTGCATGGCCAAGGGCATTGCCAGCGGCATGCCGCTGGGCGTCTGCATGAGCCGCGCGGAGATCATGGATTGGGCTCCGGGCTCGCACGCCTCCACCTTCGGCGGCAATCCGGTCTCCATCGCCGCCGCTCTCGCGACAATCGACATCATCGAACGCGAGGCAATGGCCAACGCCGAGCGCGTGGGCGGGTTGATGATGAAGCGGGTCGAAGGCTGGAAGCAGACCCACCCGCTGGTGGGCGACGTGCGCGGCCGCGGCCTGATGATCGGTATCGAGCTGGTGAAGGACAAGGCCACGCGCGAACCCGCCGCCGACGTGCGCAATCGCGTCGTGACGCTGGCCTTCGAGCGCGGCCTGATGGTGCTCGGCTGCGGCGAATGCTCGCTGCGGCTCATGCCTCCGCTGATCGTCAAGGAAGAGGAAGCCACTGTGGCGCTCGACATTCTCGAAGACGCGCTCACGCAGGCGGAGAAGGAACAGGGGCTTTGACCGCTTGAAATTGTTCCAGCGCCGGGCGCCAAGTGCGGGTGCCCCACATCTGCAGCGTTTTGTGCGGCAGATGTGGGAAACCACAAAACCCCATCCGTAAAGCGCGTGTGCCTCAGCCCACTCGCATTTGGGAACCTGGGAGAACCACGAATCCAACCCGCAGTCATGATTTTCTAGCGGAGCCGGATTTGCGCCTTTGGTTCATCCGGTTGAGAATGGTTTTTCATGGGATGGATGGGAAGTGCGTGCATCGGCTGCGAAGAGCGGACACTGGCTGGGCTGGTGCGGCTGTCGCGACGGCACGAGCCTGAGGAGTCTGTTCATGCACACCTGCTGACCGGCATGGACGGCGAAACGGCGGCCTTCTTCTACTTGCGCCGCAAGGGCTATACCGTGGTGGCGCGGCGCTGGAACTCGGGCGACGTGCCCGGCGACATTGACCTGATCGCCTGGCAGGGGCCGATGCTGTGTTTTGTTGAAGTGAAGACGCGTACCGCCCACGACGCTTCTCCGGCTGAAATCGCCGTTGACTCACACAAGCGCAACACATTGCGCCGGCTGGCCCGCCGTTACGTCCGCCAGTTGCCGCGGGAAGCCGCGCCGCCGGTGCGCTTCGATGTGCTCAGCATCTATCTTGTGCCGGGAGAAAAGAAGGAGTTTCAGCACTTTGAAGCCGCCTTCGGCTGGAGCGAGCAAGCGGATTACCTGCGGAGTCTGGAAGCACGATAGCCGCAGGAGAAATGCGCTATTGATTCGGCAACTTAATACTGTCAGGGTGCCCCATCCATTTCCGCGCTTTTTGCGGAAATGGGTGGGAAACAATGTCACTGTTTTCTTGCCGGATCAATAGGTTTCAGACCACTTGATTTTGTACCATCGCTGGGTGCCCCACATCTCGATTTTGAGATGTGGGAAAGCACAAACTCAATGGAATTTCTTCATCCGGTCAGAGACCTAGGCCCAGTCGTCCAAGGTCACAAAGCGGCGAGTTGGCTTGTAGTGGGCGAGGAGCTGAGCGGCGGCGGCAGTGGATGGGGCGCGGTTGGCGGCGGGGTCAATGTGGTTGCCGTCATGGAGAACGATGGTGGTGGCCAGGCCGCGGCGCTCGTTGTGGTCGATTTTCCGCATCAACCGCAGGACAATGGCGTCGGCCGAAGGCTCTTTCCAGTCCGAGGTCATGGCGTTCCAGAGAACCGGAATCATTCCGAGACGCCGCGCCGCGCGCAGAACCTCTGGACGGCGCGCGCCAAAGGGCGGACGAAAGTAGCGGACAGGCGCGCCCGAGATCTGCTCCAGCGTCTGCTTGGCGCGGGAGAGCTCGTCCGCGATGCAGTTGGTGGAGGAATACGCGAGATTGGGATGGCTCCAGGAGTGGTTGCCGATGAGGTGACCGGCGGCAATGACCTGGCGCACAAGCTCCGGCTCGGCCTGGGCGCGGCTGCCGACCATAAAGAAGATCGCATGCACCTGGTCGCGGGCCAGAACATCCAGAATGCGCGGCGTCCAGGTGGCGTTCGGTCCGTCATCGAAGGTGAGCGCCAGCTCGCCCGGACGCGGCGGCGCGATAAGCATGTGTCCGAAGAGCCGCGAACCGGGCCACATGGCCGCATAAGCGTAGCCGCCCGCGGCAAGGCCGAGTCCGGCTGCCGCGCCCAGCCCAACGGAGATTCCTGTTGCTAGTGGGGAAAGCATCCTATCCAGTGTGACGCGTTGACGGCACGGACGGCAAGCTGGTCGCCCCTACGCTTTCGCGGAATGGCTCTGGGCGTATACTCAGCTTGTTCGGGTCGCATCCTGAGGATTCGGAGCGGCACTGGAGGCAGAATGAGCGCAACCAACCTTCCCGGCGGCTGTACGTCCTCGCCCAACGGGGTTTCAAGCACAAAAGTGACCATGCCAGCGCTGGCTGAAATGAAGCGCCAGGGCAAACTCATCTCTTCGCTGACCGCGTATGACTACGCCACCGCGCGGCTGGTGGATGAGGCCGGCATTGACATGATTCTGGTGGGCGACTCGCTGGCCATGGTGGTTCTGGGCCAGGCAAACACGCTGGCCGTGACCATGGACGAGATGCTGCACCACACGCGGGCGGTGAGCCGCGCCGTTCACCGCGCATTGGTGGTGGCCGATATGCCTTTTGGCAGCTATCACGGCATGGTGGCCGAAGGGGTGGCCAACGCCATCCGCTTCGTGAAAGAAGCGGGCGCCGAGGCGGTCAAGATTGAAGGGCCGCGCGTGGATCTGGTGCGTGCGCTGACCGAGGCCGAAATTCCCGTGGTGGGCCATCTGGGCCTGACGCCGCAGAGCGTTCACCGCATGGGCGGCTTCCGCGTGCAGGGGCGCAGCGTGGATGCCGCTCTGCAACTGAAAACTGCCGCTCTTGCCCTGGCCGAGGCTGGCGCCGGAGCGTTGGTGCTGGAAGGCGTTCCGCGCGAAACCGCGGCGGCCATCACCGCCGAACTGCCGGTGCCCACCATCGGCATCGGCGCGGGTCCCAATTGCGACGGACAGATTCTGGTCCTGCACGATCTGGTGGGCCTCAGTTTTACTCCGGCAGCCAAATTCGTGCGCCGCTACGCCGATGCCGGCGCGCTGATTCGCTCGGCGGTCGAACACTATCGCGAGGACGTGGAGCATCGCGCGTTCCCCAGCGATGAGGAGAGCTACCACTTGCCAGAAGCGGCGCGGAAAACCCTCGATGCCCAGGAAAATGCGGGCACACTGCGGAAGGTTTAATGAAAATCCTGCACACAGTAAGTGAATTGCGCCAATGGGCGCGCGAAGGCCACCGCACCAACAAGACCATTGGCCTGGTTCCCACGATGGGCTCGCTGCACGCGGGCCACGCCTCGCTGATCCGCGCCGCGCACGCGTCCTGCGGCGCGGTCGCCGTCAGCATCTTCGTCAACCCCACGCAGTTCGGGCCAAACGAGGATTACGAGCGTTACCCGCGCAGCCTGGAGGCCGACTGCAAGCTGGCCGAAGCGGCCGGCGCAACGGCGGTTTTCGCGCCCTCGGTCGAAGAGCTTTACCCGGCGGGCGCGTTGACCATGGTCGAGGTCGAGGGCCTGAGCAAGCGTCTGGACGGCGCTTCGCGGCCGGGCCATTTCCGCGGCGTGGCCACGGTTGTGGCCAAGCTGATGATCGCTTCCGAGGCCGACCGCGGCTTCTTCGGCCAAAAGGACGCGGCGCAGGTCGCCGTCCTCCGGCGCATGGTGACCGACCTGCGGCTGGCGACGGAAATCGTGGTTTGCCCCATCGTGCGCGAGGCGGACGGACTGGCGCTCAGCTCCCGCAATGCTTATCTCAGCGCCGCCGAGCGCACGCAGGCTCTTGCGCTCAGCCGGACGATCCGGCAGGTGGAATCGCTGGTGGCCGCTGGCGAAAGGCGCTCGAGCGCGCTCGTCGCAGCCGCGCGGAAGACCCTTGCCGCCGAACCAGCCATCCGCGTCGATTACATCGAACTGGTGGATTGGGCGACGCTGAAGCCAGTCGAAACCGCCGCGCCGGGAAGCCTTTTTGCGGTGGCCGCCTGGGTGGGCGCCACAAGGCTGATTGACAACACGATCGTGGCTTGAATTCGAGGTTCCCAGCTCCCAAAATCGGGACCTGGGAGCCGCTTGCAAAATTACCTGGAAACCGTCATTACGGGTTCCGCTGCCCCTTCGGCGCCATGGCTTGCTCCGAGGGCGTAGCGGCGTTCTAGAGCATTTCTCCTGATGGTGTAGAGGCATCCCACCCTAGCCGCAAAAACAAATACGCGGCGAGGGTGGGGCACCCAAACTCTATACCTAAAGGAGAAATGCTTTATACGACCTACCCCCACCCGTATTTTTTGGCATAAAATACTTGTTTTCATGAGCTTACAGACGGTATTCCGCTGCAAAATCGTCAAAACAAAGGAGTTGCCTGCAAAATCGTCCAGGATAAGGAGTTAGAGCATTTCTCCTGATAGTGTTGAGGCATCCCACCCTAGCCGCAAAAACAAATACGCGGCGAGGGTGGGGCACCCAAACTCTATGCCTAAAGGAGAAATGCTTTAATTATTATTGTGCGACGACGCGGCAAAATGATCTGCAAACAACTGAGCCTGTTGCAAACCCTATTGATCCGGCAAGAGAACAGTGACATCGTTTCCCACCCATTTCCGCAAAAAACGCGGAAATGGATGGGGCACCCTGACAGTATCCAATTGCCGGATCAGTAGAGCAGTTTGCGAATTTACGAAGATGAATATCAAGGTAGTTCAGGCGTTCGATTGACACAAAACCTTGTCCGTTCAACCGGCCGTCCGCCATGCCGGAGTTAGAGCATTTCTCCTGTAAGTGTGGAGTCTTTGAAGTCGTGCAAGGTGGCTTTTTCTTGAGAAAAAAGCCACTCGGCAGCCGTGGTTTCCCTCTATAGCAACAGGAGAAATGCTCTAGCTTGATATTCATCTTTAGGAATTGCTGTAGACCAAAAGTACGATGCTAAGTGCCTTTTTCCTCAAGAAAAAGGCTCCTTGCACACCACTCAAAAAGTCTATGTGTATTCCTAAAGTGCTCTAAAATGGACGCATGAGCAAACACATCATCACAACCTCATCGGCTCCCGCCGCCATCGGCCCGTATTCGCAAGGCGTGCGCGTGGGAAACCTTATTTTCACGGCTGGCCAGATTCCACTGGACCCGAAGATGGGGCAAGTGGTCCAGGGCGGCATCGCGGAGCAGACCGCCCGTGTTCTCGAAAACTTGAAAGCCATTGTGGAAGAGTCCGGCTCCAGCCTGGCCCGAGCTGTCAAAACGACCGTATTCCTCAAGGATATGAAGGACTTTGCCGCCATGAACGCGGTCTATGGCAAGTATCTTGGGACGGAAGGCGTACCGGCGCCGGCGCGCACCACGGTTGAAGTTGCCCGTCTGCCGAAGGATGTGCTGGTGGAAATCGAGCTGATCGCCGAGGCCTGAAGGCTGCGCTTCCGCGTTGTATTTGCGCGGAATCATCCAGAAGAGTTTCCGCTGCGCTCTACAATAAGCCGGTATGCCGACAACTGTCCGTTCCCACGCAAAGATCAATCTGGGCCTCGCCATCGGCGCGCCGCGCGCTGACGGTTTTCATGCGCTCGCGACCGTTTATCAGACGCTGGAGCTGCATGACCTGGTCACGGTTACGGCCCGCCCCGCCGCCCGGACGGCGCTGCGGCTGACTTCAAACGACAGCCGCGTTCCCACCGACGAACGCAACACCGCCTGGAAGATGACCGCGCTGGCGCTGGAGGCGCTCGGTCTCACGGCGGAGGTGGAGATTCACATCGAGAAGCATCTGCCGGTGCAGGGCGGACTGGGCGCTGGCTCGGCCAATGCCGTGGCGGCGCTGGTGGGGCTGGAGGCGGAGCTGGGAATTGAGATGGTGGATTCCCACCCTTCGAGCAAAAAGCGCTCGAAGGATGGGGCACCCGTGGTTGACGCTTTCCACCCTGGCCGCAAAAACCAGAACGTTGCGGGGATGGGGCGCCCGGAGGTTCATGGATTCCCATCCTTCGAGCAAAAAACGCTCGAAGGATGGGGCACCCAAGGGTTGGTGGCTTCCCACCCTTCGAGCAAAAAGCGCTCGAAGGATGAGGCGCCCGGTGAGCAGGGCTGGGCGGCGCGGCGGCTGGAGATGGCGGCCAAAGTCGGCTCCGATGTGCCGCTGTTCCTGATTGGTGGCGCGGTTCTGGGCGTGGACCGGGGGCAGGAGGTCTATCCGCTGCCGGATTTCGAGCCGGTCTGGTGCGTGGTGGCTACGCCGGAGGTGGGCGTCTCCACGCCGCAGGCTTTCGGCGACTGGGACGTTCTCTGTCTGGCCGAGGGTTTGACCGCCGAGGCCAGTACGGATAAACTAAATAAGTTGAGCCGCGCCTATGTCAGCGCCTTTGCGGGAGCAATCCCGGAAGGACGGCAGGGAGTTGGCTCCTCCGGTGTTCCCTCAAATGGAGGGGACCTGGCCGGACCACAAGAGTCCGCGCTTGTCCGCACCGGGATCACGAGCTGGATCGAGAACGACTTTGAACGCGTCGTCTTTCCCCAGCATCCTTCCCTTGCAGAAATCAAGCGCATTCTTTGGGGCTCCGGCACGCCGGAGGCAGCCCTCCATGCTTCGCTGTCCGGTTCCGGTTCGGCGCTCTACGGGTTGTACAAGACCCGCGTAGACGCGGAAGCGGCAGGCCGTCGCCTGCGGATGGCTGGAGTGCGAAGTCAGTTGACCCGCACCTTGCCGCGCGCAAGCTATTGGCAGGAAATGCTTCTGCCTCAGGCGGGTTGACAGTCGTCCGAGGGAAGAGAGAGACTCACGTTCGGCTGATGAGTTGGGCGATCGTCTAATGGTAGGACAATGCCCTTTGGAGGCATATGTCCAGGTTCGAATCCTGGTCGCCCAGCCAGATTTTTTGAATGAAAGCACCGGAAAACAGCCAAAGCCAACCAGCTTGGAGGCAGTACGCAGATGGAAGTGGAAGCAGCAACGACGGTGAGCGAAGACAAGAAGCACGAGAGCGGTTCGAGTTTGTTGCACGAGGGAGCGGCCAAGGATGTCAAGCCGTCGCCTGAGCGCAAGCGGAGCCGCAATCTGAGCGAGGACAAAAGGTTCAAGATTTTCAGCGGCACGGCCAATCCGCTGCTGACCGAGGAGGTCGGACACTACATCGGAGTCAAGGTGGGCGAATCCAAGTTGCAGCGGTTCGCCGACGGCGAGGTTTACTTCCAACTGCTGGAAAACGTGCGTGGTGTGGATGTGTTTGTGGTACAGCCCACCTGCTATCCAGTGGACCAGAACCTGGTGGAACTGCTGGTGATGATCGATGCGCTCAAGCGGGCCTCGGCGGCCAGGATCACGGTGGTGGTGCCGTACTACGGCTACGCACGCCAGGACCGCAAGGATCGCCCGCGCGTAGCCATCAGCGCCAAGCTGGTTGCCGACCTGCTGACCACCGCTGGCGCCAACCGCGCGCTGTTCGTTGATTTGCACGCGGCGCAGATTCAGGGCTTCTTCAATATCCCCGTGGACCATCTTTACGCCAGCCCGGTGCTGGTCAGCTACTTCCGCGAACTGAACCTGCCCAATATGTCGGTGGTTTCACCCGATGCAGGTGGCGTCGAGCGGGCGCGCTTCTTTGCGCAGAAGCTGGGAGCGCCCTTGGCGATTGTGGACAAGCGCCGTACCGATATGAACGTCACCGAAGTGATGCACGTCATCGGCGACGTAAAGGGAAGAAGCTGCCTTATTCTTGATGACATCGTCGATACGGCCGGCACGCTGGTCAAGACCGTGGATGCGCTCTACGCCAATGGTGCGGCGAGTGTTTATGCCACCGCCAGCCACGCCGTGCTTTCCGGCCCGGCCATCGAGCGCATTGCCGCGTCGCGGCTGGAACAACTGGTGGTAACCAACACCATTCCCCTGCGCGAAGAGGCGCAGAAGTTGCCCAAGATCAAGGTGCTCTCCATCGCCGGCCTGCTGGGCGCGGCCATTGAGAGCATTCACATGGAAACCAGCGTGAGCAAGCTGTTTTCTTAAGAGATCAGGGGTCAGAGATCAGAGATCAATGACCCAGGTCTATCACTTATCGCCAGTCGTCGGAAGACGGTGCGCGGAGATCGGCAAGCAGCTTTTTTGATCTCTGTTCTCTGCTCTCTGATCTCTGCTTTACCAAAGGGAGCGGCTCCCAACAGGTCCGTGCCCGAAGCCAGGAAACGAGAAACCGAATGCCAGAAGTTGTCGTAGCCAAGCCCCGTGAGGGCAAGTTCAACAAGAATGCCGCTCGCCGCGTGCGCGTCGCGGGCAAGATTCCCGCCGTGCTGTATGGTCCGGGACACGATCCGGTGGCCATCGAAGTGGACCCCAAGCAGATTTCCCGGATTCTCTTTTCCGAGACCGGCCACAACACGATTTTCGACGTTGAAATCGAGGGCCAGCCCGCCGCCAAGGCCATGATCGTTGACTGGCAGCGCGAACCGATCAAGGATCAGTTGCTTCACATCGATCTGAAGCGCATCGCGCTGGATAAGCCCTTGCGCGTCAAGGTGCGCATCAAACTGCTGGGCATCCCGGTGGGCGTCAAGGCCGAGGGCGGCATTCTCGACCAGGTCTTGCGCGAGGTCGAAATCGAGTGCTTGCCGGCCGACATTCCCAGCCGCATCGAAGTGGATGTCAGCCACCTGGAGATGTTTGGCGTGCTGCGCGTCAGCGAACTGCCGCACGGGGGCAAGCTCAAGTTCCTGAACGACGCCGAGGCTACCGTGGCGCACGTCGTCTCCATCAAGGAAGAGCTGCCTACGCCCGCCGAGGCCGAAGCGGCCGCGACGGCAGCGGAAGGGGAAGCAGCAGCCGCGGAAGGCGCTGCCGAGCCGGAAGTTGCCAAGAAGGGCAAGGCCGAGCCGGAAGGCGGAGCCAAGAAGTCCGAGGCGAAGAAGTAAGCCTTGGACGAGGCAATGGAGTCCCACCTCCCCAGCGGGCAAAAAGCGCCTGTTGGGGAGCACGAATCCCGTCTTCCCGGCCAACGCCGCGGTCCTTTTTTGGTGGTGGGGCTGGGCAATCCCGGATTGGAGTATCTGTGGACCCCGCACAACGCGGGATTCATGGCCATCGACCGCATCGCTCAGCAAGAGGGCGTCGTGGTTCAGAACCGGCGCTGCCGGGCCGCGACCGCAACCTGCCACATGGCGGGGCGCGAAGTGATCCTGGCCAAGCCGGAGACGTTTATGAATCTGAGCGGAGAGGCAGTCTCCGCCTTGATTCGAGAGTTTGAGGCGGACCCGGCCCAGGATCTGCTCGTCATCTACGACGAGCTGGACCTGACGCTGGGGAGCTTCAAGATCAGGGAACGCGGATCGGCGGCCGGGCACAATGGAGCCCGCAGCGTGACCGGCGCCCTGGGCAGTCAGGAGTGGCTGCGCCTGCGGATTGGCGTGGGTTTGGATTTACCGCCCGCGGCCATTGCGGCCGGTGGCGGCAGGCATCTCGGCAAGGATTACCTGCTCGCGCCGATGCGCAAGGCGGATTTGACGGTGCTGGATGAGGTGCTGGATAGGGTGGCGACAGCCACGCGGCGCATTCTCTCTGACGGGCCGGCAGCCGCAATGAATGAGTTCAACCGCCATGATCGAAACGGCTTGGCGGAGGAGTAACGAAGGCAGGAAACCGCCAAGGCGGCAGCCCGCGGACAAGGCTGGAAATCGGGGATGCACCCCGTTCCTCCAGCGGAAAAGGAAACTTGATGGACCGTTTGTATGAAGTTATGTTCATTGTTCGGCCCGATGTGGTCGAAGAGGATGTCGACAAGCTGATTGCCGGCTTCACCGCCAACGTTACCAGCGGCGGCGGAACGGTGAAGACCGTGGAGAAAATGGGCCGGCGCAAGCTCGCCTACACGGTGCGGAGGTTCAACGAGGGCAACTACATTCTGCTCACGGTTGAGGCCAACGGCGTGGTGATTCTGGAGTTGGAGCGCCGCTTGCGCGTGACTGAGCCGGTGATCAAGTTCATTACCGTGCGCGTCGACGAGGAAGAGAAGCGCCTGGCCAAGGTCAAGGCGCGGCGCGGCGTCCGTCGCTCGGCAACCCCAGTGGTTGCGGCGGCTCCTGCCCCTGCCCCGGTAACTCCGGTTCCTGTCGTTGCAGCTCCGGCTGTTGCTCCAGTTGCGGCGGTTGCGCCAGCGCCTACGGCTGCCCCTGTCGCGGCGGAAGCCGCCGAGCCAGCTCAGGCCGTCTAGCACGGTTTCAAGATTGCCGCGGCCAGCCCCGCTTTGGGAGATTAAGGTTGCGGTTCGATCCAGCGTTCCGATGAATGCCTGTCAGGCGCTCATCGGGACCCAGAGAGTGAAGAGGAAACAGCATGTCTGAAGAGACTCAAGCAAAAGCGCCCGAGACGAGCGCAGCAGCACCGCAAGCCGCGTCCGGCGCGGAATCCACTCCGGTATCGAGTTCCAGCCCCAGTTCGAACTCGGGCGCGGGCTCCAGTTCAGCCCCGGCCCGCTCCGGCGGGCGGCCTGGCGGACGTCCCTCCGGCGGCTCCGGCGGACGCGGCAAGTTTTTCCGCCGCAAGAAAGTCTGCAAGTTCTGCACGGAGAAGATCGACGCGATCTCCTACCGCGATGTCCGGCTGCTGCAAGGCTTTGTGGCCGAGCGCGGCAAGATTGTGCCCCGGCGGCTCACCGGCGTTTGCACCACGCACCAGCGCCGTTTGACCCGCGCCATCAAGCAGGCTCGGAACATCGCCCTGCTGCCGTTTGCCACGCGGCACTAGGTTTTCTGATCGGCTGATTTCGCGCCATTGAATTCGAGGTATCCCAGGTCTCAAAAGCGAGACCTGGGGCACCCAGCATTGGTACAACTTCAAGCGGTCAAAAACCTATCCACCGGATGCCGGTTAAGAATTCTGCGCGGCCCGCTGATGGCCATGGTCTTTGCCTAAACGGCAAGACCGCCCACGGCAGCCGCCCGCACCAAGGGAGAGTTACCCATGGAAGTTATTCTGAAGGAAGACGTAGTCAACCTGGGCCACCGCGGAGAAGTTGTCAAAGTGGCCGAGGGCTACGGACGCAACTTTCTGCTGCCGCGCAAGCTGGCGATGCAGGCAACAGCGGCCAACAAGGCCGTTGTCGAGCAGATGAAGTCCTCCGCCGAGCGCCGCTATGCCACGGAGAAGGCGCAGGCCGAGGAACTGGCGGTCAAGCTCACGCCCGTGGTGCTTGACTTTACCCGCAAGTCGGGCGAGGCCGGTCATCTGTTCGGCTCCGTCACGTCGGCTGATATTGCCACCGCTCTTGAAGCCAAGGGCTATGAGATCGATCGCCGCAAGATTCAGTTGGACGAACCGCTGAAGACCGTGGGCGACTTCGAGGTGGCCATTCGGCTGTACCGCGAAGTTGTTGCCCAGGTAAAGGTTACGGTCGCTGCCGAAGCTACGGAAGAAGCCGCTGCTGAAGCTCCAGCCGAAGTTCAGGCGGAAGCCGCCGTTGCCGAACCCCAGGCCGAGGCTGCCGCCGCCGAGCCAGCCGCAGAGTAGTTTTTCGCCGCGCGCACGCCTCCTCCCGGCAGGCCGGGGGGAGGCGTGTGTGTCTGTCCGCGTAGCTTTCGTGGCTGCGGCTGGTGATGGAGCAGCGGATTCCGCGCCAGGCCCATGACAGGATAATTTTTTATCTTATTGATCCGGCCCGAAAGATTGGCATCGTGCTTCCCCACATCTCCCGCACAGAACGCGGTAGATATGGGCCACCCTGTTCTCATTCATAAGGGCCGGATCAATCAGTTCGTCCTATTTCACATCGTGCATCCCTCCGGGACTATAGTCCTATTGATTTTGCGGCACTTACGGCACGACTTCAGTCGTGCCCTTTCAAAATATAGATTTGTACGTAGGTTCCTAATTCACAAAGCTTTACGCTACGATTGGATACTGCCGATGGTCTCGATTTCCAGCACACGCGGGATGTTTCGCAACCTTCAACACGCGCTGGTCTGCTCACTGGCCGCGCTGGCGCTCGCGTTCACGGCGGCAACCGTCTGCGCTCAGTCGTCCGCGCCTGAATCGCAAGCCATTCCCGCGGAAGCGCCTGTAGTTACCATGGCTCCACACCACGGCGGCAACCGCTGGTGGCTTTCCGGCCAAGTCAATGTCATCTATCAGGGGCGCTTGCCGTTTCATTCCCCTTACCAGGGCGCGAACAGTTTCGGCAACTCGGCTGAGTACAAAACCTCCCTGCTGGGCACACTTTACACTGCACTGCGGCCCACGCGCTCGATCCGCTACAACACCGATCTGATTCTGGACGTGGAAGCCTCCGGCGGGCGCGGCCTAAGCCAGGCGCTGGGTCTGGCCGGCTTCACCAATCTGGATGTGGTGCGCAACCCCAGCCTGGGTTCCGCGCCTTACCTGGCCCGCTATGAGATTCACCAGGTCATCGGCCTGACCGGGGAGACCACCAGCCAGGAGCCGGGCTTTTTTGCCGTGGCTCCCAGCGTGCCCGTGCGGCGCGTGGAGCTCCGCCTCGGGAAAATGACGCTGCCCGATTTCTTTGACGTGAACGCTCCCGGCTCCGACAGCCACCTGCAGTTCATGAACTGGACGGTGGACAACAACGGCGCGTGGGACTACGCCGCCGACACCCGCGGCTATACGGTGGGCGGCTTGATTGAGTACGACGACCGCGCATGGAGCCTGCGCTACGGCCTCTTCGCCATGCCCGTGGTTGCCAACGGCGATGACATGGACTGGGCCTTCAGCCGCGCCCACGCGCAGAACGGCGAGTTCGAGCTGCGGCACGGCTTTATTCCGCAGCGCAAAGGAACGCAACGCCTGCTGTTCTTTGCCAATCGCGCCCACATGGGCAGCTATCGCGAGGCGGTCGAGGCCGCGGCGGGAACCGGCAACACGCCTGACATTACGCTTCACGAACACTTCAGCGCGCTCAAGTACGGCTTCGGCTACAACGCCGAGCAGGAGTTGACGGAAAATCTGCGCGTCTTTGGCCGCTTCGGATGGAACGAGGGCCAGCACGAGTCCTTCGCCTACACCGAGGTGGATCAGACCGCCGAGGCCGGCGCAGACTACGCTGGAACTGGCTGGCATCGCCCGGCGGACAAGATTGGCCTGGCCGTCGTCTCGAACGCTATCAAGCGCGACCACCAGGAGTATCTGCGTCTGGGCGGCACCGGGTTCATTCTGGGCGACGGAAATCTTCGTTATGGCCGCGAAAACATCGTCGAGAGCTACTACAATCTGCACGCCTGGCGCGGACTGTTCTACTCGGTTGATGTGCAGCACATCGCTAACCCCGGCTATAACCGCGACCGCGGCCCGGTCTGGGTGGGGTCCGTGCGGGCGCATGTGGATTTTTGAAACAGCGGTCAGGGATCAAGGCCCTGTAGGACGGCTTACTTGCCAGCGCCAGGCGACTGCGACTGCGGCTGAGGCTTCTCCGGAGGCATGGTGACAATCACCTCGTTGGGCTTGGTGTAGTGCAGCTTCTCGTGAGCCACCTGGCCGATGGCGTCCGGGTTGGTCTGGAGCTGCTGCACGCGATTGCGCAAGCGCGAATTTTCCTGATTGAGATCGTCAATTTCCTTGCGCAACTGGCGGTCCTCGGTGCGCTTCTGTTCCCAGACCGAAATGCCGTTCTTGCCGCTGAAGACGTGCCAGCCGAGCAGCAGCGCCAGCAGGACGGCTACCAGCGAAGCTGCCGGACGCCATGCCCGCTGCGCAAAGTTCAGCGTCCTCATGGGCATGGGAACGGGCGCGGCCACCGCTGTCCGGTTTATTGTCGTATCTTCCGGCATAAAATCCAATCGGCCCTTCAAAGCCGCCTGCATGCCCGGATTTGAAAGGAGGGCCTGAACAGGTTGCGGATAGGGCCTGTTTTCAAGCCAAGCGCCCGAAAAACATTTCTCCGGGCCTAAAGGCCCGCTGATTTCGCTCGACTTGCGGCACGACTAAAGAATTTCTCCTGATGGTGTAGAGGAATCCCACCCTAGCCGCAAAAACAAATACGCGGCGAGGGTGGGGCACCCAAACTTTATACCTAAAGGAGAAATGCTCTAAAGTCGTGCCCTTTCAAAACATCGCCTATTTCCGCATAGCGCTTTCCGCAGCCTGTAAAGCCGAAACCTGGCACAATTCTAGCCGAGCACAAACTTCTCCGCCGCGGCCTTCAGCGTTTCCATATCCTGCTCATTGCGCGCCTCGCAGTAGGCCCGCACCACCGGCTCGGTTCCGGAGAGGCGATAGCAAACCCAGGAGCCGTCCGCGAAGATCAGCTTCAGCCCGTCGGTCCGCACAATTTTCGCCACCTTGCGCCCGCTCAGTTCCGTCGGATCGGCCTTCAACTTCTCAGTGAACGCGGCCATGCCCGCCGTGGTCAAGCGGAAGTTCTCGCGAACCGGATAGAAGGAACCAACTTTGGCAAATAGCTCCTTCAGTTGCGCGTCCAGCGTCTTGCCGCGCCGGGCCACCATTTCGGCCACCAGCAGGCCAGCCAGCACGCCATCCTTCTCCGGCACATGACCGCGGATGGTCAGCCCCGCCGACTCCTCGCCGCCAATGGCGATCTTGTCGCCATTAATCAGTTCGCCAATGTACTTGAAGCCCACCGGCGTTTCGTAGAGCGGCACCTTGTGGTACTCGGCCAGCGCGTTGATCAGGTTGGTGGTGGCCACGCTCTTGGCCACGCCGTTGCGCCAGCCGCGCGTCTCCACCAGATAGTCAAAGAGCAGCGCAATCACGTAGTTCGGCTGGATGAACGTGCCATCCGCATCCAGAACGCCAAAGCGGTCGGCGTCACCGTCGGTGGCGAGGCCCAATTGCGCGCCAAACTCCTTCATTTTTGCCTTGGCGTCGCCCAGCAGCGCGTCGGAAGGCTCCGGCGCATGACCGCCGAAGAGCACATCGCGGTAGTCGTGAACCGTTTCGACCGCGACGCCGGCTTCGCGCAGAATACCGGAGGTGTAGCCGCGTCCCGCTCCCCAGAAGGGATCGTAGACCACCTTGATGCCCGACTTGGCGATGGCCTTCAAATCCACCAGTTCGGCCAGCCGCTTCAGGAATGCCGGCTTCACATCGGCCGTCTCGAAGCCGCCTTCAGGCGGTGGGGCCGTCGCAACCGTCGCGCCGTTGACTTGCAGCGCCAGAATTGCTGCCTCAATCTGCTTGGTCACGACCGGCAGCGCCGGGCCACCGTCGGGGGTCGAATACTTGATGCCGTTGTATTGCGGCGGATTGTGCGAGGCGGTAAAGTTGATGGCCCCGGAGGTCTTCATCTGGCTCACCGCGTAGGCGATGGCCGGCGTGGGCGCGGCCTCGGGAATCACAATCGGCGCAACGCCGGCCGCGGCCAGCCCGCGCGCCGCCACGTCCACAAAGCTCTCGCCCAGAAAGCGCGGATCGCGCCCCACCAGCACGCGATGCGGCTCCGGAAGCGTCTTCACGTAGGCGGCAATCCCGGCCACCGCCAACTGGATATTGGCCACGGTAAATTGGTCGGCTACAATCGCCCGCCAGCCTGAAGTGCCAAACTTGATTGCTGTTGCCATTTTTTTACAATCTCCCACGCCGGATTTCCCGGCCGATAGCGAAACCAGAGTAGGTGTATCCCGGAAGCACGTCCGCGTGATTCCGGAGGTTGAATCCGCGCTTTCCCAGCCCCAAAACCGGAAGCTGGGGCAGCCAGTGTTCGTGCAAGAACCAGCGACCGAAAACCTACGATGATGGCGCGTCCGTCAAGGCCACAGCAGCCTTGGGTGCGGCCCCGAGGCGCGTCTGGCGGTTCTTGTAGCTGGCCGCAATAAACTCGCGGAAGAGCGGATGCGGCTCCAGCGGCTTGGACTTGAACTCGGGATGGAACTGGCAGCCGAGGAAGAATGGATGGTCGGGCAGTTCGACGATTTCAACGTATGTTGAGTCGGGGGTTGTGCCGCTGATGCGCAGTCCGCCGCCGGTCAAAAGAGCCTCATACTCGCGATTGAATTCGTAGCGATGGCGGTGGCGCTCGCTGATTTCCTTGGCGCCGCCGTAAGCGCGGGAGGCCAGAGAATCCTCTTGCAAGATGCAGGCCCAGGCGCCCAGGCGCATGGTGCCGCCCATCTCTTCGACGCCCAGCAGCTCGCGCAGCTTATAGATGATGCGATGCTGGCAGGCAGGATCGAATTCGCTGGAATTGGCGTCCTTGAGGCCGCAGACGTTGCGGGCAAACTCGATGCAGGCGGTCTGCATCCCCAGGCAGATGCCGAAGTAAGGCACCTTCTTCTCGCGCGCGTAGCGGATGGCGTTCAACATGCCCTCGATGCCGCGCTTGCCGAAGCCACCGGGCACGAGAATGCCGTCAAAGCCTTCCAACTGTGCCTCATAATCGCGGTCCTCGGGAGTTTTTGACTCCAGGCTTTCGGCCTCGACCCAGGTTATATCGAGTTTGAGGTTCTGCGAGGTTGCGCCGTGGACCAGCGCCTCCTTCAGCGATTTGTAACTGTCTTCGTACTCGACATACTTGCCGACAATGGCGATGGAAACATGGTCCTTGGGGTGATAGCTACGATCTACCAGCTCCTGCCACTGGGTCAGGTTGGGCGCTGGCGCATCGATGTGCAGGAACTTGAGGAGCAGATCGTCCACGCCCTCCTTGGCAAAGCCGAGCGGGCACTCGTAGATTGAAGGCACGTCCTGGTCGGTGATGACGGCGCGCTCTTCCACATTGCAGAAGGCGGCAATCTTCTGCTTCATCTCCCGGCTCAGGTTGTGGTCGCAGCGGCAGACCAGGATGTCGGCCTGGATTCCGATGGAAAGCAGCTC
>Ga0224525_1000040_pt1 | contig 76347 bp, 76 predicted proteins | sample CFST100metaG_FD_179874 | JGI IMG/M metagenome (GOLD analysis project Ga0224525, IMG submission 179874) | Peat soil microbial communities from Stordalen Mire, Sweden - C.F.S.T100 | ecosystem: Environmental > Terrestrial > Soil > Wetlands > Peat | place: Sweden: Norrbotten County, Stordalen Mire...
CACCAGGGAAAGGCGATCAAGAAACTGGGTACAGAAGCACGGAGAGATATCGAGACATTCCTTGAAAAACACATATTTCTTGAATTGAATGTGAAGGTAAGGAAAGACTGGCGCGATGACATCAAAGAATTGAAAAGGTTTGGATATAACCTGGATGACAATCAATAATTGAGGAACCATTTATGAGCAATATCGTTGCAATTGTTGGCCGTCCGAATGTGGGAAAATCAACCTTTTTCAACCGCCTCGCAGGTGGCCGTGATGCGATCGTGGATCCCACAAGCGGGGTCACACGCGACCGCCATTATGGAAAATCGGATTGGAATGGCGTTGAGTTTTCCGTGATTGATACCGGTGGTTACGTCGATAATTCCGATGATGTATTCGAAGGCGAAATCAAGAAACAGGTCATGCTGGCCATCGAAGAAGCGGATGTGATACTTTTTATGGTCGATATAAAGGAAGGAATAACCGGAATGGATGAGGACCTGTGTGGAATGCTCAGGAGGGCGAAAAAGCCGGTTTTTGTTGTGGCCAATAAAGCTGACAACTACAAATTGCTCGACGACATCCATGATTTTCACAGGCTGGGATTTGAAAAACTTTATGGCATCTCGGCCATGAACGGCAGCGGGACCGGCGAATTACTCGACGACATGGTAAAAGAACTACCTGAGCAGTATATCCCGGCAGTGCAATCGGAAAATGATGAAGAACCCACTCTTCCGAAGATTGCCATCGTGGGCCGCCCGAATGCCGGGAAATCATCGCTGGTAAATTTGCTCCTGGGAACAGACCGGACCATTGTGACGCCCGAACCCGGAACTACACGCGATTCCACCCATTCACACTACAAATACTTTGATCTTGAATTTCAACTGATTGATACTGCCGGGATACGGAAAAAATCAAAGGTTTCCGAGAATATCGAATTCTATTCTGTCATGCGGGCCATCCGGTCCATTGAATCCAGTGATGTATGCATCCTGATGGTGGATGCGGAAAGAGGGTTTGAAGCGCAGGATCTGAACATCTTCTCGCTCATCGAAAAAAATCACAAGGGAGTTGTCATCCTGGTGAACAAATGGGACCTGATCGAAAAACAAACCAATACCCATAAGCAGTTTGAGGAAGACATCCGATCAAAGCTGGCCCCGTTTACGAATGTTCCTATCATCTTTACTTCTATCCTTACAAAACAAAGGGTTTATAAAGCAGTGGAATCGGCTGTAGAAGTATTCCGGAACCGTTCACGTAAGATCACCACTTCACAACTAAACGATTTTTTCCTTCCCCTGATCGGCGCCTTGCCTCCCCCGGCATGGAAAGGGAAATTTGTCAGGATCAAATTCGTAACTCAACTTCCCGGGCGCTATCCTGCATTTGCCTTTTTTTGCAATCTGCCGCAATACGTACGGGAACCCTACAAACGGTTCCTCGAAAATAAATTGCGGGAACAATTCAATTTCAACGGTGTTCCGGTCGAAATCTTCTTCCGGCAGAAATAAATTATGGAAGAGGGCGTTCGAATAGATAAGTGGTTATGGGCCGTCAGGGTATTCAAGACACGAAATCAGGCCACACTCGCCTGCCGGTCAGGAAAGGTCAGGATCAGCGATCAACCGGTCAAACCATCGAGGGAAGTAAAGGTAGAAGAAGTGATCACCATCAGTCTGGATTCATTGAAGCGGTCAGTCAAAGTACTGGCCCCGATTGAACACAGGGTTGGCGCCAAACTGGTGGAACAATTCATGAAAGACCTGACACCGCAGGAAGAATACAGGAAATTACAATTGCATAAAGACGCCGGATTCGGATACCGGCTGCGTGGTTTGGGTAGGCCTACAAAAAAAGAACGAAGGAATATTGAGATCTTGAAAAAACGCCTGGGAGATTGATCCCTTTTTTGCCTGCTTCGTCAAATGAAAACACAAAGACAGAAGTATCCTGATTTAAATGAACTGGCTTTTTCCGGCAGGAACAAAGACTATGGCTCTTTTATTCTTCGCAAGAAATATCCGCGATTCCTTCTGGTTTCCTTTATCCTTTCTGTTGTGATCATTCTTTTAATAACCCTGATACCACTGGGTGTTTACTATTTTCATGGGACCAATCTGGATATCAATACGGATGAGCTGTTTTCGGTGGAATATACATTTATACCTTCCCCGGAAGATGACCTGGGTTCTCTGGCAAAGACCCTCGCCAAGCCACAAGAACCTCCTGCCGAGGTGGCGCCGGAAGTGGTGGACACAGTCATTCCTGAAAAGCAAAAAGAACCGGAAGAAATAAAAAAGGAAGAAGAAAAAGATGTTAAATCCGATAGTGCCAGTTTTACACATGGACAGACACCGGATGGAATGGGGTCATCCGATGCAACCGGGATCTATACCATCCTCGATGTTTATCCGAGGTTCCCGGGAGGAGAGCAGGCACTTCTGTTTTTTCTGCGATCAAATGTCAAATATCCGGTGGCATCATTGAAAATGGGCATCCAGGGAGAGGTGATGATATTGTTTATTGTAGAAACGGATGGCTCCATTTCACATGTTTCGGTACTAAAAGGAATTGGGAAAGAATGTGATGAAGAAGCAGTTCGAGTTATTAAAAGTATGCCCCGATGGGAACCGGGACGTAGATATGGGAGATCGGTTAAGGTTCTCCTACGAATCCCGATCATGTTCAAGAACCCGGTAAAGAAATAAAAAAAGGGGCTTATCGCCCCTCTTCAATTCTATTCAGGATATATCCTGGTTACTTCTTTTCAGGAGTTTTTGTGTCCTTATTCTCAGCACCTTTTTTAGCGCAGCAACCTGATTTTTCCTTATGGGCACAGGTCTTGGAACAATCTTTTCCGTCCTTCTTCATTGTTGATTCTGATTTGGCAGGAGCAGCTTTTCCTTTGTCCTGAGTTTGCGGTGTCTGTGCAAATGTAAGACATGCAAAAAGTACGAATGTAGAGACTAAAACAGTGATTTTTTTCATTTTGATCTATGGTTTAAATTTAGGTTAATTGATTAAACAGTACAAAAGTACAATTTTTTCATGAATGATTAAGAAGCTAACGGTTAAATGTTGGTTAAATTGTTTCCCTCAAGTTTTCACATCTCACATCTCAAATCCCATATCTCATATCTCACTTTCATTCCTTGTTCTTCGTATCAATAAAAATCGTTACAGGGCCATCATTGAGAAGAGAAACCTTCATCATGGCACCAAAGATACCTGCCGAAACAGGTTTCCCGAGATCTGTCTCCAGTTGTCGGAGAAATTTTTCATACAATGGAATAGCCGTCCCGGGTTTCGCAGCATGGATGTACGATGGGCGGTTTCCTTTGCGGGTGCTGGCATGTAGTGTAAACTGGCTCACGACAAGAAGGTCTCCTTTAACATCGGCGACCGACCGGTTCATGATCCCTTTTTCATCATCAAAGATCCTCAGATTGACGATCTTTCCAGATAGCCATTCAATGTCCTCTGCCTCATCTCCTTCCTCGATGCCTACCAAAACAAGTAGTCCCAACCCGATTTTACCCGTGATCTTCTCGTCTACCCGTACTTGTGCAGTAGAGACTCTTTGTATGACTGAGCGCATAAAAAAATAAAAAATTAAAAATGAAGAATTAAAAAAGGATCAGTATTTCAAAGGTAAAGGTTTTTGCAGAAATACGAGCTCATAGTGGCGTTTTAGGTTGATTGGTCCATTTATGTTTTCCATTTTACCTTTAATTTATTGGGGAATATTGTAGTTTTGTAAAAAATGTTTTCCGATGACCAAACTGAGCGTCAATATTAATAAAATTGCTACTCTCCGGAATGCACGCGGCGGGAACCTGCCGGATGTCGTAAAAGCAGCCCTGGACTGTGAACGCTTCGGTGCAGAAGGGATTACCGTTCATCCCCGCCCTGATGAACGTCACATCCGTTACCAGGATGTACGCGACCTGAAACCGGTACTTTCCACCGAATTCAATATCGAAGGTTATCCTTCAAAAACTTTTATTGACCTCGTGATCGCTGCAAAACCTGCCCAGGTTACCCTTGTCCCTGATCCCCCAGGAGTACTTACCTCAAATGCCGGCTGGGATACCCTGAAAAATAAAAGTTTTCTAAAAAAAATCATTAATGAATTCAGGAAGAACGGTATCCGTACTTCTATTTTTATTGATGCCGACAATGGAATGATCCGGCATGCTGCGGATACCGCCACCGACCGTATTGAACTCTATACCGAATCGTATGCAAAGAACTTTCCTGCCGATCCCGTAATGGCGATTGACCCTTTTATCACAGCAGCGCTATTGGCCGGAGACCTTGGACTTGGTTTGAATGCAGGGCACGACCTGAATCTTGAGAACCTGCATTATTTCTATAGGAACATCCCGGGCCTTCTGGAGGTTTCCATCGGGCATGCTTTAATCTGTGATGCCCTTTATTTTGGGCTGGAGAATACGATCCAGCTCTATTTGCGGCACCTCAAGGGATAATCACCCAGATAACCCCCAACATCTAATTCGTAAAAAATGAAAACATTTGCTTCCATATTCATCACTTCATTTATTTTTTTAGCCTTAAGTTCATTTGGTCAGACTACTGGTTCCGACATTGAGAAAAAAGTAGAAAAGATCCACCAGAAGATCCTGACGGTGGATTCGCATAATGATACTCCAATGCATCTGATGGAAACCGGTTTTGATATTTCAAAGCGGCACGATCCGGTGAAAGATCATTCAAAGGTGGATTTTCCCCGCATGAGGGAAGGAGGTGAGGATGCTTCGTTTTTCGCGGTTTTTGTTTCACAGGGCAAGCGTACTCCCGAGGGCAACCTCAAGGCAAAAGAACAGGCAGATGCATTGTTCGACTCGATCTATGCTGCACTCGCACGGTTTCCAGGTGAAGCAGGGCTGGCTGTTTCACCTTCCGATGCATATAAGTTGAAAAGACAGGGCAAACGGGCGATCTTTATCGGCATGGAGAACGGATATCCCATCGGCAATGATCTTTCGCAGATCCAGGCTTATTATAACAAGGGAGCGCGATACATCACACTGTGCCATACCCGAAACAACGACATTTGTGATTCATCTACCGATTCAACCGAATACAATGGCCTGAGCGAATTCGGCAAAAACGTCGTAAAATTCATGAACAAGACCGGTATGATGGTGGATGTATCTCACATTTCCGATAAATCCTTTTATGATGTGATCGCCTTGACAAAAGCTCCGGTCATTGCCTCGCACTCCTGTGCCCGTGCCCTTTGCGATAATCCGCGGAACATGGATGATGCTATGCTGCGGGCCCTGGCAAAGAACGGGGGCGTGATCCAGATGTGCATTCTGAGTGCCTATGTAAAGAAACAGAAACCCAACCCGGCGAGGGATACCGCCTTTGCCAGGCTTCGGAAAAAATACCAGAATTATGAAAATCTGTCCAAAGCTGAAACAGAAAAGGCAAATAAAGAATGGGATGCACTGGATGATCAATATCTGCAGCCATTGGCAACCGTTTCCGATGTCGTTGACCACATCGACCATATTGTAAAGATTGCCGGAATTGATCATGTAGGCATAGGAACCGATTTCGATGGAGGTGGCGGAGTAACCGGCTGCTTTGATGTCAGTCAGATGAAGAACATCACGCGCGAGTTACTGAAACGGGATTATACAACCCGCGATATCCGGAAGATCTGGGGGGGAAACCTCATGCGGGTGATGAGAAAAGTGAATAAAATCGCCAGGAAACTCAATCCGGCCTGTAATTGTTAAGAGATTTAAAGCTATTACTTAAAGGAGTGACCAACCCATAGAATACCGTGAAAAACAACTTTACTGAAGCCCTTGAAAGCCGTGATCTGCGGTCTCTCCGGAAAATCCCCAAAAGCGATCTCCACAATCATTCCCTGATGGGTGGCCGGTTGCGGAGCATGGAAAAATTTTCCGGCAGGCAACTGGAAAAATTCAGGAACGGAACCAAAGGCGTACATGGGATTAATGAATGGCTGGAAAAGGTTTACCGTCCGCTCTTTGACCTGCCGGGCGCCTTCAAAGTCGCCGTGGATGCGGCTTTTATCCAGGCAAAATCAGATGGAGTAACCATACTCGAAATGAGTTTGGATGCATTAATGGGAAGGTTGTTCAATATCCGTCCTGAGGAAGTCGTTTCCACATTTATCGCATCGCACCGGACCATTGCTCCCGGGATCGATTTTCGTCCTGAACTGGGTTTCTCAAAGTCACTACCAGTCAGGACCCTTCTTTCCTGCTTTGAACCTTATGTCGGGATGGGTTATTTTCGCTCCATCGATCTTTATAATGTTGAAGATGCCCAGCCACTTGAGAATTTTCGTGAACTTTACCGGTTTGCCAGACAAATGGGAATGAAATGCAAAGCGCATGCCGGTGAGTTTGGGAATGCGGATTCGGTAAGAAAAGCAGTCGAGTTGCTTGAACTGGACGAGGTTCAGCATGGAATTGGTGCTGCTGAATCCCCGGACATCATGAAGTGGCTTTCACAAAAAGGAATATCCCTTAATGTTTGCCCTGAAAGCAACATCTCATTAAAAAGGGTAAAATCATACAAGACGCATCCCATCCGGATCCTTTTTGACCATGGTGTGAAGGTGACCGTGAATACCGATGATGTGATGCTGTTTGATGTCGGGAATTCCGAACAATACCTGAAGCTATACAAATCGGGGCTCTTCAGTGCAGAAGAACTGGATGTGATCCGGATGAACGGACTGGGAAATGTAAAGGGATCCTAAAATCTTTTTACATAAATAACTTTCCCGTCACCCGGTTTATAGTAATCGGCGATAAAGGCATCTTTGCTATACCCGTTCTTTTCATAGAACAAGCGTGTCGGAAGGTATTTTTCCAGCGATGAAGTTTCAGCTATAATATACCGGGCACCCATTTCTTTTGCTTTTTTTTGGGTTTCTTCCAACAAGATCTTCCCGATGCCTGATCCGCGTAAATCATTATGGGTAGCGATCCAGAAAAGATCAAAACCGGCATCTGTCCCGGCGATGTGCCCATAACAGCTATAGGCAACGGTTCTTCCTTCCACTTCCGCAAAGATGAAATGATAACCGCTGTCTTCGCCTTCAAATACGCCTATTTCAATAAGTTCGACCGCTACAGGGACTTCAAAATCATAAAAGAATCCTGTAGAAACAATAATGTCCCTGACATTCTCAATATCTTCGGGCGTTACATTTGTTCTGAACTGTATCCTGGGTAATTCCATTTTCTTTTGTTGCTTGGTTTACAAAAGTACTAAGGTTTAATGGTTTCTTCAACGATCTGTTTGATCACATCAACAAATTTATAACCAGCTTTCTTTGTGGCTGCAATAAAACCACCCGACTGTGAGATACAGGGATTCAGATTCAGGTCGATGACCAGGGGAACCCGGTCGGCGCCCATACGGAAATCAATCCTCACATATCCCTTAAAACCAAATCTGTTCCAGCAGTTCTTGCAGATCTTTTCGATTTCAGCCTTGATATCATTGTCCTTTGCCGGTAATTTGAAGGTCCGGAGCGTATGGGAATACTCGAATGAATCTTCTTTCCATTTTGCGGTATATCCCATGATCCTGGGTTTCCCTTCCGGGTATTTCAGAAAGGTCATCTCTGCGATGGGAAGCACCATGGGTCCTTCTTTGCCCCCCATGATCGAAACATTAAATTCCCTTCCTTCGATAAATTCCTCGACAAAAAAATAATTTTTGTTTTTCGAAGCAATCTTCTTAATGAAATTTTCATCCGACCCGTCAAACACACTGTCTTCATCCAGGCCAAGTGATCCTTCTTCCCAGGTAGGTTTTAGGATGTATTTCCGGTCTTTCTTGAGTTTTTCAAGTTGATCGAGAGTGGCCCAGGCCGGTGTTTTGATACCAATGTTCTTCAACTGTTCTTTTGCCAGGACTTTGTTTGCGGCAAAAAATAAGGGTATCAAGGGATTTCCGGAGAAAGGAATATTCAGGTGTGTCAGGATTGCGGCAGGTATATATGCAAATTCTCCTTTGTTATCAAGGGTTTCGGCAAGGTTGAAAATGAATGCCGGCTGGATCTTCTTAAGCTCTTTGATCGCCTTGCTGAGGTTCAGGCCAATCTGGTATTCCACGACCTTATATTTCAGTTTCACCAAAGCCTCCGACACAATCTTCACCTGGTCGAGAACATCCAGTTCATCGTCTTTGGGTGTGGCCGATATCCTGTTAAACAGGATTAACGCAGTCTTGGTCATTTTTGAAAATTTTTGTTTCACTTCCCTCCTTTTCGGGAGTAACTTGGATTTCTAATTTCACTGCTAAGGTCGTAAAATAAATCGCAAAATAGCGAAATGGCGAGATAGCGAAATAATTTTTAAAAATTCTTTGTGACTCTGTGACTCTGTGACTTTGTCACTATTTATGAGTCTTAGCGGTGATCTTTACTTTTTGAAGGTATTCTCTTTTTTGCCGAATCGATAATGGTCTTTATTATAAAAGAATAATCGTAGCCATTCATCCGTGCCAGGATTGGCAGGTCGGAAGTAATATCGTTCAATCCTGCAAGCGGGTTGACCTCGATGAAATTAGGAATTCCGGCAGCATCCATCCTGACGTCGATACGTCCTGCGTCGCGGCATCCCAGCGCTTTCCATGCGTTCAGTGCCATTTCACAGCAGGGACTCATCACCTCCGGTTCAGGAAGCGCATAATCGATGAATTGTTCGTAATTTGTTTTCAGGTCGTATGAATAGACACTTTCCTTTGCAGTACTTCTGAATAGGACTTCCATAGCGCCAACCGAAAAACTTTCTTCGCCGGTACCCAGGATTCCAACCGTAAATTCCCTTCCGGGGAGATAGGTTTCAACAAGCAGGGGAATGTTGCCGTTTTTCCACTTTTCGGTACAGGTTACTTTGAGTTCTTCAGGGTTTCTCACCTTTGAATTAAAGCTGATCCCTTTCCCGGATCCTTCGGCATTCGGCTTAACAAACAGGGGATAAAGGAGGTTGATCTTTTCGAGATCCTTTGCTGATTCTATAATAGCAAAATCGGGAGTGGGAATCCCGCAGTCGCGGATAACATGCTTGGTCATTCCCTTGTGGAGGGTAAGGGCCAGAACCAGCGGATCGGAAAAGGTATAAGGAATGGAATAAGCGTCAAGTATTGCAGGAACCTGCGCTTCACGGCCGATTCCAAACATGCCTTCGCTGATATTGAATACAAGGTCCCAACGTTTGCCTTCAACAAGTTTTTGGGTAAGGTTCCGGATGTGCCCAATTTTTTCGGTAGAATGGCCAAGGAAATGTAATTCCCGTTCGATAGCTTCGACAGTGCTTTCCTTATCAAATTCGGCGGTTTCTTCTTCCGAAAACCCTTCTTTCAGATAATCGGAGCGAAGATCATAGGTGAGGCCGACTCGCATAGATTACTCCTTGAAATCAGGATACCTGAAAATCTTGTTTTCGTAATTTTTCAGCAAAAGATATTCCCCGTCCCTTCCCTGGTTATAATCGGGCAACAAGGGGATCTTACCTCCTCCGCCGGGTGCATCGATCACATATTGAGGAACTGCATATCCGGTGGTATGGCCTCTCAACCCGCGGATGATCTCAAGCCCTTTTTCAACAGGAGTTCGAAAATGAGTGGATCCGAGAATGGGGTCACACTGGTAAATGTAATATGGCCGTACCCTGAATTTCAGTAAGCCTTGCATCAATTTCTTCATCACGGCAACATCGTCATTGATCCCTTTCAGCAGGACTGTCTGGCTGCCCAAAGGAATTCCGGCATTGGCAAGCCTTTCACATGCCTCCTTGACCTCGGCAGTGAGCTCGTCGGGATGGGTGAAATGGATGCTGATAAATAAGGGATGATATTTGCGGAGGATATTTACCAGCGAACGGGTGATCCGTTGTGGCAATACAGCTGGTACTTTTGTGCCGATACGGATGATCTCAACATGTTCAATGGCTCTTAACCGTGAAAGCAGATAATCGATATGCAGGTCGGGCATTGTCAGGGGATCACCACCAGATACCAGCACATCCCGGATCTCCGGGTGATGCTGAATATATTGCAGTGCGGGTTCCCACGCCTTGGTCCCTATGTGGCATTTGTCTTTTGCTACCATATGCGAACGCGTACAATAGCGGCAGTATGCAGAACAGAAGCCTGTGGCAAGGAACAATACCCTGTCGGGATACCGGTGCACAATGTTTGGAACCGGGCTGTCGTGCTCTTCCGAGAGCGGGTCGGAAGCTTCACCCGGACTGGTAATAAACTCGTCGATTACCGGGACTACACTTTTTCGAAGGCCCTGTTCGGGGTCGTCCTTTTCCAGCAAACTCAGGTAATATGGTGTAATCCGGATCGGAAGGGTGTTGTTGATCTCCATGGCCGGCCGGATCTCATTATCGGTAAGATGGATGAAACGGGACAGCTGGTCAATCGTTTGTACACTATTCTTCAATTGCCAACGCCAGTTGGTCCAGTCTTTTTCAGTGGCTTCCGGGAAATATTGCTTAACAAATTCGAGGGAATGCGGGCTCAGGGTTGTTTTATCCCGATCGAGCCGGTCTTGGATGTATTCTCTTAATATCTGTTCTTCACTTGTGAAACACTTTGTACTTGGAGGCTCTTCTTCTTCATTGAGCTCCGTATGGGTTACGCCCGATTTTTCGTTGTGAAGTTTTTCCATTTCTTTTTGGTGGTTACTAAAAACCGGTATTCAGTGCCCTGTGTACCTATCCGATATTCTTTGGTGTAAAACATTGACAATCCGATTTTTAAATTAAAAAATTAACATTGAACCTGCTGGGAAAAGACCCGCTGATTTCGTTTTGCAAATAGGTACATTTTTTACGTACATTTGACAAAAGTACAACTTTTTTTTCAACAAAATATTGTTAATAACATAAATCGTTTTTAACATTTATGAAATTATTTTTTCGTCATATAGGACAAGGGAATCCGGTAGTCATCCTACATGGATTGCTGGGACTTTCTGATAATTGGGTCACATTCGGGCGGCAACTGGCTTTGGATTTCGAAGTGTTCATTCCGGATCTCCGCAATCATGGCCAATCTCCGCATGACCCCGTTTTTAATTTTCCTGTCCTTGTCGAGGATCTGCACGAACTGATCGCAGAACAAGGATTGAAAAAGGTGAACCTTATCGGCCATTCCCTGGGTGGAAAAACTGCAATGCTCTTTGCCCTCAGATATCCGGATTTGCTGGATAAACTGGTAGTTGTGGATATAGCGCTCCGGAAGTATTCTCCGAACCTGGAACATCAAATGCTGATAGATGCAATGTTGAAGGTAGATTTTTCATCAGCCCGTTCGCGTTCGGATGTGGATAAGCAACTTGAGCAGAACATATACAGCTTAAAGCTGCGTCAATTTTTAATGAAGAATATTTATTGGAAAGATAAAGAAACGCTGGGTTGGCGCGTTAACCTTCCTATATTGAAGGAAACCCTGCCCTTGATGCTGGAAGGAATTCTTCCCGATAAAAAATTTATGAAACCAGTATTACTGGTGCGGGGTGGATTGTCCGATTATGTTACGGATGCTGATCTTCCTGAAATGATAAAGCAATTCCCCCGTACTTCGGTGAAAACCCTTGCAAATGCTTCACACTGGGTTCATGCCGATGCACCGGGGGAATTTTACAGCCTGGTACACGGATTTCTCCTGGCCTGATCAGTATCTTGCCACTTCTATGGAAGAAACCGCTGTTTTGATGGTGATATAAATCTTCGTTTTATTTTCTTTGAAATTTGGGGTTTGGTATACATGGTTCCCTTTATTCTCAAATCCTTCCAGTGTCTTGCTGACCAGAAAGGATTCGGAAGTAACCTGGCACCCGGCTGTTTTCGGAACATCTACATGAATCGAGGATGCACCGGCATTGAATGCCACCACCGTTTTGGGATTCTTATCTCCCAACCTCACATTCATCGAAGAAGCGCCTGCCTCAAAGTCAGCTGTATCGATCCTGTAATCACTCAGATCGAAATCGGCAGCAGCGGCGCCGATGTTCATGTCGAGGTTCCATGCCGGTTTGGGATTCAACCTGATATTTACTTCGTTTTTCCGGATGTTATGTCTCGAAGTACCTTCCTGCAATTTCAAGGAGATCTTCTTATCACCATTGATATCCTTTGTTGTCAATTCATAATTTCCGATATCACCGCTTTTGGAAAAGGAGAGAAATTCGGAAGTGCTCCCTTTTATTTTAAAATTACCAGCTGCGGCATCCAAATTCAGTATCCCTTTTTTTGCCAGCGAATCAAATGGAACGGAAAGGTTCTGATCACTGAAAGTTTTAGTGTTGTTGTTATTATCCTCATCATCCCATTCCCAGCGGAACGAATGGTCGGGATGTCGGAAATGCCAATACCAGGGCCGCCCTTCAGGAAGCTGGTTGATAATTAGAAACATAGAAACCAGTACTACTCCCAAAAGAATGTATTTCACCATGTCTTTTACGGGTAATATGGTAATTCCCCAGAAAAGGAGGATTACCGGCCAAAGCCTCCAGAATGAGAACCAGCTAAAGTGAATGATGCCGAAATTGTTCAGGATGAACAGCATTCCGATGGCGATCAGGATCAAACCCCAGAAAAGATGCTTATATTTCATGATTATTTTTTTTTACGATTTCACTGTATACTTTCTGTCTCGCGGTATGAGTGCAGGTTACTAAAAAAAGAAGGAATTACGGATTGGTTTTTTTTCCTGAAAAATTGTTGATTAAAAGTCCGATACCAATCACCACCAGGATGATGGGCCACAAGTCGGAAAAACTTACATGTGGAATGAATTCATCGGCCAGGAACAATGCACCCAGCGTGATCAATACCAGGCCACCGATCAGGTTTCCGCGATCCCTATGACGGTGTGGTGGATACCGGAAGGGATCATTTTTTGACTTTTCCTGTGAACCCTGGGGTTCTTCATAAGAGGATTGCTTATTTTCCATCGTTGAGGAATTTTGAGATTGAGAATAATCAAAGGGCTTTTCCGGTGTGATGATCCAGAGAATAATATACGCAAACAAGCCACCTCCGGCAACAATAATAAGCACCAGAAATAGCAAACGCACGAGAATGGGGTCGATGTTAAAGTATTCGGCAAGTCCGCCGCAGACTCCGGCAAACACTTTATCCGTGCGGCTCCGGTAAAATCGTTTTGGTTCCATGTAGTGTGAATTATGTTTTTAGTCGAACATTAGACGAAGAGAATTATCCAAGGTTACAACGGTCTGCTTTTTTTATGTGGCAGATTCTTCCCGTTGCCGGTAGATCTTTTTAGAAAGTTGCACACTGATTTCGTAAAGAGCGTAAAGCGGAATTGCGACTACGAGTTGAGTGAAAATATCCGGGCTTGGGGTGATCAATCCTGCAATGATGAGTATAAAGACGATGGTGTGTTTACGGTATTTCGACATGAAGGCAGGGGTCAGGATACCGATCTTTGTTAAAAACAGCACAATCACCGGGAACTCAAAAATGAGCCCCATCAGGAGTATCATGGTCGTCACGGCGTTGGTATAAGAATCGAGGGCGATCGTGTTGATGACGGATTCGCTGACCTGGTAATTCCCCAGGAAATTGACCATCAGGGGAACCGCCAGGAAATAGCTGAACAAAACCCCTGTAAGGAATAATGAAGAAATCACCAATACTGCGCCACGGGTGTTTTTCCGTTCGACCGCTGTCAGTCCCGGCGTTATAAACCTCCATAATTCCCAGATGATATAAGGTGAGGCAACAACAAACCCGGCTATGAAAGAGGTAGTCATGTGCGCCATGAACTGGCCTGCCAGGCTTATATTAATCAGGTGAAGAGAGGATGTGTCGAGGCAGAAAGAATCCATCGACAGGGCTTTCCCGAGTTTACACAATAGCCGGTAGGTAATGAAATCGGAGTTTTTCGGAGCAAGGATGACGTAATCGAAAAGGATGTGTTTGAAGCTGAAAGCGACGATGGTCAGCAGGACAATCGCAATGATACCACGAATAAGAACACTCCTGAGTTCATCCAGGTGTTCCCAGAATGTCATTTCCCTGTCGCCTTCCGGATTTTTCTTTCCCATCTCTTTTTTAGTTGAACAAATATAAAGATAAAATAGGTGTCATGATTTCAAAATAATTGCTATCTTGCATCCTGTAAATCAACCATCCTAAACAGCTTCATTATGAAAAAATTTTTCCTCTTTGTTTTGTTTTGTACAGCTTCAATGCTATCATTCGGACAAACTTTTATCTGGGAATCTTTTGATTCCGGACAGATGCCACCCACAGGCTGGACGATCGACGGTCTTCCTGCACAATGGACGGCCAGTAATACAAACAATGCCGGCGGAACCGCTCCCGAGGCAAAGTTTACCTATACCACCGGAACTTATACGACCCGCCTCATTTCCCCCATGATCGACCTTACCGGATTAACCTCCGTGACCTTTTCATTCACGCATTACTACGACTGGTATGCAAACCCGGCACCGAAAGTTGGGATTGCTACGCGTTCCCATAGTGGCGCCTGGACCAGCGTTTATGAGATCACTCCAACCGCTTCTTTTGGCCCTACTTCGGTCAATGTTACCATTAATAACAGCGATGTTGGCCAGTCGGATTTCCAGGTTTGTGTGTACCTCAACGGGAATATGTATAACCTGAATTATTATTATTGCGATAATATCTTACTTTTCAATCCACTGAACCTTGATGCCGGACTTCTGACCATCAGCACTACTCCGACATATTTTGCTGACCCTGTCGAGGTAAAAGGGATGATCATGAATCTTGGAACCACAACTATCAACAGTGCTGTAATCAACTGGCAACTGGATGCCGGCGTTGTTCACACGAGTACCTTCTCCGGCCTTGCCCTGACCACTCAAAATGTGTATGATTTTACCTGCCCTGACCTGATGGGCGCATCGATCGGGTCCCATAACCTGAGAGTTTGGATCAGCACGGTTAACGGAGACATTGACGACAACCAGGCAAATGATACCCTTGGAAAAGTCGTGAACAGGGTCTGTTATGTTGTTCCGCGCGTTCCGTTTTATGAAGAATTTACCAGTTCTACCTGCAGCCCTTGCGCTCAATTCAATGCTTCCTTCGTACCCTGGTGTGACAGCCACGACAGCCTGATCACCCTCATCAAATACCAGATGAACTGGCCCGGATCCGGCGACCCTTATTATACGCCAGAAGGTGGCGTGAGGAGAGATTATTATGGCGTCGGCTTTGTGCCGGATCTTTACACCAACGGAGAAGAAGTTGCAACCGATATTACAGCAGTGCAGGCCGCCTATGATATGGCAACACAACAGATCGGGATGATGAAGATCGCAACTTCACATTCCTTAGCGGGGCATGTCATTACGGTAGATGCCACAGTATTACCATTTACCAACTTCACAAACTGCCATGTCTACATTGTGGTCATGGAAATGGTTACATACAACAATGCAAGAACAAACGGAGAAACCAGTTTTGAACATGTAATGATGAAGATGCTTCCGGATGCAAATGGAACAGCCGTCAATTTTACCGACCGTGTTCCTTTTTCCATCCACCAGGTTGCTGACCTTTCCGGTACCAATATAGAAAGATGGGACGACCTTATCGTTGGAGTTTTCGTGCAGGATGATGCCACAAAAGAAGTCTACCAGTCGGCTTATACGATTGAAAACGGCGTTTTCAATACGGAAGCAAGGTTAAATAACATCCTGGTGAACCTTACCCCAGTACCGGGTTTTGACCCCAATACCATGACCTACACCATGATATTACCGGGTGGAACTTCCACTGTTCCGGATATCACAGGTATTCCTATGGATCCCAAAGAAACAGTGATTGTAATACCTTGTCTTACATTACCAGGAACTTCAACCATCGATGTGTTCGCGGAAAACCTCATTACACATAACCTGTACACAGTGAATTTTACGTTTGCCACTGGCCTTAACGAAAACAAGGCCAATGATGTGAGCATGTATCCGAACCCATCTTCCGGGATAATCCGTATTTATGGCGCTACCCATTCAACAATCACTATCTATTCGGGTAATGGCTTGTTGTGCCGGACCATCAACGATTTTACAGGACCGTCACTCAATCTTTCCGATCTGCCGAAAGGAGTTTATCTCCTGAATATTCAGAAAGAAAACAACACGGTGATCCGAAAGAAGGTGGTTCTTCTGTAATTCATATCTGGAAGACATCAGCTTCCTTCCGGAGATGAAATAGGAAATCAGAAAAACTGAGATGCAGAAACGTTCATGTATTTATCTTTGCATCTCAGTTTTTTATTACATCTGAAAACAATCTAAAACAACAACTAATAACAACATTTTATGGATATGGAAATTACGTTTGCAGGTGGGAAAAAAGTCAATGCCAGTTTTAAGGGGCACATTCACAAAACCGATCAGCCCATCACTTCGGGCGGGGAAAATTCAGCACCTTCGCCCTATGAATTATTCCTGGCTTCTATTGGCACCTGTGCAGGGGTTTATGTAAAATCATTCTGCGACCAACGCAATCTTCCAACCGAAAACATTAAACTCATCGAGTCACTTGAATATAGCGCCGAAACGAAATTACCTTCAAAGATCAGTATTGAAATACAGTTACCTATGGATTTTCCGGAAAAATACCGGGAAGCGCTGGTCAACGTTGCGGAATTGTGTGCTGTGAAACGAACAATTGCAAATCCCCCGGTTTTTGAGATCCGGACTGTATCGGTTTAGATTATCAGATTCCCGGGAACAGGGCTTTGCGGATTATCCTTTTTGGCTGATTTGTTCCAGTAATTCCATTTTTTTTATTTCCACGGAACGGCCGTTGATATCAATGATGCCTTCTTCCTTGAACTTGATCAGTGCCCGGGTGCCGCTTTCTCTCGAAACCCCGATAAGATCGGCGAATTCTTTTCGTGTAAAAGGCAAATCAAATTCATTGGTCTCATAAATGATTTTTGCAAAATATAAAATAGCGTCAGCTACCCGGCCATAGATCCGCTTTTGCGATTGATTGACAAAACGGTGGAAATTGTTCAGGCTGTCTCGGCTCACGGAAACCAGGATCTCATATGCAAATCCCCCGTTTTCCTTGATGAGTTTATTGAAGATATTGATGTCAATATAACAGACCTTAATATCTTCCAATGCAGAGTAGGAATAATGGTTGATCCGGTCACCAAATAAAGAGGATAACCCCAGGTAGGTGTGTTCCTTGACGATCGATAATATTTGTTCCCTGTCGTTGGCAGGTTTGACAAATTCTTTAACCAGACCTGATTTCAGATAGATAATGTGGGATGTCAGCGATCCCTGGTGCAGGATGATCTCTCCTTTTTTTACTTCATTCTCGCGGCTGTTAAAATTGATCTGTTCCAGTTCGTTACGTGTCAGGATGGCGGCAGCACAGGATTTGTCTTTGCAGTCGTTACAACGGTTCTTCTTATATGCTGAATCTGAAAACATATAACTTTCTAACCTTCAATTAGCTGTTTATTTCACTTTGCAAAGTTGCGAAAAAAAATCAAGGTAAAGTGTGATACTCGTCACAAAATGGTAAAGACATCATCACGAAAACAAAATACGGAAATCACTGAAAAATAATACAGAACGCACAGGAATAAGTAGTGACAATCACGGTACATCTATGAATTAGAGCACAGGTACTTAGTAATTTTGTACACGAATATATTCCTGTTCTTTTCGATATTTTTCTTTTCATCGATAAAAGCATATGCCCCGTTAAATTAACTTCTTTGATCATGAAAATAGCATTTCCAACAGATGACGGATTAACCCTGGCACCGCAGTTCAGCCTTGCTTTGTCTTATCTTGTTTTAACCCTCGAATTAGGTGAGATTGTTCACCAGGAGAAAAGATTGAATAATACCAGGGAAACTGCGGTTTCGGGGAAGGACGCTTATGATATAATCAACGATTGCAAGGTTGTAATCGTAAGAGAGATTGGAGATGAACCGGCCGGCGTTATGAAATCACAGGAGAAAGAGATCATCAGGACCAGCGAAACCATCATCACCAGTGCATTTATGCATTACATGGATTCTTCCTATAAAAAAGAATCCAATACCTTTTGCTGTCCTTAATTTAAAGAAGTGGAAAGGATCCCGGTCTTTCTAACATTGTTGTCATCTTCAGACAAAAACTTTCAATCATTCGGGTGGAATAAGAGAAATGCTGCTAATTGAAAGAAATATTATTCATCTTGAAAGGTATTTTCAAAAATACCGCAACCAGGTTATCGGAAACGGACAGCTATACAGGACCCCTTATGGTATTCAGAAATTACTGTACGCCGATTGGGTTGCCAGCGGCCGTCTGTATATGCCCATTGAAAAGACCCTTCTGAATTCCATCGGCCCCTTTATCGGGAACACCCATACTGAAACCAGCGAAACCGGTAAGCTGATGACCCAGGCATACCAGCTTGCACATAAAAAGATCAAGGAACATGTTCATGCCGGGGAGAAGGATGTAATCCTGACTACAGGATTTGGTATGACCGGTGCAGTAGTGAAATTTCAGCGGATCCTGGGGATGAAGATATGCGGGGAGATTTCGCAGCATAAATGTCTGAAGGAAGATGAAAAGCCAGTCGTTTTTGTTACCCATATGGAACATCACTCGAACCAGACCACCTGGTATGAAACTTCTGCGGATGTTGTCGTCATTGAACCAGGCAAGAACATGCTGGTAGATCTTAATAAACTTGAAGAAGCATTAATAAAATATAAGGATCGTAGGAAAAAGATCGGATCTTTTACCGCTTGTTCCAATGTTACCGGTATCCGGACACCCTATCATGAAATGGCTCGGCTGATGCATGAGTACGGTGGATTAGCATTTGTTGATTTTGCCGCTTCCGCACCCTACGATGAAATTAATATGCATCCGACAGATCCTTCGGAAAAGCTTGATGCAATATTCTTCTCACCCCATAAATTCCTGGGAGGTCCAGGGGCATCAGGTGTTTTAGTGTTTGATTCTTCCCTGTATAATAGTAAAACTCCTGATCAACCTGGCGGTGGAACAGTTGACTGGACGAACCCCTGGGGTGAATATAAATATATAGATAATATAGAGATTCGTGAGGATGGCGGTACTCCTGGCTTTCTGCAGGCAATCAAAACGGCATTGGCACTGGAGTTGAAAAATCAAATGGGTATTACACAAATGCAAGGCCGTGAAAAGGAACTTGTCGCACTTGCTTTTTCTGAGCTACATAAGGTTCCTGGGATCCATATATTGGCTGACAATGTTGAAGACAGGTTAGGGATTATTTCCTTTTACATCGATACAATTCATTACAATCTTATTGTCAAACTCCTCAGTGACCGGTTTGGGGTACAGGTTAGAGGTGGATGTGTTTGTGCAGGCACATACGGTCATTACCTGCTTAACGTGAGTCATGATAAATCAAAAAAGATCACCGATAAAATAAATCAGGGAGATTTATCAGAGAAACCCGGATGGGTCAGGCTTTCGATTCATCCCACGATGAAAGATGAAGAATTGCTTTACATCATTGATGCCCTGAAACAAATACAACGAAATCATCAGGAATGGGAGAAAGACTATACCTATAATAAGAATACCAATGAGTTCAGATATTATCACAGTGTCAATGATTCCATAAATGTTGAATCCTGGTTCAATTTTGATTTGTGATTAATATCACAATTATCTGTGTAAATATTCACAATTTTCCCATTCTTTCGCAACCTTCACTAAATTATCTTTGCCATTGGATACATATACGTATATACATATAAACTTTTGTAATATGAGCATCGAACTTGAAAAACAACTACAGGAACTTAAAGAAAGAGTTGGAAAGCTGGAAACCGGTACAAAAGATCAATTATCCATGGTCGTTTTTTCTGGTGACCTGGATAAAATATTAGCGGCCCTGATCATCTCAACAGGCGCTGCTGCCTATGATATGAAAGTAAAGCTCTTTTTCACATTCTGGGCGATTTCCGCTTTGCGTGACCCTAAAAAAACCGGGAAGGGAAAAAACTTAATGGAAAAAATGTTTGGCATGATGTTACCCAGAGGTGCCGGGAAAGTTAAATTATCCAATATGAACATGGGTGGCATGGGTACTGCAATGATCAAAGGGATCATGAAAAAACACAAGGTCGCTTCACTTCCCGAGATGTTTAAAACTGCAGGAGAGCTTGGGGTTGAAATCAATATTTGTGAAATGTCAATGAACCTCATGGGTTTCAAAAAAGAAGAGATGATCAGCTATCCGGGTATGAATATTTGCGGAGTCGCAACCTTCCTTTCGGATGCCCAGGAAAGCAAAATTCAATTATTTATATAAAACGATAATAAAATGACTACTGAAGAACTGAAAAACCTGAAATCGAACTTGATTGTTGATGCCCGTGGAACCGCCTGCCCGGGCCCATTATTGGCGGCCAAAAAAGGAATCAGCGAAATCAATTCCGGTGAGATCATGGAGATTTACTCCTCTGACGAAGGAACAAAAAATGATATTCCAAAGTGGTGCCAGAAAATGACGCATGAATTTCTCGGAATTATTGAAGAAGACAGCTATTCAAGATTATTCCTGAAGAAAGCATAAGTAGCGGGTTTTTTAAGGTCACGAGTATCGTTTAACTTACATATTATTTTCTTTCTATTTGAAATAGAGGCCCAAAGTTCAAGGTCTCAATAGGAAGTATTGTCTGAATGAAGCGATAAAAAAGTTCTATAATGGATAGCAAAAACACCCGACCAAAAATACTGGTATTTTCCACGGATAAAATTTCAGATCCAGGCATAGACCAGGCAGGCCTGAGAAAAATTCACTATTCACCTGCGGTTTATGTAATCAGCCTTCCTTGTTCCTCCGGGATCAAACCCCGTTGGATCTTGCATGCTTTCAAACAAGGGTTTGATGGAGTATTTATTGCTGCCGATGGACACGAATGTTCTTACAGTCCGAAATGTCCTGAGTTGACTAACCGGATCATTGAAGAATCCCAGCACCTGATGAAAGAAAATGGGATAAACCCCAAGCGAATTCGTATGGCTGCCATTTGTTCAGTATGCGCTGAACCCTTTGCAAGCCATATGGCAAATTTTACTAAAATCTTAGCTGAACTGGAATGACAAAAGAAAGCCAAACTTATGATACGCTTGTTATTGGTGGGGGAATCGCCGGACAGGAATCGGCATTGAACCTTGCCAATATGGATTACAAAGTGTTGATGGTCGAAAAAGGACTGTCGATTGGTGGAAAAATGATCCAGTTGAGTAAAGTGTTTCCTACACTCGATTGTGCAGCCTGCATCACTACTCCAAAGATGTCGGAAACAGCCAGGCATCAGAATATCACCCTTATGCTGAACAGTGATATTGAAAGTATTCATAAGCAAAATGGAAATTTCGAGATAAATGTTGCAAAACATCCCCGCTTTGTCATCCCTGAAACATGCACGGGTTGCCAGGAATGTGAACAAGCCTGCCCGGAAGTGAGACCGGATGAATACAATATGAATCTGGCCGGAAGAAAAGTTGCCTATATACCATTTAGCCTGGCAAATCCCCGGATTGCCGTGATTGACAGACAGGATACTTCTGCTCCTTGTATAGCTGCATGTCCTGGAGGAGTCAAACCATATGGATATATCACACTGGTCAGAAATGGTCAGTTCGAGGAAGCTATGAAATTACATATGGAAGACGCTCCCCTGCCCGGAAGCCTTGGCAGAGCCTGTTATGCACCATGCGAGGGAGAATGTACTCGTGGCAGTTTGGAGGCGCCGGTCGATATCCGCCGGATAAAAAGGTTTTTTACAGAAGATTATTATTCACGACACCCTGAACCGCATGCTGTTATTATTGAAAAGAAATCCGGTAAAAGAGTTGCAATTGTAGGTTCAGGGCCAGCAGGTCTTACCGCGGCATATTTTCTTGCATTAAAAGGCCACGAGGTAAAAATCTTTGAAGCAGCTTCCGAATTAGGTGGAATGTTAAAACTAACCTTACCTGAATACCGGTTACCGAACAGCATTGTCGACAGGGATATCCAAAACATCCTTTCACTGGGAGTCGAATACGAGGTCAATCGCAAGATTGAACATCTTGCAGATCTTAAAATAGAGGGATTTGATGCCCTGTTTGTTTCGGTAGGTACTCATGAAACCACTTCCATGAAAATCGATGGATCAAACCTTCAGGGTATCGTCTCCTGTCTGGATTTTCTCCGTGAATCCAAGATCGGGGGAAAAACCGATCTAACAGGTAAAAAAGTAATGGTGATTGGCGGAGGGAATACCGCAATGGATGCTTCCCGAACTGCTATCAGGCTGGGAGCTGCATCGGTAAAAATTATTTACCGCAGAAGCCGTGAAGAGATGCCTGCATGGAAAGTGGAATTTAAGGAAGCAATAGAAGAGGGTGTAAAAATCGATGTGCTTTGTAATCCGGTCAAATTCATTGGTGAAAACGGAATCATTAAAAAAGCCGAACTGATTCACATGAAATTAGGTGAACCGGACGAAAGTGGCAGAAAAAGCCCTATTGAGATCAAAGGCTCAGAATATTCGGAAGAAGTCGATTTTATCATTGAAGCTATTGGATTACAACCCACGACTTCCATCTTCAAAGACGAACTGAAACTTGCCAAAAATGGCAGGATAACAGTTAATCCTAAAACGCTTCAAACTTCTACTCCATGGATCTTCGCAGGAGGGGATTCTGTTACCGGATCATCTACGATCATTGAAGCTATTGGCCAGGGGAAAAAGGCTGCTCTGTACATCGACAAATACCTTAATAATGAAAATCCGGAAGAGTTCGAATTTGGAGATAAACTGGCTGCTGCCGATAAAAAATTGATACTAAGTCGTGAAAATATTTTACACCGGCCGGCAATGGATGATAATCTAAGGCCGGTCGCTGAAAGGATCAGGGATTTTGAAGATATTGAACGCACCTTCACGGAAGAGCAGGTAAGACAGAGCACTAAACGTTGCCTGGATTGCAGCAATTGCCGTGAATGTCATCAGTGTATCTCTGTCTGTCCTGCCAATGCCATCGACTTCTCACAAAAAGAAGAGAAAATCTCCACTAAAGTAAGTAGTATAATTGTTTCCTCCGGATTTCATCTTTTCAACGCAGATGGAAAACCCCAATATGGTTCTGCAAAGTATGCCAATGTCATTGATTCACTGCAAATGGACCGGCTGATCGCACCCACGCGACCATACAACAATGTATTGCGTCCGGGTGACGGAAAGGTGCCGGGAAATATTGCCTACGTTCTTTGCACCGGTTCACGCGATTCAAGTCTTGAAAACTATCGTTCCTGCAACATGGCCTCTGCCAATAACCCAATTTGCTCGCAAATCTGCTGCATGTATTCTATTAAACAGGCTCAACTTTTAATGGGGGCATTACCAATGGCGGATATTACCATTTATTACATTGATATCCGGGCTTTCGGTAAAGGATATGAAGAATTCTATCAGCAATCGAAATCAATGGGTGTCAATTTTGTTAAAGGGAAAGTAGCAAGAATTCGTCAAGAGAACAAAACAGGCGATTTGATTCTGAGATTTGAAAATATTGAAACCGGACAAGTAAAAGAGGTGTCGCATGACCTGGTTGTGCTATCCGTGGGAGTTCAGCCAAACAATGAAATTGTAAAGGTTTTTAAGGGTTCACCTCTGGAATTGGATGAATTCAATTTCATTAAACAAGTAGATGTGTTAACGAGTCCTTCAAAAACAACAGTGGAAGGTGTCTTTGTTGCAGGCACTGCCGCCGGGCCTATGGATATCCCTGATTCTATACTTTCGGCCGGTTGTGCCGCCTCAGAAGTTGCCAGTTATCTGAATAGTAAATAATCTATGGAAAATAAAAAAAAGAAAGAACGAATAGGAGTTTATATCTGCCATTGCGGGGGGAACATCTCTGATTATGTGGATGTAGCCCAGATCAAAGATATCGTGAAAAACGAAGAGGGGGTCATCGTATCAAAGAATGTCATGTTTGCCTGTGCCGACTCCAATCAGAAAGAGATGATCAAGGACATTAAAGATGAAAAGCTGGATGCAATTGTAGTAGCATCTTGTTCCCCTAAACTTCATCTTCATACTTTCAGGAATGTTTCATTACGGGGTGGTATCAACCCTTATAATTATACCCAGGTAAACATCCGCGAACAATGTTCATGGGCACATTCAGACACGCCCAAAGAGGCAAGTGAAAAAGCAGCAGGGCTCATCCGGGCGGGAATAAAAAAAGTATCCTTTTCGGAAGCCCTCGAAAATATTGAAGTTTCATCTACCAGGGCGGTTGTCATCATGGGAGCTGGTATTTCCGGAATGCGTGCCGCAATTGACCTGGCTAAAATGGGAAACCAGGTGTACCTTATTGAAAAAGAGAACACCTTAGGAGGACACGTTGCAAAGTGGGGCGAACTTTATATCACAGACCAAACAGGAAAGAACATAATTTCCGCTCTTACAAAGGAAGTTAAGAGGTTAACAAATATTACCGTTTTTACACTTGCCTCTGTCGAAAAGGTATCCGGCAGTATTGGCAATTTCATAGTCGACGTTAAAATAGGCTCTAAAATCCTGAATCTGAAATCAGGAGCTATTCTTGTCACTACAGGATTTGATTCTTATATTCCAAAGGAAGGAGAATTTGGTTACAAAACCTATCCATCTGTAATAACGCTTCCTGAATTCAGAGAACTGATTGATCATACCAAAGAAACCCTGGTTTACAATAATCGTAAGGTTAATAGCATTGCATACATCTATTGTGTAGGAATGAGACAGACCAAGGGCGAGAATAAATATTGCTCCAGGGTATGTTGCACCACAGCAATTCATAATTCCTTGCTTCTTCATGAAAAATTCAAGAATATCCAGGCATATCATCTTTACCGTGATATACGCACTTATGGTAGGCAAGAAATTCTGTATGAGTGTTCATCGAAGAATGGAGATATTTACCTGAAATATGAAGAAAAAACGCCACCTGTTGTAGAAAATTTGGGAAATAAAATTCTGATAAAAGTTAAAGATGAACTTACAAACCGCCAGGATCTTGAATTGGAAGTCGACCTGGTTGTTCTGGTAACAGGAATGGTTCCACGCAATGATAGTAAACAAGTTTCAGCCTTATTAAAGATCCCAATCGGAAACGATAAATTCTTTAATGAAATCCATCCAAAATTAAGGCCGGTTGAGACTGTTATAAATGGTGTATTTATTGGCGGTTCATGCCAGGGACCGAAGAACATCTCCGAATCGGTTCAGTCTTCCTTGTCTGCTGCCGTTAAGATCAATGCACTCACCAAGAACCCGACTATTTCTCTTGAACCCATCATAGCACGCATCAATTTTGACGCCTGTGCCTGGTGCGGCAAGTGTGCTGAAGTATGCGAATACGATGCAATCCATCCGCTTGAAATGTTTGGTAAAATCGTAGCGTCCGTGAATGAAGCCGTTTGTAAAGGTTGTGGTATATGTACCCCGGTTTGTCCGGTTGATGCCATCGACATGGCACAATATTCAAATAATGAGATTGAAGGGATGATCGATGGATTTCTTGAAAAAGTAGAACTTGAAACTGGAGAGGGTACTGCATCTCAGGGTGAAGGCGAACAAGGCATTACGATGAAAGACATGCCGCAAATTTGGAGGCAATTGGCCACCTGCCTTGAAAAAGATTCAAAAACGATTCCTGCTTTGGCAAAGGAGCTTCATCTCAATCCGGAACTCGTGACTTACCACCTGATGACCATGAATAAATACAGCCTGGTAGAAGCTGATGGATTGGATGATTCGGATGAATATTATGCTTATAAATTAAAAAGTCTTCCTCATGTCGAGAATTGATCCGCGATTTGCATCCGAACTGAAAAAATATGGGGCCAAAGATTTTACCGCTTGTTTTAACTGTGGTAATTGCACCGCGGTTTGCGGACTTACCGATAAAAATGCAAATTTTCCCCGAATGTTTATAAGGCAGGGAATGTTAGGACAAAAAGAGGAGATCCTTCAAAGCAAGGAACTCTGGCTTTGCTATGCCTGCGGGGATTGCTCGGAAACGTGTCCACGCCAGGCCGGACCAAGTGATTACATGGCCGCCTTACGCAGATATGCAATCGCTTCCTATGAACCCACAGGATTGACCAAACTGATGTTTAAAAGCAACCCGGGATTTATTGGTTTGACATTGTTTTTAGCAATTCTTCTTGGGTTTTTTCTTTTCACCCTTAAACCCGATCATGAAGTGTCACGCTGGTTATTTTCCATTCTCCCATTCGCTGTGATCCATACTATGGGGTTGGTCATCTTCAGCATCACGGGATTGTCCGTTGCCTGGGGGTTAGTGTCCATGATCTTGAAACTATCGAAAACGGTTGATAAACAAGAAAAATCAAAAGGAAAATGGTGGAGTTCGTTGTGGATGGTCGGAAATGAGATTGCCACAATGAACCGGTATAAAACCTGTGATGAAGAAGAAGATTCGTTCTGGAAAAATAAATCCTGGTTTACCCAACCCTGGTTTGTGCATTGGTCCATCATGTGGGGTTTCATTGGTTTACTGCTTGCAACTGTTCTGGATTTTATCTTGAAGGATCCTGCCACGGCCATCTGGTGGCCAAGCCGTATTCTGGGAACCATTGCCGGTTTGCTTTTGGTTTATGGGACCAGCCTTGCCATTAACTATCGTCTTAAACAAGTGACAAAAGCTTATTCAGAAACCCGTCTTGCAGACTGGATGTTTTTATTCTTTCTTTGGATCGCAGGGATAACGGGGTTTTGGCTGGAGGTCTCCGTTGCTTTGAATGCAAATTATTTATTCAATCATTTTGTCTTACTCATTCATACGATCATTTCAATGGAATTGGTATTGTTGTTTGCTTTTTCAAAGTTTGCCCATTCGGTTTACAGACCATTAGCACTTTTTTTTTATTTCATCAATAAACAGAGTAATTAAGTTATAGTATTCATCTTCTAAAAAAACACATTATGGGGAAAAAGAATTTTACTATGGGCTTGTTTTCCGGAAGCCTTGATAAATTAACAGCAGCAGGTATTATCCTGAGCGGTGCAATTGCCCTTGATATGGCTGCAGATATCTACGTGCTTTTACAGGGGGCCCGTGCCTTTAAAAAAGAAGTAGGGACAGATGTTGAGAAGCTTTCTATGGCAGAAAATGCAAATCTTAAATCTGAATTCGTAGCATCACTTGAAAGACTAAAGGTTAAACCCTGGCTCGATTTCTTCAAAGAAGCAAAGGAAATGGGTGAAGTCAAAATCCATATTTGCGGACTTGCAGGAAAGATCTGGGGCGGTGAGAAAATGAAAGACTTCATTGATATTGTTGATGATATCTGCGGAATAGGAGAATATATTATCAAGGCAGAAAAGGCAGACCTTCATCTATTCATCTGATTTATGACAAAATAATGAAAGTAACAATCCCAACTGATGATGGTTTTATTGTCAGAGAGCAATTCAGGGGTTCAAGAGGCTATGTTGTAGCAACAGTTTTAGAAGGAAAGATCGTTCACCAGGAATTACGATGGAATTTACTCAGTGAAATCATGACTTCTGAACATGGATTTTTATACAACCTGATCGATTGTGATGTTATCATCATCAAAAAGTCCGGAATTATCAACTATGAATTACTGCAGTTGAAAACATTTAAGATTGTGCAAACTGATCAACTGGAAATCCCTAACTCATTAACAAATTATTTGGAAAGCATTCCCGGTTTTACAGAGAAAATTTTAATCACATAAGTATCACAAAAAAAAATATTTCCATACAATGACTCATAAAAAATTTGGTTTTACTACAAAACTTATTCATGAAGGTTCGATTGACGATCAATTCGGATCAGCTACAGTTCCTATCTACCAAACCTCAACCTTTTCTTTCAAAAGCGCAGATGAAGGTGCAAAATGTTTCAATGGTGAAAGTGAAGGTTATATCTATACACGCATAGCAAATCCGACAATAAATGCTCTTGAAAAACAGCTTGCCATTCTTGAAAATGGTTATGGGGGAATAGCTGTCAGTTCGGGAATGGCAGCAGCAACAACAATCTATCTGTCATTATTGAGCAGCGGAGATCATATTGTAAGTACTGATGCAATTTATGGTCCTGCCAGGGGAGTCATGGAAAAACAATTCATCAGATTCGGATTTCAATCATCATACATTAATACAGAAGATGTCGAAATAATCCGCAGAGCGATCCGCCCGAATACAAAAGTTTTATATATCGAAACACCTGCTAATCCTACAATGGATATTACTGATATTTCTGCCTGTGCAGAAATTGCACATCGACATGGGATTTTGCTCGTGGTCGACAATACATTTTGCAGCCCTTATCTTCAAAACCCCCTGGATCTGGGTGCTGATGTTGTGTTTCATTCCATGACCAAATTTATTAACGGGCATGCTGATATTGTCGCAGGAATTATTATTGCTAAAGAAAAACCTATTTACGACCAACTGCGTAATATGATGATCAATCTGGGTTGTAACATGGATCCACACCAGGCATACATGGTACTTCGTGGCCTGAAAACATTAAGCATTCGGATGGATAAAGCCCAGGAGAATGCACAAGTAGTTGCATCGTTTCTGGAAAACCATCCAAAGGTTACATGGATTAAATATCCCGGCCTTTTATCGCATCCACAATTTGAAATTGCAAAAAAACAAATGAGAGGCAGTGGGTCAATGATCAGTTTTGGAGTAATTGGCGGTTTCAGTGGAGCAAAAATCTTATTAGATAATGTTCAGTTGGCCTTGCTGGCAGTTTCCTTAGGTGGTGTAGAAACTCTTATACAGCATCCGGCTTCCATGACGCATTCCAAAGTTTCTGCTGAAGATAAAATGAAAGCAGGTATTACGGATGATCTCATTCGCCTTGCAATAGGTATTGAAGATGTTCAGGATATTATTGAAGATCTTAACCAGGCCTTTATGAAAGTATAACGACCAAACCTATATGAAAAGAATCGTACTTTTATTATCATTGTTTATGATGTTCCAGGTATCCTTCGTAAACGCCCAAAATAAGCTAAAGACAAGTAGTACAACCAAAGTTGAAGTTTATTATTTTCACCCGACCGAACGATGCCCGATCGATCAATCCATTGAAGCGAATACAAAAACAGTGATGCAGTCGTTTTTTGCGAAAGAGACAGGGAACGGAACGATAACATTCCGGGTGATCAACATCGATGATAAAGCCAACTCAAAGATCACGGCAAAATTTGATATCAACGCCCAGGCCCTCTATATTGTTAAACTGGAAAAGGGCAAAGAGATCCAGAAGAACCTTACCCGTTTTGCCTTTGATTATGGCCAGAGCAATCCGGGGAAATTCAAGGCAAACCTGAAAGCAGAAATCGAGAAAGCGTTAAAATAATCCTTTTGAAGGAATGAATTCATGATGATAACAGTCTATCTAAGTGCCGTCATTAAAAATACTGGGTACTCTTTAATTATTTCCACAGAGACCTCTTTCCGGATTACAAAACAAGGTACAATTTGAATATCATGGAAACCTTGTTGCAGGAGAATTGCAAGCAGCTTCTCCGGGTCAAAGCCCTTGTGAACATCCATATTACCATCATGAAATGAGCCATCCTCCTGGTAAAGATCCGCAATTGCCAATATCCCTTCCGGATTTAGAATATGATAAAATTTCTTGATTATGGTATCTATATCCCTGACATGATGCAGCACCATCTGGCTGTAAATGATATCGAAAGTACCTCCAATGTACTCCTCCTTTTCAAGATTAAAGAACAATGTTTTGAATTTTGAACGATCAGCAGCATCCATCTTTTGTTCAGCCATTTTTAGCATTTCCCGGGAACTATCCATCAGGGTAATTTCCGAAAACCGGTCTTTCAGAAAAAAACTGAGCAAACCGGTACCTGCTCCAAATTCCATCGCTTTCATGCTTGGTTTAAATGCAACCGTTTTCTGCAGTTGTCCGGCAACAGCAATTGTTCGTTCAAGATGCATCTTGTTTTTATCCCAGTCCTGTGCTTTTTGATCGAATTCGTTCATGTTATGATAAATTTGATTGATGATGATAATTGTTTTAATGGATCATTTATTTCACGGTATTGAGAAAACCCACATTACCTATCTTTGCAACAATACGGAAAAAACACGAAATCATGAAAAAGATCATTTTTTTTCTCTTTTTTCTTCTTCCTTTCTTTGCAATCAGTCAAACTAACATCGTTTCAACGAAGAATCCAATTCCAGATCCAAATTTGAAAATTGGAATGATCATTTATTCCAATGACCCTGAAACAGTATGGAATGCTTTCAGATTTGGGAATTTTTCATTGGGTAAAGGGGATACGGTAAAAGTTTTTTTATTGGGAAAAGGGGTTGAATGTGAGAAGTTGGATAATGCAAAATTTAAGGTGACCGACCAGATAAAGCAGTTTACTGAAAACGGCGGAAAAATATTTGCATGCGGGACCTGCCTGACCAGCCGGAAAATGGAAGGTTCCGAAATGTGTCCTATTTCCACAATGCAGGACATGTACGAAATCGTTAAGTGGTGCAATAAAGTAATTACATTCTGAAAAATTATTAAAAAAGAAGGATCAATCAACAACTCCCGCCTGCTTTGAAAAAATCATTCTCAACGCCACGAGTATTAATAAAATCCCGAATATTTTCTTCATCAGGTTTTCAGGAAGCGTTATTGCAATCTTTGAACCGAAATATCCGCCAACCATAAATGCAAAAGCAATGATGACAGCATACCAAATGTTCACTTGTCCTGCCTTGTAATAATTGTAAGCCGCAAAGAGGCCTATTGGAGGAAGCATAATTGCAACACTTGTTCCCTGAGCCATGTGTTGATCAACTCCCAGGAAATAAACCAGGGCAGGGACCATGATAATGGCGCCTCCAACTCCGAACAGACCTCCAAATACTCCGGCCATCAAGCCAATAACGACGAGGATTATTAATGTTGTCAGATTCATTTTCTTACCCATTTTATAAAGACTCAATAACTCGTTTTAACTTATCTGTTATCTCCAACGCTATTGATTCAAGATCATTGTTTTGAATGGCCATCATCGAAGCAACCGGGTTTACTGCTGAAACTTCGGTCTTCCCGTTTCCCTGGTCAATGACAATGACATTGCAGGGAAGTATTGTTCCGATTTTTTCTTCAATCATCAATGCTTTGTAGGCATAGCCTGGATTACAGGCCCCGAGTATTCTATATTTTTTAAAATTGATGCCCAGCTTTTCATTCAGTTTCTCATGAATGTTGATCTCCGAAATGATCCCAAATCCCTCTGTCTTCAATAAATCTGTCGTGCGTTGAACAGTTTCATCAAATGAAGCATCCAGCATTTTAGTGAAATAGTAATCCATAATTCTTTTCTTTTTTGTAATACTTGCTTCTCTTTAAACAAGAGCTACAAAGGTAGTCATTACAAAAGTGATGTTAAAACGATTTAAGTGATATTTATGCGCTTTAATTAAAAATCTTTTTTATCTTTGCAGCATCAATTATTTTTAGCTATGGATCAACCTTGTGAAGTAAAAAAGAAACCGAAGACATTTAAAGAGTTCATCAGATCCTCCTTTTTCTGGAAACCCTTCTTAGGCATTGTTATCGGTGGAGTTGCAGGGTATCTCTATTATCATTTTGTGGGATGCGCTTCAGGATCCTGCGCCATTACCGGCAACCCGTTCATAAGTACAATCGCTGGCGGCTTTCTGGGATTTTTCATTCTGAATAGCTCATGCAGTAAATGTTGATTTCTTTTGCAGGTTGGTGTGAACCTTTTCCATCTTTAACAAACAAATGATCATTGTAAATCATCATGACAACACAATCAATTAATGTTATAAACCATGGAATATGCGTATTTTTGAAATAAAAAAAATTGTGCGAATGATTTTTTTCCTTGCACTCGCAGCATTGTTTATTTATAATTTAATTTTTTAACCTAAAACTTGAATCTTATGAAAAAGAACATGGGAATCATCGACATTACGATCAGGTTAGTGATTGCAGCCTTGGTGATCGTTCTGTATTTTACACATGTAATTTCAGGAATACTCGCTATTATATTATTGATCTTTGCCGGGATCTTTATCCTTACCAGCTTTTTTAGCTTTTGCCCTTTATATCTTCCTTTTGGGATCAGCACCCGAAAAAAAGAATAGAGAAACGCTAAAGTTCGTTTTTGATAATGAAAGCCAGGCGCATGATTATGATCACGTTGGCTTAGGTTGTTTTAAATCAGAATCTTCGCGGGGAAAGGTGTGCGATCAAAAGGTACAAAGAAATTGCGGATTTCACCAATGGCAAAGACCATACGACACATCAAATGGCAACCACTATCTTGAATGAGGAGCTGGAACATGAACAGGACATAGAAGAATTCCTGTCTGACCTGAACCGGATGAAAGAGGATTACCGCAAATTTCGCTTGTAGTATTACCGGAATCAGGCTGGCTGATCACATGGTTTCTCCTTAAGATGAGCAGGCAGGAAATAGAATGATACAGGAAACATCAGCCGGCGGGAGTATTGTCTTTCCCGGGGTCATTTGCTTTTTGCTCGGTCTTCTCCGGTTCTTTTTTCCCGGTTTCATTGATATCATTTTCAATACCTTTTACACCTTCTTTGAATCCTCGAATGCCTTTTCCGATACCTTTCATGAGTTCTGGAATTTTTGAGGCGCCAAAAAGCAAAAGAACCACGAGAGCAATGAGAATAAGTTCGGGCGTGCCGAGGCCTCCAAGAATTCCACCTATAATGATTAAGTTATGCATGGAGTTCAGTTTTTAGATTAGGATATGCAATACAAATGTAGTCAATAGTTCTGAAATAAGTTCTTATTCTCTTCTGAAAAACAAACAGGCATCCCCGTAACTCAGAAACCGGAAATTATGTTGCAAGGCATAATCATAGACAACCCTCCAGTCTTGCCCGATAAATGCCGCCACCAATAGTAATAAGGTACTCCGGGGCATGTGAAAATTCGTGATCATCCCCTTTACAATCCTAAACCTGTAACCGGGGACGATCATTAATTCTGTTCCACCGGTATACCGGTCACAGCCGGTTTTTGCAAGGTAGTCTGCTAAGGCCGACAATGCTTCTGTGCAAGGGATATCCTTGCCATAACTGGGATCATAGGCATCCCGTTGATGAATATCAGGATGCCGGCCATCTCCGTCGATGATGAGCTTAACCCCAAGCCAGTAAAGGCTTTCCAGTGTGCGGACAGAAGTTGTCCCCACAGCAATAACAGGTTTCTGAATATGGCTTATAAGATTATTAAGGATTGTGAGCTCAACAGAGACTTTTTCTGAATGCATGACATGTGCAGCGATATTCTCCACACTTACCGGTTTGAAAGTCCCGATCCCGACATGCAAGGTTAAATTTTTAAAAGCAATATTTTTCTTTTTCAGAATTTCCAGGGTTGATTCCGTGAAGTGCAATCCTGCCGTAGGAGCTGCAACGGAGCCTTCATGCTTTGCATAGATGGTCTGATACCGGCTGCTATCAAGGGACGTGGAAGCCCGGGTGATATAAGGAGGAAGGGGTACCCTTCCCGCCCGTCCTATAATTTCCGAAAAGGATAACTCAGAAGGCTTCCATCGGAATATGACGGAAAAACATCCATCCCCAAGGGTTTCTTTTTTTTCAGCTGATAAAATACAAGAATTCCCTTCCATGACAAATGATTTCTCAAGGATCCCGTCTTTCCAGCGTTTTACGTTCCCAACCAGGCATTTCCAGGTACACGCTGCAGTTTGTGCAAAAGAAGCCTGAATTTCCGTAACAGGCGATAGTGGCTCGAGGCAGAAAACCTCAATGGTTGCCCCGGTGTTCTTGGAAAAGATCAATCGTGCCCGGATGACTTTGGTATCATTGAATACGATGATACTATCTTCGGGCAACTCATCCCCGATCTTCGCAAATACCGATTCGTTGATCTTCCCTTCTTTCCAGATCAGCAATTTCGATTCGTCACGTTGCTCCAGCGGGTATTGGGCTATCCGGGAAGGAGGGAGGAGATAATCATAATCTTTGATCTGGATGTTGCCGGAGATTGGCATACTTGATTTTTCTGCAAAGATAGAGGTTTGAAGCACCAGAATTATAACTACAAAAAAGCCCCCTGTCTTATTTAAGAAAGAGGGCTTTTTGTGGTCAAAGAAGTTCTACTTCTTTTCCGATGTAAAGAAGTTGGGTTTATAGGTGATCATGAGATAGGCATACTGACCGAGTCTTCCGGTACCAGCCTTCAGCCCATCGAGAATATCCTTGGTGTTAGTTGGCATATAAAGGCAATAGGCAGCATTCAGTTCCAGGTTTGGAATGGGCTTGTAAAGGAACATCAGGTCGACTTCGGAACCAAGATTTGATTTTACAGTCTGATAGGGCAGATCGGTCTTTTTGGTGACTTTGTAAGGAAGGTAGCCATAGGGAAGACTAAACCAACGGTAGGTTGCTTCCAGCGACGTCTTTTCAGAGAATTTCAAAGTAGCTCTGCCATAGAGATCGTTCAATCCATTTTGCAGTGCGTCCTGGCCAAGATACGATTGGTATATGTCCATATAACCGTAAAAGCTATGATTGGTGCCGAACAAGGTTGCGAACCCGTGAACCGTATTTTTTAATTCTGTGGTGTCGGAAGCATTGTTCCCGCTCAGCTGCTCATATCCCACTAAAAGAGTAAGAGGCTTAATTATCCGGTAGGAAACCCAGCCACCCAGGAAATATGCACTCAGCTTACGGCCATCTTTATAATGACCCGTCTGGTAAAAACCGTTGGCAAAAACACTCAGGTTATTCAAGTTAAAGCCAGCCGTTCCGCCAACTGTTCCGCGTGCATAAATAGTGAGATTGTGCGTTTCAGTGATAGGGGTCGTTGTGGTCGTCCTTGTGGTAAATGAGCCGACGGTATCGGTTCCGTTCGTGACCCAGGTAACCACCGTTTTGGTGACAGTTTTATTATAAGAAGTATTGGGTTTCTGGTAGGCATCAATAACCCCAAGCAGGGAGATTGTAAGTTTGTCTTTAAAGAATTTCTTTTGATTGTAGAGATAGCTCATGTACTTGTAATTCTTAATAGTATAGTCGCTCAGGTAAGGTGATGCCGGTGCAGTATTATTGATGGCAAAGCCATAGTCTCCAACGTAATTGGCGTCAGGGGCGTTCCATTCCAGGTTTACGATATCATGGGTAGCACCCCATTGTTTCCAGTTCGACAATCCGAAGATCCGCATATCATCATATGTCAAACCCATCCGGCCAACTCTAACTGCAAAATTTTTCGTGAAATTGTAGCGGAACCATCCTTCGAAAATATTGATCGTATTTTTTGTGATCGTATCGGAAGAATAAGGATTTTCACCGAAGACAAAGGCATGCTGGACAGAGAAACGGGTCTGGATCTTATCACTGTTGTAATCAAAGGTAAGACGGCTTCTTCCGAGAATAGTGCCATATCCGGTCATGGTTGAGTCGCCCAGCTTCTGATAGCCGTCACGGTATTCGGCACGGGGACGAAATTCACCTGAAATTGTAAATTGGGCAGTTGCATTTCCTGCGATTATGATTGCGAAAATGAAGAGGCAAAATGCTTTCGTAAGGATTGTTCTCATGGTTTTTTTATTTAATTAGTAAATGGGTGCTGCAAAAATAAAAAAGTTCCTGATCCGATGTGTCCTAAAATGCATATCGAACTTCATGAAATTTTAGGTACTTTTACATCTTTATTGCATATTCCGGAAAAATGAAGAAATATATCCCCAATGCATTAACAACGCTGAATCTTGTTTGCGGCCTTATTTCCGTTACGCTGGTTCTGCAAAACCACCTGGTGTGGGCGGCGGTTTTCATTTTTATTGCCGCGGTTTTCGATTATCTGGATGGCACTGCTGCCAGGTTGCTAAAGGCTTATTCTGAACTTGGAAAACAAATGGATTCACTGGCCGACCTGGTTTCCTTCGGTGTTGCACCCGGGCTGATCATGTTCCAGTTGCTTTCCTATCATTGCACAAATGGATACAACATTCTGGAACGATGGAATGTCATTCCTTATCTCGCATTGATGATCCCGGTATGTTCAGCGCTACGGCTGGCCAAATTCAACATCGATCCCCGACAGGAAGTGAATTTCATCGGCCTGCCTACTCCGGCCAATGCAATCTTTTTTGCATCCATCCCGATGATCCTCCATATCCAGGATAGGATCCATACATTTATTCAGCTGGATTTCATGGTGGCGTTGTTCTCAAACCCGCGCGTTCTGACGGTCCTGACAGTTTTTTTCTCTTACCTGCTGATCTCGGATTTCCGGCTGTTTTCCATGAAATTCAAATCCATGGCATGGAAAGAAAACCAGCACCGGTTTATCTTCCTTATCCTTTCCCTGATACTCCTTCTGATCTTTTCAATCTGTGCTGTCCCCATGGTGATCCTGGCATACCTCCTTTTGTCAGTGGCTTACCAGAAGAAGATATAAGAAAAATTTTTGCATTTCCACGGTTTCTATCGTAGTTCAAAATTCTGTCCGAGGTAAACCTTGCGTACATATGGATCTTGCGCTAGTTCCTGTGAAGTGCCGGCCATGAGGATGGATCCTTCAAAGAGAAGATAAGAGCGGTCGGTGATGGTGAGGGTTTCGTGAACATTATGATCGGTGATCAGGACGCCGATATTTTTTTTCTTCAGTTTTCGTACTATGTTCTGGATATCTTCCACTGCGATCGGGTCAATACCGGCAAAGGGTTCATCCAGTAGAATAAATTTAGGATCGACGGCCAGGCAACGTGCAATTTCAGTCCTTCGCCTTTCTCCTCCTGAAAGTTGGATCCCCTGGCTTTTCCTGACCTGCTGCAGCCCGAATTCATCCAAAAGGCTTTCCATCCGTTCCTTTTGCTGTGCCTTTGTAAGTGGAGTGAATTCAAGGATGGCCCGGATGTTATCTTCCACACTTAATTTGCGAAAAACGGAAGGTTCCTGGGCCAGGTAACCGATCCCACGCTGTGCCCTGCGGAACATCGGCTCATTTGTAATATCGAGGTCGTCTAAAAATACATTCCCGGAAAGAGGTTTGATCAACCCGACAATGATATAAAAAGAGGTGGTTTTCCCTGCGCCATTTGGCCCAAGCAACCCCACGATCTCACCCTGCTGCACCTGGACGGAAACTTCTTTCACGACTGTGCGTTTGCGGTATTTCTTGACTATTTTTTCAGTTCGAAGCAGCATCTGGCATCTGGCTTTTGGCAATCAGGATCAAACATCCCAAAATTATCAATTATATCAACATCTCAGAACGAAAAATTCAGGGAAACGAAAATGCCGAATTTAGCGACATTAGGATTCTCCGGATCGTGCAGGTGTGTCAGCCGCCAAACGGCATCCACCCGGATAAAGCGCAGAATGTTCTCAATCCCTGCACTGGCTTCCCAATAGGGAGCAGCCCCCAAAGGGTGTAAAATGTCGGGAAATTTTGAATATCCCTGGTTTGGGACGCTGAGTGTTCCGTAAATCAAACGGGTAGAAACGACTTCTCTCCATTTTAATTTTCTCAACAAAGGAATTTTATTGAACAGCAATCCGTCGAAATGATGCGTATAATAAAAGTTTATATATTCATCGCTTACAAACTCATAATAATTCATTAGGTTACATGCAAGCTCATCCCAGAGAAATGTCTGGTTCCCATCGTGAATCTTGAGAAGGGGATAAGGCAAGGTTCCCCAGATTTTACCGCCCTCGATCATGTATTTTGACCAACCGATGGTCGCAAAATTGAACCATTGGGAAATATTCAGGGTGAGCTTATTGTATTCAAAATTACTGTTGAGAAATTTTGGAAATCCATATGAATAGGTCAGCTGGATGATCGGGTAATTGGAACTGAGAGTGAACCTGTAAAAATCTGTGGAAATAAACCTTTCCCTGAATGACAACCGGGTTCCCACGCTGACTTCAGATGTGTATATCGTCTTCATGTTCATGGGAGTAACATTATTAATCGGGAAGATCGTGAAACCGGTGGTCCCTAGAGGAAAAATTTCACGGTGCGTAAATTGGACAGTATTGATCAGCCCGTTGAACCATTCATGCTCATACCCTCCCTTGTATTCGGTTACCATAGTAAGTTTATTATTGGAGCCACGGTGGAACAGGGAATTAAGAATATTATCAGCGGTAAATGCATTCGGACTCATGCCCAACTGCTCCACATCGTGCTTTAACGATAACGTGATATCCCTCCTTGGATTCTTGTTGAAAATATAAATGAGATCAGCGCCCGACTTATACGTCAGGTCTTTAATTCCATAGGCAACATATCCTTCCAGTTGTAATTTATGGCTGAAATCGTCTCCTGTTCTTACACCCAGACGTAACCGGCCGCCTTCGATGCTGTTAAAACTAACAGTATTGAAATAGGGGCCGAGTTCCCAGTTTCCCCAGGTGAGGTAACCGGTAATGATCCCGTAAACCACATCTCTGTAAGTCTTGAAGATAGGGATAGTCTTCACGGAATCGACCATTTTATAAATTCCTTTCTCCGTCTTTGAAAGTTTTTCCGGTCGCTGTTCCTGCCAGAATGTATCATTTTTATCTGCAGCTTTCGGCTCAATAAAAACATCGGTCGGGATCGAGAAGAATTTTTTGTTTTCCGGGATGTCAAACTCAAAATCAGAACAGATCGTAGTCTTATGTCCGAAAAAACCGATGATTTTTTTGGATTTCTGGACGATGTTGAAATCGATAACGAGATGGTCCTTTGTCTTCATCCAGAATTTATTATCGGCCCACTGGTATTCCTGTTGGATCGCAAGGTCATTGATGAAATTAAGGTTGGCATCCGTTGCGATTCGCATCTCAATTTTCTTAATTGCAAACGAAGTATCATTGACCCAGAAATTGCCCGAGAACGTAAGTTGCTGCTTATGGCGTGGCTTGAACATGATATGGTAGCACCATTTATCCCCCTGGTAAGCGCTGTCGACAAGGTAATAGCGGTAATAATCGATTCCAATAGATGCAATTGGGCATACAAAATTCTTCTCAAACAGTGGAATATAATCTTTATATACGTCAATTTCCTCTGAAAGATTTCCAAGGAACTGGGATACACTTTCATTTTCCAGCCCGGAGATCTTTGACCCTGTGATGATCTCTTTCCTGGCCTTCGGGTTTTTCCGGAAAAACACATCCGATGTTGTTTCCGTAAGAAAAACAGGAAGAAATGATTTCCCTGTAAGCGTGGAGGTATCAATATAATTAAAAACGAACCCGAAAGGTTTGAGAAGTTTCCGGTTCTTGAACTTATCCGTTATGTTGTTTGCGTCGATCTCGATCTTGGTATAAGCGTGATATTGGTATGATCCGAAGGACTGCAGACTGTTATTATCCCTGTTTTTGATGATTTTGTCCAGGATTACTTCTGCGGGATTTCCCCTGTAATGAATGGTAATTTCCGGAAGCATAATCTTGTTCTCCACCATCATGATGTCAATATTCTGGAACTGGTGTTTCAGGATCTTCCGGGTTACTGTTTTGTACCCCATGAGTGAAAACCGGATAGAGTCGCCGTTTGTATTCACTTCAAGGGCGTACCTTCCTTCAAAATCAGTGAGTGTGCCATCAGTTGTTCCAAGAATGATGATATTAACAAAAGGCAGAGGGTCACTGGTTGCAGAGTCCTTTATGTTCCCCATGATCTTTGTCAATTGCGGGAAAGCAGAGAAAGGAAGATATAGAAAAAAAAACACCCATAACAATCGACAGGAATGCGACCATGAAAATATTATAAAAATATCACGAATTTTTTTTCGGGCATATGACATCATACAGTGATCAGATGATACCTTCTTTAAGAATGTCATGAAGATGCAACATTCCGAGGTATTTGTCCTTATCAGTAACGAGCAATTGTGTGATATTATTTTTACGCATGATAGAAAGGGCAGTGACCACAAGAGTATCCGGATTGACGGTTTTTGGGGAGACGTTCATGATATCCCCGGCAGTGATCTTCTCGAAATCGATAGTCTTTTCAAGCATCCTGCGAAGATCCCCATCGGTAATGATACCTTTTAGCTTTCCGTGATCCAGGATGGCTGTTGCTCCCAGCCTCTTTGATGATATCTCCAGAATAATGGTCTTGATACTGTCGGAAAGCTGAACTTTTGGTGCCTGGTTGTTGATATACAGGTCGGCAACCTTAAGGTACAATTGTTTTCCGAGTGCACCGCCAGGATGCAGCTTGGCAAAGTCGTTGGTGGTAAAACCGCGGCTTTCGAGCAGGCAAACGGTGAGTGCATCTCCCATTACCATCTGTGCAGTGGTACTGGAGGTAGGTGCAAGGTTGTTCGGGCAGGCTTCTTTTTTTACGGTCGTATCAAGGATGTAATCGGCCTGTTTGGCAAGATAGGAATGAGGGTTTCCAACGATCGCAATGAGGGAACTTCCATAAAGCTTGAGCAACGGGATGAGGATTTTGATCTCCGGCGTTTCACCGCTTTTGGAAAGACAGATGATGATATCTTCTTTCTGAATGGTTCCCAGGTCACCATGAATGGCATCGGCAGCATGCATAAAGATGGAAGGCGTTCCGGTTGAATTCAGGCTGGCCACGAGTTTTGCCCCGATGATAGCGCTCTTCCCGATCCCGGTAACGATCACCCGCCCCTTCGAATGAAGGATCAGTTCAACACATTTTACGAAGTCATCATTGATGCTGTTGACAAGGGCGGCAATCGCTTCCCCTTCTTCAGCTATCGTTCTTACAGCAATTTCTTTTATGGATTTATCTTCCTTCAATGTGCGTTTTTTTAAAAATTTTGTTTTCAATTTTGCGTTTTATAGTATATTTGTATTAGAGGCTACTTCTGATGACTAAAAACATCACGATCAATAAGACAAAAATACTAAAATTAACCAGAGTACAAAATGGTTGCTAAGAAGGACGAGTACAAACTATATGAAGTTCTGAAAAAAGTTTTTGGTTTCGACAGTTTTAAAGGGAATCAGGAAGCTATCATTAATAACATTCTTCAGGACAAGGATACCTTCGTTATCATGCCAACGGGTGGAGGTAAATCGCTGTGTTACCAACTCCCGGCTCTCATCAAGGACGGAACGGCAATTATCATTTCCCCCCTGATCGCGCTGATGAAAAACCAGGTGGATTCCATCCGGAGTTTCGGACAGGAAACCAACATTGCTCATTTTATGAATTCTTCGCTGAGCAAGCAGGAGATTGCACAGGTTAAGGAGGATATTGTTGCCGGGGATACCAAATTGCTTTATGTAGCTCCGGAAACCATCACAAAAGAGGAGAACATTGATTTTCTGAAATCCATACAGATCTCATTTTACGCCATCGACGAGGCCCATTGTATTTCAGAATGGGGACATGATTTCCGGCCGGAATACCGCCGGTTGAGGCCCATCATTGAAGCCATAGGGCAGAAAGTGCCGGTGATTGCGTTAACAGCTACCGCTACACCGAAAGTCCAGCAGGATATCCAAAAAAACCTGGCCATGGCTGATGCAACCCTCTTCAAAGCTTCCTTTAACCGGCCCAACCTTTATTATGAAGTCAGGCCCAAGACTAAGAATGTAGTTAAGGATATCATTAAATTCATTAAAAGCAATAACGGGAAATCGGGGATTGTATATTGCCTTAGCAGGAAAAAGGTTGAAGAAATTGCCGAAACGCTTGTGGTGAATGGAATCAAGGCTTTGCCTTACCATGCCGGACTGGATGCCCCCACCCGCAGAAAAAACCAGGATGATTTCCTGATGGAAGAGGTAGATGTCATAGTGGCTACTATCGCCTTTGGGATGGGAATCGATAAACCGGATGTGAGATATGTGATCCATCATGATATTCCCAAAAGCCTGGAAGGATATTACCAGGAAACCGGAAGAGCCGGGCGTGATGACGGGGAAGGCAACTGCATCGCCTTTTATAGCTATGATGATATCCAGAAGCTGGAAAAATTCATGAAAGGAAAACCAGTTGCAGAACAGGAGATCGCCAAACAGCTACTTCTTGAAACAGTTGCATATGCCGAATCTTCCGTTTGCCGGCGCAAACAGCTACTGCATTACTTCGGTGAGATCTCCAAAGAAGATAATTGCCAGAATTGCGATAATTGCCTACATCCGAAGAAACGCTTCGAAGGAAAACAATATGTCACCATCGTGCTTAATACCGTTTTGGCGGTGAAGCAACAATTCAAGCAAAAACACATCATCAACATCATTCTCGGAAAGAATACAGCCCATATTAAATCTTACAAGCACAACAAACTAAGTGTGTTTGGCGCCGGTTCTGAGAAAGATGAAAAGTTCTGGAATGCCGTAGTACGGCAAACCCTTATCGAACGTCTGCTGCTGAAAGATATTGAAAATTACGGCCTGCTGAAAATCAGCCCCGAAGGTTCACAATTCCTCAAAAAGCCCTTCTCCATCATGCTGGTGGATGATCATGATTATGAAAACATCGAGGAAGATGAATTTTTTGCAGCCATGGGGTCAAAGACCAGCACCGCCGATAAAACTTTGTTTGCCCTGCTGAAAGATCTACGCAAGGAAATCTCAAGGAAGGAAAAACTTCCGCCATTCGTGATTTTCCAGGATCCATCCCTTGAAGATATGGCCATCCAATATCCCATAACGGTTGAAGAACTGAAACAAATCACCGGAGTCGGATCGGGAAAGGCTCTGAAATACGGAACCCCCTTCCTGGATCTCATCAAGGAATACGTGGAAGAAAATGAAATCATCCGCCCGATGGACATGGTGGTTAAATCAGTGGTCAACAAATCAGGGCTGAAGGTATACATCATTCAGAACATCGACCGTAAACTTATTCTTGAGGATATCGCGTATGCCAAAAACCTCAACCTTGATGAATTGCTCACGGAAATTGAAAGCATTGTCTCTTCAGGGACCAAGATCGACCTCAATTATTACATCGATGAGTTTGTGGATCCCTATCACCAGGAAGAGATATTCAATTATTTCCGCGAAGCCGAATCAGATTCTGTGGAAAAAGCCCTGACTACCCTGGGTGAAGATGAATACACGGAAGAGGAAATCCGGCTTATGCGGATCAAATTCATGTCAGAATTAGGAAACTAAAAACCATCCAGCCCATGCAAGAAGATAACAACAACAAACCTGAGGTTTCTCAGGTAGGCGAACAAGCTTTTCCGCCGGTGAAACAGGAAGAACCTGAAGAAGAAAAAAGAAACATTTTTCAGGGTCATCTCGCAATCGAACTGATCCTACTCATTGGATTGGCCGTGCTCTACGTTCTGTTCTTTACTTCAAAGAAAACAACAGAACCCGGCACTTCATTAGCCTTTCAGAAATCAGGAGAAAAATCGGTAAAAGTGGTGTTCATCAATATTGATTCACTGAATAACCAGTACCTGTTTGTGAAAAAACTAAAGACCGACTTGGAGGCAACCGGAAAAAGCCTTGAGGCAGTAATTTTGTCAGAGCAGGCTGCTTTTGAAAAGGAGGCAACCAGTTTCCAGAAACAGGCCGCCGCCAATGCCATCCCAGAAGATAAGGCAAAGATCATGTATGAGGCCCTGATGCAAAAACAACAGGCGCTTGCCGACAAGAAAGAACGGTATACACAACAGGTAGCAGAAAAAGAGCAAGCTATGCACCTGACTTTGCTCGACACCGTGACCAATTTCCTGAAAAGGTACAACCGGACCTTTAAATTCGATTACATTCTCGGATATGCAAATGCAGGTCAGATCCTTCTTGCCAGCGATACCCTTGATATCACCGGTGATGTTGTAAAGGAATTGAACAAAGAATACAAGGAAAAAGGGAAATAACCTTTTATGCGACCTGTCATTATTTTCTGCCTGTTTTTTTTACTGGCTTCGTGTGGCGGCCCAAAAGCAAAATTACTTCCGGGAAAGTTGTCAGCCGATTCAGTCATTCCGCGTGACGAAATGATCCGCGTACTGGTGGATGTCCACCTGATAGAAGCCAGCCTGGTTTTACAGCGGAACCGGGGAGGAAATACTCCCCTGCTAACCCAAAACTATTACCAATGGTTATGCGGGAAATACCATATGTCGCATCAGCGGTTCCGGGATAATTTGAATTACTACAAAATGGATCCCAAGAATTTCAGCAAGATATATCAGGAGGTGGTAAAAAACTTAACCGATCAGGCAAAGAAACCCGGAGGCTCAGCAGAAAAATAAAACCTCTTCCCGGTAAAACCCTCTATTTTTTTGTAAAATCCGCCTGGATCGTGGTCAGGTTTGCTCCGTTTGTGATTTTTTCCCAAGGACGAAGAAAATATAAAAGCTGAAGACCAGTGTGGAAATTACCTGAGCAATCAAAAAAGAGGGTTCCGCTTCTTCCCTGATGAACATCATGGAAAAGAAGGCAAGGTAAAATATATAGCAGAGAACCTTGCTGACAACAATGGAAATGATTATTGACAGGAAAACAGAATCACTTTTCCTTATGAGATAATAGAACAGGAACACATTGATTGTTATTTCACCCGTCATGACCAGCATTTTATAAAATTCAGGGTGTCCTGATACGGCCCAGGAAAACAAGGGCAAGGATAACGCCAGTAGATAAGAATTTGCACGGCTGGAATGTGCAATGGACAGCACAACCATCAGGCGCATGGGTTCGACCATGTAAAATGGGAAATGAACAAGCTGACCAATTATTGGAGTGAAATAGACTACAACGAGGGCAACAATGTCAAGTAGTAATCCTTTGATGATATCCCGGGTATGGATGGATGAAATGTCACGTTTTGTCCAGTTCATGAAAGGGCAGCCTAAATGAGTATTTAAAGTTACTAATTTTTTTTATTTCAGGAAACAGGGGAGGCTGCTATTTCCCTTGCAAGTCCATCGGCAAGGCGGCTTGCGCCGATCCTGAAAAGATTTTTATTGAGCCAGTCTGGTCCAAGGATCCGTTTGGTAAGGAGATAAAATTGCAAAGCCTGCTTCGGTTCGGAAATTCCACCGGCCGGCTTGATCCCTATTTTCTTACCGGTTTTTTCATACTGCTCACGGATCACCTCCAGCATGATCTCCATGGCTTCTTCGGTGGCAGCGGGCTGGATCTTACCGGTTGAAGTTTTGATAAAATCGGTTCCTGCGGCGATGGCAATCTCGCTTGCTTTGCGAATGAGGGCAGGGGTTTTGAGTTCACCGGTTTCAAGGATCACTTTCAGGTGAACCTTTTTACAAACTTCCCGGATGGCTGCGATCTCATCGAAGACATAATTTTCATCACCTTCCAGCAGGCGGCCCCTCGAAATCACCATGTCGATCTCATCGGCTCCCTCGTTTACGGTGTATCTGACTTCTTCAAGTCTGACAGCTAATGGCGATTGCCCGCTCGGAAATGCTCCTGCTACGGCTGCAACCCGGATACCCGTCCCTTTCAGTTGATTTTTTGCCAATCCTACAAATGGAGGATAAACACAGACTGCAGCAGGTAAAGGCAGTCCGGATTCACCGAACGAACATGCTTTGCGGCACAATTCAACGATCCTTGCGGTATTATCGCTACCTTCAAGGGTCGTAAGGTCAATGCATGATAAAAGGATGCGTAAAGGATCCATGGTCGTTGGGTGATGTCAGAATGTTAAGCTGATCCCCATGCTGGGCATAAGCGGTAACTGGTCAACGCGCTTATAGCTTACGCGGTCGAAATAAAAAATATTCTGCTGGTTTAACGCATTGGTAACGCTGGCGCTGATCTCGAATTTTGTATAGCGTCCAAGTTCGAATGTTTTCTTAAGGTTAAGGTCCAGCCTGCTATAGTAGGGTAACCGGCCCTTGTTGTAATCTCCATAGAAGATCCCGAGGATTCCGTTCTGGTTTATTACGCTGGTTCCGATATTATTGAAATTGATTTGTTCATAGAAACCGGCGGTTTGTGTAAAGGGAAACCCGGAACCGTAATTCCAACGAACATCTGCTTCCCAGCCCTGGTGTTTGCCGAATACATATGAAGCCGTTAGATTTAAATTGTGGGTGCGGTCATAAATGGGCACATACCATTTCTGCCCATCGAACAGATGAATAAAACACACGGAATAAACTCCCCAGAAATGCAAGCGTTTGTAATCATAGCGAAGTGAAACGTCGACACCCTCTGCATCTCCCGTTTCGATGACAAAATCTTTTTTCAGGTAATCTGGTTTATCGGCATTCTCCGGAATATCATCGTAAAGTTTATTCCTATTCATCGCGGTAAGTTGCGGATAGTATTTATAATAGCCTTCAACATTCAGGTCAAGATTTTTGGAGAGATCAACTTCGAAACCGAGCACCAGCTGATCACATTTCTGGTACTTGCTGGTTACCTTATGCCCGTTGAACTCATCCGGAAGATTGTTGGGCTCTCCGATAAAACCATAGAACAGGTTGACAACGTCCTGGCTATAAGTTGTGCTGACAAGATTCTGAGAATAGAGGCCGGCAGCCATTTTTAACCGGAATCGTTCACTGACATTGTATTTGATGGACAGCCGGGGTTCAAAGGATGCAGATCCAAGGGAAGCATAATATTGCAGGCGCAGCCCCGGTTCAAAAATAAATTTCCCCAACAGCCATTTATATTGCGCATAAACAGAAGGATCGGTGGTGTTCTGATCCAGAATGATGCTGCGGTTTACGGTATTGAAGAAAGTAAGGTCGGTTTTATACCCGCTCAGGTCAATTCCATATTTGAGGGCATTCTTTCCGAAAAAATAGGTAAAATGAAATCCCCCTGAAAAACCGGCAATGGAACTGGATCTCGGTGAGGTATTCACCTGTTTGAGTGTTACCTGATATTGGGAATAGGCAAAATTACCTTCGAGAAGGACAGGCGAACCTCCGGGGATAATAATAAAGTTGGTTCCACCCCCATAAGAATTCCACTGATAATTTTGCAGTATCTTGTATTGAACGTTATCGGTAAAATTAAAACCATAGAAGTTTACTTTGCTGCCATTGGCTGCATTTATGGAAACCTTGCCGTAAATATCCAGGTAATTATAGGGTAGCCCGTTTGGATCGATATAGTTGTAGAATATTTTTGAACTCTCTTTGAGGTAAGAGTTTTTTACTGAAAGAATAAAGGATGCACCGGTACCGTCTTCCCCTTTTGCCTTTGCGATAGGGCCTTCCAGTAAAACCTTTGCTCCAAATGTACTGGCGTCAATCTTACCTGCAATCCGGTTCTTGTTCCCGTCGCGGGTGGTTATGTTCATGATGGAAGAGAGCCTTCCCCCGTATTCTGCGCCAAAGCCACCGGTCATTACATCCACATTTTTCAGGATGTCCACATCAAAAACAGAAAATAACCCGATGGAATGGAACGCCTGGAAAAGTTCCATCCCGTCAAGTAGAACCTTGTTCTGGATCGGGGGGCCGCCACGGATGTAAAGCTGCCCTCCCTGGTCGCCGGAAAAGATAACTCCCGGAAGGATTTGGAGGTACTGTGCCAGGTCGGGCTGTCCGCCAATGGTAGGTATCTGCCCGATTTCTTTCGGCGTTATTTTTATTATTGAGGTCTGTGTTTCAACTTTTTTGTTCTCCTTTGCGGCTGAGATACTGATCTCTTCCAGCGTATATGTGGATTTCTTCAGGTACAGCTTTTTTGTAATAAGATCATTGTTTTTTATCGTAAACGGGATCTGTAAAGTATCAAACCCCATATAAGAGACCATCAAGGTATAATTGCCGGGTGGTATCTTCATGATGGAAAAAAAACCGTTCACATCCGTGGCTGCTCCCAATGAAGTTTTATAAAGGTATACATTGGTGAAAATTACCGGCTCTCCGGTTTCTGATTCGTAAACAAAACCCCGGATAACCCCGGTTTGTGCCTGGACCTGTGAAGATGTTGCGTAAATGAGAAGGGAAATAACAAGGAAGAAGAGAAATAGTAACTTTGACCTCATAAATATGACAATGGAAGTAGTTAATAATTAATTTACAAAAATAGATATTTTGACAGAGAAAAAAAATAAATTTAGGCGGGAATCGTCCGGCATGGGTTCAGCTGTTCTTTAGGTTATTCGGAAATTCTTTTTACTTTTGCCCATAATAATAATTCTAATAGTCATATGCAAAGACTTCTACTTCTGGGAGATGAGGCTATCGCTCAGGGAGCACTGGATGCCGGATTGTCGGGGATTTATGCCTACCCGGGAACGCCATCCACAGAAATCACCGAATTTGTTCAGCACTCAAAGCAAGCGAAACAGGATAACATTCATTCAAGATGGTCGGCAAATGAAAAGACCGCTATGGAATCTGCTCTCGGAATGTCCTATGCCGGTAAACGATCCATGGTATGTATGAAGCATGTCGGACTGAATGTTGCGGCCGATCCCTTTGTGAACTCCGCGATCACGGGCACTAACGGGGGATTGATCATTGTTGCAGCCGATGATCCTTCCATGCATTCTTCCCAAAATGAACAGGATTCACGGTTTTTTGGAAAATTCGCAATGATCCCTGTCCTGGAGCCATTAAACCAGCAGGAAGCCTATGATATGGTTCATTATGGATTTGATTTCTCGGAACATTATAAAGTTCCCGTAATGCTGCGAATCACTACCCGCCTGGCTCATTCCCGTGCCGGCGTGAAAAGGAGAGATCCCCGGGGAAAAAACGAATTGAAACTTCCGGAAGACCTCCGTCAGTTTATCCTGTTGCCCGCTATTGCACGGAAAAGATACCATAACCTTTTGAAGATGCAGGATCTCTTCAAGCAGGAATCAGAAACTTCATCCTTTAATCAATATATGGATGGCCCTGATAAATCACTTGGCATCATCGTTTGTGGTATTGCCTATAATTATTTACTGGAAAATTATCCTGACCGGCATGTTCCATATCCCATCCTGAAAATCGGGCAATATCCATTGCCAAAGAAGATGATTGAACAGCTTTATTCAGAATGTAATGAAATTCTTGTTATCGAGGAAGGTTACCCCATTGTTGAAGAATCTCTGAAAGGATTGCTTGGCAGGGGATTAAAAATAAGAGGCCGGCTTGATGGAAGCATTCCCAGGGATGGTGAACTGAACCCCAACATCGTCGCAGTATCCCTTGGGATGAAAGACACCTATGGTTTGCCTGTTCCTTCCCTGGTGATAGGCCGGCCTCCTTCATTGTGTTCGGGATGCCCGCATATTGATTCTTACAAGGCCCTGAATGAAGCCCTTGCAGGATTCCAGAAAGGACACGTTTTTGCTGATATTGGTTGCTATACACTGGGCGCACTGAAACCTTACGAAGCCATCAACTCCTGTGTAGATATGGGAGCTTCGATTACAATGGCAAAAGGCGCTGCAGATGCAGGGTTGGTTCCTTCCGTTGCTGTTATCGGTGACTCTACCTTTACCCATTCAGGGATGACAGGATTACTGGATGCTGTAAATGATAAATCTCCGATCACCATTTTTATCCTTGATAATGGCACCACCGCCATGACCGGTGGCCAGGATTCGCCGGCATTCGGGAAGATCGAAGCTATTTGCAAGGGAATAGGAGTAGAAGAGGGACATATTCGTGTACTTCGCCCGCTGAAGAAATTTCACGATGAAAATGTTAAGATCATTAACGAAGAACTTGCCTATCCAGGGGTTTCGATTATCATTCCACGGAGGGAATGCATCGTAGCCATTGATAAACGCGTCAGGGAAAAATTCAAGAAGGCAGCAATTGTCTGATAAAATCAAGATTATTAACACATGAAAAGAGACATTATTCTGGCCGGTGTAGGCGGCCAGGGAATTATATCAATTGCAACCATCATCGGTACGGCCGCAGTGGAACAAGACCTTTTTCTCAAGCAATCGGAAGTTCATGGTATGAGCCAGCGGGGAGGCGATGTTCAATCCAATTTGCGGATTTCAGACAAGGAAATTGCTTCCGACCTTATCCCCTATGGGAAAGCCGACCTGATCATCTCGGTTGAACCCCTGGAAGCCTTACGATATTTGCCTTTCCTCTCTCCCGATGGATGGGTGATCACAAGCACAAAACCTTTTATAAATATCCCGGAATATCCTGAGATGGAAAAAGTGATGGATGAAATCCGGAAATTACCGCATTATATTGCCTTGGATGCCGATGAGCTTGCAAAGGAAATCGGGACATTAAAAGCCGCAAATATTGTGATCCTGGGTGCCGCTTCTCCTTTTCTCGACATGCAATATGAAAAACTGGAAGATGCCATCCGTTCTATTTTCCGGAACAAGGAAGAGGATGTGATCAATAAAAATCTACAAGCCTTAAAAGCCGGAAAGGATTTTACTGAACAGCAATTGAAACCATAATTGCAGTTTTTTTCTTATCTTTGAATTTTAGCAATAGCGCCAAAAGAAAATTACCTATGAGGATATTACAACGAAAAACATCACATTATACTGAACCGCAAAAAGTTCAAAGAATGGGACTTTATCCGTTCTTCAGGGTCATTGAATCCGACCAGGATACTACGGTGACCATCAAAGGTAAAAAGGTGCTGATGTTTGGCTCCAACAGTTATATGGGGCTTACCAATCATCCCAAGATCAAGGAAGCTTGCATAAAAGCGATTGAAAAATACGGAAGCGGCTGTGCCGGTTCCCGCTTTCTTAACGGAACCCTCGACATTCATATCGAACTGGAGCAAAAACTGGCCGAATATGTCCATAAAGATGAGGCATTGGTGTTCAGTACAGGATTCCAGGTCAATCTCGGCGTGATTCCTACCGTTACCGGAAGGAATGATTATATCCTCATCGATGAACTCGACCACGCTTCCATCATTGAAGCTACCCGATTATCGTTCGCGAAAGTCATGAAATTTCGTCACAACGATATGCATTCCCTGGAACGCCTGCTGAAGAAATGTGAACCCGGAAAAATCAAACTCATCGTGGTTGATGGGATCTACAGCATGGAAGGGGATATTGCCAACCTGCCCGGGATCGTGAAATTAGCTGATAAATATGAGGCCACAATAATGATAGACGATGCCCATGCGATCGGCGTGATCGGGGAACATGGCTCAGGAACTGCATCCCATTTCGGCCTGACTGATAAAGTCGACCTCATCATGGGCACCTTCAGCAAATCACTGGCATCCCTCGGAGGTTTTATAGCCAGTGATTTTGATACAATCAATTACATGAAACACCATTCACGCTCCCTGATCTTCAGCGCCAGTATTACTCCGGCATCAGCAGCAGCAGTCATAGCAGCAGTCGACATCATTAAAGCCGAACCCGAAAGAATTGTGAAACTCTGGGAGGTCACCCACTATACCATCGATAACTTCAAACGGATGGGTTTTGATATCGGGAAGAGTGAAACACCGATCATCCCGCTTTATATCAGAGACAACCTTAAGACCCTCAAACTGACACGGATGTTGCTCGATGAAGGGGTATTTGTTAACCCGGTCGTTTCCCCGGCCGTCAATAAAGATTCTACACTGATCCGTTTTTCTCTTATGGCTACCCATACCAAAGCCCAGGTTGACATTGCCCTGGAAAAATTTGATAAGCTCGGGAAAAAGCTAGGCATCATTCATTGATAAATTCCTATAGAACATATGGAAATCTCAATTAAAAAGGTCGACACAAAAAACGACCTAAGGAAGTTTATTAATTATCCCTATTCCTTATACAAGGACAATAAATTCTGGTGTCCACCCATGTACCTGGATGAGAAAAATACTCTTTCCCGGACAAAAAATCCTGCTTTCGAATTCTGCGACGCTGAATATTTTCTGGCCTACCGCGGGAAAGAGCTTGTCGGGCGGGTTGCAGGAATCATCAATCATAAAGCCAACGAACGATGGAACGAGAAACTGGTGCGGTTCGGATGGATTGATTTTATGGATGATCCAAAGGTTTCAGCAAAACTGATCGAAACCGTTATCGCATGGGGAAAGGAAAAGGGGATGACTGGTATTCATGGCCCGCTCGGGTTTTCCGATATGGATAATGAAGGAATGCTGATCAAGGGGTTCGAGGAACAATCCACCCTGGCATCCATCTATAATTATCCTTATTATCCTGAACACATGATACGCCTTGGATTTGAAAAGGCAGCCGACTGGGTTCAATATGAATTTGAGGTCCCACAGGAGATTCCGGATAAAGTGGAACGGTTGTCGAAATTAGTCCGGGAGAAATATAAACTTCACATAGTCCAGGCAAAAAAATCCAAAGACCTCCTTCCTTATGCCGGAAAGATGTTTGTATTGCTCAACCAGGCTTTTGATGAACTATACGGATTCACGGCCCTCACACAGAAGCAGATGGATATGTATGTAAAGACCTACTTCGGCTTCATCCGTCCTGAATTTGTTTCTTTTGTGGTCGATGAAAAAGATGATATTGTGGGCTTCGGGGTGTCAATGCCTTCACTGACAAAAGCCTTGCGAAAATGCAACGGAAGATTGTTCCCCTTTGGGTTCATTTATCTTCTCCGTGCTATGAAAAAGAACGACACGATCGACATGTACCTGAATGGTGTCAGGCCCGATTATCATGGGAAAGGTATAAATGCCTTGTATTATAATGAAATGCATAAAGCATACATTCGCAATCATATCACACTTGCCATAACCATGCCTCAGCTGGAAGACAACGCCAAAGCACTTACCATCTGGAAAAATTTTAATGGCCGGCAGCACCTCACCCGCCGTTGCTGGGTCAAGCATTTTGAGCATTAATATTGGATGTCGGTTTTAACATTCACAACTTGCCGGATGGAAATACTATGAACATGGGAAATATACTGATCACCGGCGCCAGTGGGTTCATCGGAAGTTTCCTTGTTGAGGAAGGATTGAAAAGGGATTATCCGGTATATGCCGGTATCCGCCACACCAGTTCCAGGGCATACCTGAAAGATCCCCGGATCCATCTCCTGGAAATGGATTTTTCTTCCGAAGAGAAAATTATGACAACCCTTGAATCGTGTAAAAATCTAGGTATCGGGTTTCAATATATCATCCACAGCGCGGGAATTACCAAAGCCGTAAAAAAAGAGGATTATTTCAGGGTAAACGCACAAAATACACAGAATTTCATCCAGGCACTGGCACAGACCGGCATGGTACCTGAAAAATTTATTTACATGAGCAGCCTGGCTGCTTATGGTCCGGGCGATCCTGTAACCATGAACCCGGTCATGCTCTCCCATACGCCGAACCCCATCGAACTATATGGCAAAAGCAAACTGGAAGCCGAAAAGTATATCCATGCACTGGATTCGTTTCCCTGGCTGATCATCCGTCCCACCGGTGTTTATGGTCCCAGGGAAAAAGACTACTACCTGTTCTTTAAAGCCATGAGCCGCGGACTGGAAACCTACATCGGGTCGCGTCAGCAGGTTCTTACCTTCATTTATGTAAAGGATTTGGTCAGGTTGATCTTTGATGCACTGAAATCTCCCATAGTCAGGAAATCGTATTTTGTTTCTGATGGAAATGAATACGATACGAGAACCTTTGCCGCTATCACCAAAAAAATACTTCAGAAAAAAACCCTTAAAATAACAGTCCCTTCGGTTATTGTGAAAAAGCTTGCCTTCGGTCTCGAAAAAGTATTCGGATTGTGGGGTACCATTCCCACGTTGAATACCGATAAATATAATGTCTTAAGCAGTGCCAACTGGCGCTGCGAAACGGAACCTTTGCTGCACGACTTCGGGTTCATTGCCGAATATGACCTAGAGAAAGGCATCAGGGAGACCATCGATTGGTATAAAACTGAACACTGGCTATAATGGAAACCGAAATCCGTAGAGTTACCACCCGTAAGGACTTGAAAAAATTCATCCGGTTCCAGCTGGATCTATATAAAGGCAATCCTTACTGGTGCCCTCCCCTGATAATTGATGAACTGAACACACTCGGGAAAGATAAGAACCCGGCATTCGAAAATTGTGAAGCCGAATATTGGCTTGCTTACCGCGACAATAAGATCGTAGGACGGGTTGCCGGGATCATCAACAAAAAGGCCAATGAGCGGTGGAAGGAGAATTTTGTACGCTTCGGATGGATTGATTTTATTGATGATTTTGATGTCTCTTCAAAACTTATTGAAACGGTGGTTGAATGGGGCAGGAGCAAGGGTCTGAGCGCGATCCAGGGTCCGCTGGGTTTTACCGATATGGATCCTGAAGGGATGCTGATCGAAGGGTTTGAAGAGCTTTCGAGCCTGGCAGCAATCTACAATTACCCTTATTACCCTGAGCACATGGTTAAACTGGAATTCGGGAAAGGCGTCGATTGGATACACTTCGACATTAATGTTCCACCGGAAATTCCAGAAAAGGTTTCCCGCACAGCAGCAATTGTAAAGGAGAAATACCATCTCAGGACGATACAGGCAAAAAAAGCAAAAGGCTTACTCCCATATACAAAAAAGATGTTCCGGATGCTGAACGATGCATTCGAAGATCTATACGGCTATGCTGCGCTCAATGACAGGCAGATTGACCTCTTTATCAAACAATATTTTGGATTTGTGCGGTCAGAATTTGTTTCGCTGGTTATCGATGATAAGGATGATGTAATTGCCTTCGGTGTTACCATTCCTGACCTGACGCACGCACTTCAGAAATGTAACGGAAGATTGTTCCCTTTCGGTTTTATCAATCTTTACAAAGCGTTAAAAAAGAATACTGCCATTCACATGTACCTTATCGGTGTTCGTCCCGATTACCAGGGAAGAGGGGTCCTTGCCCTGGTCTATTATGAATTACACAAGGCATATTTGAAGCACGGTATTGCCAAAGCAACTACACATGCACAACTGGAGAACAACCTGAAAGCCATTTCCATCTGGAAGAATTATGATTCACGGATCTATATACGCCGCCGTTGCTGGGAAAAACGTTTTACCATTAAGGATTAATGCTGAGATCGAAAGTGATAAAAAAAGACCGCTCATGGTTGAACGGTCTCTTTATCTTCTTTTGCAGATGGCATCAATATTCGTCTTCATGGAAGAAAAAATCATCTTTGGTCGGATAATCAGGCCAGATATCTTCTATACGCTCATAGGTTTCGCCTTCATCTTCAATCTCCCTTAAATTTTCTATCACTTCCTGAGGAGCGCCGGAACGGATAGCCCAGTCAATAAGCTCATCTTTTGTTGCAGGCCAGGGTGCATCCTCCAGTTTAGAAGCCAACTCTAATGTCCAATACATGGGTTAGGTGCTATATGAATTTTTTGCAAAAGTATAAAAAAAACATTCAATATGTCAATCGTTGTTTTTTTGTTTAATGCAAAGGAGTCCAAAGCGTTTCATCTGCACCGGCATCTTTCCCGGTTTTCCGGGCAAGAACGAACAGGTAATCGGATAAACGGTTCAGGTACCTGATTATTATCTCTTCCGGCGGGTTTGTAGTGGAAAGCCTTATCACTGCCCGTTCTGCGCGGCGGCAAACAGTACGTGCGACGTGGCATAAGGAGGAGGGAATATAACCTCCGGGAAGGATAAAATGCAACAATTCTTTAAGGGATTTGTTCATTTCATCGATCTCATTTTCAAGAAAAAGAATTTCATCTTCCTGTAAAAGAGGGAGGGAAATGTGCTGTAAATTGGGATCTGCTGCGATCCTGGCTTCGGCAATAAAAAGGTTTTCCTGGATCCTGAGCAGTACCTGCCGGTAATGTTCTCCGATCGGCTGATCGCGGAGCAAGCCGAGAAAAGAGTTCAGCTCATCGATAGTTCCGTATGCATCAACTCGCTCATGGCTTTTCGGAACACGGGTTCCTCCCAGAAGAGAAGTTTCTCCGAGATCGCCGGTTTTGGTATAGATTTTCCGCTCAGATCCCATGGTTGCACGATTAATATTGAGTCGGCTGTTATACCCTAGGCCCTGCCGATATCAGCCGCTTGCCTTCGTCATTATCCGTAAATCCTTCAAAATTCTTGATAAACCTCAATCCCAGGTCTTTCGCAGCTTTCAGCCAATCTTCACTGTTGCTCCACAGGTTCCGCTGGTCGAGCAGTTTCGGGTCAACGCCCTTTACTGATTTCGGGATCTGAAGGTTGAATACCGGGATGGTTTCATATTCTACATTATCCAGCGAACCATCCAGGATGGCATCAATAATGGCTCGCGTAGGAGGAATATCGATTCTCTTACCGGTTCCGTATGGCCCGCCAATCCAGCCGGTATTTACCAGGTAAGCGGTTGACCCATGCTCTTTCATCTTTTTAATGAGCTGTTGTGCATATATCGTAGGGTGCACCATCAGGAAAGCTGCACCGAAACAGGAAGAAAAGGTAGGCTGTGGTTCCTTGATCCCGCGCTCAGTTCCCGCAACTTTTGCAGTATAGCCGGTAAGGAAATGATACATGGTTTGGTCGGGTGTCAGTTTTGAAACCGGGGGAAGAACACCAAATGCATCGGCCGTGAGGAAGATGACTTTCTTCGGAGGGCCTCCTTTTGAGGATGGTTTTACGATATTCCGGATATGGTAAATCGGATAAGAAGCCCTTGTATTTTCTGTCTTTGAACCATCGTTATAATCGGGGATCCCGGTTTCCCTGTTGTAAACCACGTTTTCAAGCATGGCGTCCCGTTTGATTGCTTCCCAGATATCCGGTTCCTTTTCCTTACTCAGTTTGATCATCTTGGCATAACAGCCACCTTCGAAATTAAAAATCCCTTCATTGTCCCAGCCGTGCTCATCGTCACCGATCAACAGCCGTTTAGGATCGGCCGAAAGTGTAGTTTTTCCGGTTCCCGAAAGACCGAAAAAAATCGCGGTATCGCCGGCGTTTCCCATATTGGCGGAACAATGCATGGATGCTACGCCTTTCATGGGCAGGATATAGTTCATGATGGAGAAAAATCCTTTTTTTATTTCCCCGCCATACCAGGTACCGCCGATACATGCCCGTTTTTCTTTCAGGTTGAAAGCCACATAGACATCACTGTTCAATCCATGTTCTTTCCATTGCGGATCGGAGGTTTTGCAGGCATTCAACATCACGAAATCCGGTTCGAAATCGACCAGTTCTTCCACAGTAGGCCGTATAAACATGTTCTTTACAAAATGAGCCTGCCAGGCTACTTCTGTGATCACACGGATACGGAGGCGGGTATCGTGGTTAGTACCAGAGAAACCATCCTGGACATAGAGGTTTTTGCCCGAAAGTTGTTTCGCGCTGTTGTCATAAAGATCCTTCCATATGCCGGCAGAGATCGGTTTGTTATCGGATTTCCTTCCCGGGCCGGCCCACCAGATATGTTCCCTGGAGGTTTCTTCATCTACAATGTATTTATCTTTCGGCGAACGGCCGGTAAAAATTCCGGTATCGACATTGATAGCGCCGGTGCTCGTTACAAAAGCTTTTTCAAACCCTTCAAGATCCGGGTTGGTTTCATGTTTGAACAATTCATCGTATGACAGGTTGTGGTAGATCGTTTTTACGTCATTGATCCCGTAAACAGTAAGGTCGAGTGTTTTCATTTTCAGATTATTTTGTTTGGTTCTTTTCGTTTTTTTTACACCCTATTGTCTATTGCCCAATGCCTAATGCCTATTTAAGATCAGCCAGTAAGGTTTTTATACGCTTTACCGCTTCAATCAGTTTTTCCTTTGATGTGGCATAGGAGAACCGCATGCAATTCGGGTCTCCGAATGCGTCTCCGGGAACTGTTGCAACAAAAACCTTGTTCAGGATATACATGCAGAAATCGTTCGCATTCCGGATTGTGGTTTTTCCATCCGATTTTCCGAAATAGTAGGAGATATCTGGAAACACATAAAATGCTCCATCGGGATGGTTCAGCCTGAAACCGGGAATTTCACCCAGCAGCTGCAGCAACAAGTCTCTTCTTTCGCGGAAAGCTGCTTTCATCGTACGCAGTTCTTTGGTGTCAGGATCGGTGATCATGGCTTCCAGTGCAGCACGCTGTGCAATGGAAGATGCGCCCGAAGTAAATTGGCCCTGCAATTTATCGCATGCTTTCGCAATCTCTTTCGGTGCAGCAATGTAACCGATTCTCCATCCTGTCATTGCAAATCCTTTGGAAACGCCATTCACCAGGATCACCCGGTCCCTGATAAAATCAAACTGGGCAATGCTCTGATGTTGTCCGATGAAATTGATGTGTTCATAGATCTCATCCGCCACAATGTACACCTTGGGATATTTTGCGAAGACCTCGGCGATCCCTTTCAATTCCTCCTTTGAATAGACTGATCCGGTAGGGTTGCAGGGGGAACTGAAAATAATCAGTTTGGTTTTTGGGGTTATGGCAGCCTCGATCTGTGCCGGAGTTACCTTGAATTCCTGCTCAACCGTTGCAGGGATAAAAATGGATTTTCCTTCGGCAACTTTAACAATTTCCTTGTATGATACCCAATATGGAGCCGGTAGAAGAACTTCTTCCCCGGGATTGACCAGGCATAGAACAACGTTGGCGATCGACTGCTTGGCACCTGTGGAAACCACGATCTGGTCGCAAGTATAATCGAGGCTATTATCTCTTTTCAGCTTGACACAAATCGCTTCCCGCAGGTCGGCATAGCCGGCTACCGGGGAATAGAAGGTGAAATTGTCGTCAATGGCTTTTTTTGCAGCGTTTTTGATGTAATCAGGCGTGTAGAAATCAGGTTCGCCGAGGCTGAGGTTGATCACATTATGGCCCATAGCATTTAGTTCCCGGCATTTGCGCGACATTGCCAGGGTTTCAGATTCCGAGAGATAATTGATCCGGTTTGAGAGCATGTCTATAAAGTTATGATAATGAGCTTTTTTAAAGAAATGCAAAGGTAGAAAAAAAAATATTACAAAAAGGCTTTGTAATGATTGCGGATCTTTATAAGGTCGTAAAAAACCCTGAACCCATATGTCCAGCTGATCTTCGATCCTCCCTTGTCGATCCATGATCTCACGGGGACTTCCACCACAACTTCCTCAATTCTATCCCTGCCATACATCCCGATGATCCGCGCCAGGATCTCGACATCAAAAAGCCAACGGGTAATGAAGGGTTTTTCAAATACCCGGGTTGCCATTTGTCGGGTGAATAGTTTTGCCCCGCATTGTGTATCGTATACTATCAGGTGAAGAATGTTGGAGATGAAGGTAGCAATTACCCTGCCAATGAGGTGACGGTAGAGTTTTCGTTCAATCCTGACGCCAAGAATGGCAACTCGTGACCCGAACGCGAATTCAAGCGCGGGTTTTTCCTGTAGACTTGAACGCAACCGGAACGATTCTTCCAACTTGGTAGCAAGATCGGCGTCAAAAAATCCGAAATACCTGCTCGTAAAATGCTGCAAGGCTGAAATCATCCCGGCTTGCACGGCTGCTGCCTTTCCTTTGTTTTCTGGCAGGGTAGTCACCAGGATGCGTTCAGGGAATTTGTCACGCAGGGATTCGAGCATCCTGCCTGTTTTATCGGTACTTCCGTCATTAACCAGGCAGAATGAAGTTTCCGGATCGCTTTGGAGAAATTCCAGGAATTCATCTGCCGGAAACCGGTTGGCTTCATTATAAAAAGGAATGATAATACAGATCGGATTCATGGTTGTCCTGTTAATGCATTTTCCAGGCAGAACAGATCTCGCTGTTCTGAATGGTTATGAAAAATATCTTTTTCTCCTTCGGATATGGATAATCCCACGGATGCCAACGGTAATCGGTAATATAATAATCTGCCTGATCATCGGCTTCAACATAACGGATCCGTTTACGGTCTTCCGGCTTCAGGATGTATGAATTATATTCACCAGGAAGATTGGCGACCTTGATCTTCAGCACAGGAGACCTGTCGCGGGCAACGATATCTTCCAGCGCCTGTTTGTAAGAAGTTCCCCAATAGTCGAGCTCGAAAGATTTCCGGAGATACTGGTCCTTCTTCGATAATAAAATATTGAAATAAACATCCTCAAATGGATGACTTTTTATCATAGTAATGCCGGTTCCGGTAAAGGAGGCAATCAAAAGGATCAAAACAATGACTTTCGGCAGGTCACCGGAAGAAAACCTGGCCTTTAAAATAGATGATAAACCATAGATCGCAAGAAGCAGGAAAGCCGGGTAGATAAAATACATCTGTCTCCATCCGTCATACAATATGGAATGCAATATGATTACAGCTATCATAGGACCCACAAAACATGCCAGGTAGATAACCTGGTTGCGGTGATTCGTCTGGCCGATAAAATCAAGAGGTTTCCTTAAAAATCGAAAGGCCAGGAAAATGAACCCTGTTATCCCGAGCAGCAGATAAAAAACCGGGGTGGTCAGACCGAACCATTGCAGGAGGTATTTCCAGCCAACGTCAGAAGCCTTTACAAAAGTACCGTTCATCAGGATATTATTGTCCCACCTGAATTTCGACATGTTTGAAAAAGCGATCCTGAAACGTCCCGGCGGATCTTCCCATAACCAGGGCCAGCTAAGAACTACCACGGCGATAGTCAGAACAAGATACACAATGTAACGGATGAGCATTTTTTTCCGGTAGGGGCCACTGATCATGTCAATCAGTACCAAAGCTGTGACCATGGCAGGGATCACGATTCCCATGATCCGGATATTGATCAGGAGGCCGCTCAGGATCCCGAAAAGAACAAAATGCCATAGTTTTTTATCCCGGAAGGCGATCGCACAAACCAGAAAACAGAGGATGAACATACACATGAATGGAATGTCCTTACTGTTAAAAAACGATTGGGCATAGATCCTCGGGCTGAGCAAAAGCATGAGATAGCCGCATACGGCGAGAGGTTTATTCCGGTATAGGATCCAGATCAGAAGATAAAAGGCAAAGGCACTTAACAGGAAAAAAAAATGGATGGTAAAATGACGCATCCGGTAAATGTCGCGGGTATCATGTTTCAGATAGGTTTGTTCCAGGAAGAGCAGTGGAAGTTCCACGGCCACGCCATAGTCCTTGTCTTTGAATTTGTTTAGGGTTGTATCTCCCTTGAAAAGGTAGTTAAAAGAGTGCTGTCCAATATCCCGTTGAAGCGGTTCATCCCAGGCGATCCCATAATCTCCAAATACCACGCATCCCAATACTAAGCTTGTTGAAAGGACGAGGCATGCTGCCAGGTGTTTTTTTAAAAATAGTATCACTTTCATCATCTGGCTTGAGGGTTCAGAATTTCGAAGGCCTGGATGAACTTTCTATGACAGGATTCAAGTGTAAAAATAGGGAAAATATGAATTACCCCAGCCTCTTAAGGAGAAGGGAGGTAAAACCCGCGTTTCACCCCTTTCCTTCAGGAGAGTGGTGATTGGGGTGAGGTGATTTGGCTAAAGACTGTTCGCCAGTTAATCTTTGAGACACCGGATTGAGAATGCATTCACACGAGAAGCCGGATAGATAGAAACACTCGGATCAGGATCATTCATCCCGTGTGCCCACGCTTGTGTGCTGCTTCGTGGGGTTGACGACCAGAAGAAGGTGGCAAAGCCCTGGAGATCCCAGTTTTTGTTTATATATCTTGCTCCGGATAAAAGTGCAATGAAACCTGAGTATCCGGAATATTTCAATGGGCTTCCTGCAAAGCCATTATTTGTCCAATTTGCAAATAAAGTGTTCCAATCGTTTTCTGACGGAATATGCCAGGCAGGAGGACAAAGGCCCTGATCTCCGGGGGTATCATCATATAGCATAAGTTCATCCCACTGGTAAAGTCCTCCCTGGTTTGTGCAGTTTGTGGGATTATCATTATAACAGTATTTTTCTGATATGCAATTATCCCTTTGGTCTTGTGTTGATGCAAGGACTGTTCCGTAATTAAGATTCGATGCGAACCAGCATTGGGATCCGATTTGAACAGTAGGATATACTTTGTTGACACGAATGTCAGTCAGGTCATTTCCACAGGTAAACGCAGGGGCTGATTGAACGATAATGTGAATGCTTTTAGTTGCCGTGCATAATACAACATTAGTATAGGAATAAGTGATTGTTTTCGTCCCTGTTCCTGCTGCCGATGGTATAAAGATACCAGTTAGTGAATTAACTCCCGGTCCCGAATAAGCTCCTCCAAGTGGAATTCCGCCTTTCAACTTAATTGGTTTAGCAATGATCAAAGTGATCGTATCAAAGCAGGATGTAAACGTAACAATTGGAGCCAGTGTTCCGCTCATTATGATCTTGGCTGAACTTACAGGGTTACCAGTAACACAATTCAGGTTCGATGTCATAATACAACGAACACTATCACCATCTGCAGGGTTATAGGTGAAAGTGTGTGAGTTTGTACCGGCATTGGCTCCATTTAATTTCCACTGGTAGGCAGGCGCCGATCCACCATTTACAGGTGTCGCAGTGAAAGTAACTGACGATCCCGGACAGAATGGATTGGATAATGCGGTGATGCTGACTCCTGCGGTTAATACTGAATTTACAACCATTGTGATAGTGCTGCTGGATGCTGGATTACCGGATGTACATAATTCGGATGAAGTAAGAATACAATAAACCTGGTCACCGTTTGCCGGGTTATAGGTATAGACAGAGCTATTGGTTCCGGAATTGATTCCATTTACTTTCCATTGGTAAGATGGTATTGTCCCTCCATACGTGGGTGTTGCAGTAAATGTAATCGGATATCCCTGGCAGGAAGGATTTGCAGATGCAACGATGGAAATAGTTACAGGCAGTATCGGATTTACAACCATGGTAATTCCATTGGAAGTCGCAGGGTTGTTTGATATGCACTCCATAAGTGAAGAAGTCAATATACAGGTTACAACATCATTATTCACCGGGGCATAAGTAAAGCCTGACGAATCTGTACCTGAAATTATCCCATTTACCTTCCATTGATAAACCGGAGTCGTTCCGCCATAAGCTGGTGTTGCTGTAAAGGTAACCTGTGTTCCTGAACATACATTATAGGAAGAGGCAGTGATGGTTACATTCACAGGCGGACCTGGAGTTGTGATGATAATATAATCAGCAGGAGCGTTTGCATTACATCCATCGGTATCCGTATAACTGAGATAGACATGCTGGGTTCCGGCAGTATTCCATGTCACTGTAACCGTATTATCTGTGGTTGTGCCTCCTGAATTGATCACTCCACCAGCAGAAATGCTCCATTGGTAATTCGTTTTGCCTGCTGCTGTTGAATAGACATTTCCTGTTGATATAACGCAGGGGAAAGCAGGTCCCGTAATGGTGGGAACCGGAAGAGGATTAACATTAACGTTAATTATTGCAGGAGCAGCCCCAATGCATCCATTGACATTTGTATAATTCACTGATACCGTCTGCGATCCAACTGAATTCCAGGTCACTGCTACTGTATTATCCGTCGGGGTTCCACCGGCAGTTATAATGCCTCCTGAAGATATATTCCAGGAATAATTGCTCATACCCGGTTGTGTCGTATAATTATAATCAGCGTTAAAACATACCTGATCAGGTCCATTTGCTGTAATAAGGGGAGAAGGATTCACTGTCACCGGAAAAGACGGGGAGATGTTGCCATTGCAATAAGATTTGAAAGCATAAACCGAAAACGATCCTGAAACGGAAGTTGCGGTGTATGTGACAGTAATACTGTTGGTATTGCTCCCTGAAGTGATGATCACGCCGGGAGGTAAATTCCAATGATATCCGGTAGCGTCGGTAACAGGAGCTACCGAGTATATCTTTCCCGTATCTCCCTGGCATACAGGTGATGGTCCCGTAATAGGGCCAGGTGCCGGCAGGCAGTTTTCCAGCAAGGTACCAACAAAACCGCAAATGAATCCTTTATTCGGGTGGATAAAATAAAGATGCTCCAAAGTAACATTAGTACCGGATGTTTCTTGTGCCCATGTTGCGCCACCATCAGTAGTTTTCATTATGATGCCCGGGGTTCCCACACAGTAACCGGCCTGTGAATTAAAGAACCAAAGTCCCTCAAAGTTTGTAGTTGTCCCGGTATTCAGAACCTGCCAGGTTTGACCGCCATTAAAAGATTTTGCCACATATCCATTGTAGCCGCAAACATAACCGGTATCCACAGTCAGAAAAGAAATATCGGTAAGGTTTGCACCGCCACTTCCAGGCAGTTGATTCCATGTCAGGCCTCCATCGGTTGTTTTATAAATTAACATGTTGTCGCCGTCGCAATAACCTATTTGTGGAGTGGGAAATGAAAACTTACGCAGCCAATATGATCCTGTGTTTTGCTGGACCCATGTCGTTCCACCGTTTGTTGTTCTGTAAATACATTCACCCTGCCCGCAAATAAAGCCTGTATCCGGATTTAAGAAAAAGACACCCCGCAACACATTGGTGGTCGGAGAATTAATGACTGACCAGGTATTTCCCGCATTGATTGTTTTGACAATGGCACCACCCCAGCCTACAGAATACCCTGTTGAAGCAGTTGGGAAACGAATGTCTGCCAGGGGGTTTGTTGTACCAGTAGGTACTGTTTGCCAGGTTATGCCTCCGTCAAATGATTCAAGAATAGGACCATCCGAGACCGGGATATATGCATGGAGCGTGTCCGTAAACGTAATTGAAAAAAAGTTTTGAGTAGTTGGCATTGGAGCAGGGTACCATTGCGCCTGTAAAATAAACGGATAACAAAAAATGCCGATGAAGAATAAAATATGCTTCATATTATGAGATCCCATCAGGAAAATATATCCCGCAAAAAAAGTGAAATATGATAGCATTTATTTAAGGTCATAAACATGACCTGACCAAATAAAAGGATCTGTAAAAGAAATGGAAAAGAGAGGAAAACTCTTTTCATTTTGTCAGAATTGAATAAAGCAAAGGTAAATGTATGCTTATTATAATCAAAGACATAAAATGACCGTAGTGGTTGTCTTTCTTAAGATAAAAATAACACAAACTCACAAAGTCAGAGACTGATCGGGAATATGTTTTTTACTTATCCACCATAAGAAAGCAAGGATAAAACCCCCAGCCTGAGAAATGGGTTAATTCATCTTCGTTCAATGACCTTGAAAAATGAATTAACCGATAGATTGCATTTGCATTTTATACCTGTTTTTGAATTAGATTTGTACAAAATTCGAATTATGGAAATATTTCTTTTTTCTCTTCTGAAGATCATCATAACCATAGGGATGTTATTGGTTTCAGCCCTGGTTATCCTTAGGTATTATTTTTCTCATGAAAAACATCCTGTCCAAATACAGGCGCACGGAGAAGAACAAAGGATCATACTTCCTATACGCTTACAAGCCTGTGAACGCCTCGTCCTTTTTCTTGACCGGATCGCTGTTAATAACCTCATCATGCGAATAAACCGGCCTGAAATGAATGCCATTCAGTTCCAGGCTGCATTGGTTGGCGCTATCCGTGAGGAATTTGAATACAACCTGTCGCAGCAGCTTTACATCTCTTCCAAAGCCTGGGGATTGGTCATGAATGCGAAAGAAGATACCATCCGGCTGATCAATACGGCATCCATGAAAGTACATGAAAATGCCCCTTCTTCTGAAATGGTGAGGATGTTACTGGAATTGGTTCTTGCAGAGGAAAAATCTGCTGTGGATATTGCCCTGGAAGAAGTGAAGCGAGAAATACGGAAATCTTTTTAATTATGAATGATGAATATGGAAATTTGAATTATGAGTCACTTCAATCATAACGGACCAGCATAAAAGATAAGACTTCCGACTTATTCAACAATCATAATGCAACCTCATAATTCATAATTAAAAAAGATCCCTGTTTTTTTGATCATGTCAAAAGAAATTACTACCTTTCGGTAGTATCTGCCAATACAAACTTCCATGAAAACTAAATTTTACTTCCTCTTCGGTTTTATCATTATCCTTCTTACCTGTTGTAACTCAAAAACGAGCAAACATAATGCTGTCGTGTTATCGCATTCTAATATGATAACCATCAGTGGCGCTTATGCAATGGCGCCTGTTATGCAGGTGTGGATGGCTGAGTTTCAGAAGTCTCATCCCTATGTGAAATTCAAACTGAATGTTAATGGTTCAGGTCAGGGTCTTCGGGATCTCCTTGCGGGGAAAGTGGATTTGGCAATGATTTCCGAAAAAATTCCAAAAGGAACCGATTCCTTGTTGTGGATTGCACCCGTAGCGCGCCTTGGCGTTGTTCCGGTGATCAGCGCAAAGAATCCTTACGTGAAAGCAATGATGGAAAAAGGAATCACAAGAGAAATCCTGGTCGATCTTTTTACAGGAAAAAATACCAGAACCTGGGGTAAACTGGCCGGGAAATCCGGAAAAGAACCGATAAATGTTTATATGCGTGGAGATACGTCCGGCGTTACCGCAACACTTGCCAAATATTTATCGATTGATCGGAAAGATATTAAAGGAATACCGGTGAAAGGGGAAATTGAGTTGATCAACCAGGTTAAAAATGATCCCCTGGCCCTGAGTTATTGCAACTTCATCTATGCATTCGATCCCGTTAAAAAAGAGTTTTTGGACGATCTGAAAGTGGTTCCGATCAATTTAACCGGAAAAGAAAATCCGGAAAGCAACCCAAAGATATTCGATACTTACGAACATCTGCAACGCGCCATGTGGCTTGGAAAATTTCCTTCTTCGCTGATCCGGAATCTTTACCTGGTTTCAAAAGGAAAACCCAGGACAAGAGAAATGGTCGATTTTATATACTGGATCATAACAGATGGGCAGCATTTTGTTCCGGATAACGGTTACATCGAACTTCATTCCAGCGAAATTCAGAACCTCTTGAATTCCATGAAGGCGATGACACAGTAGTTTCTACTTTTCTTTCCTGAAACGTTGCTTTTCAGCAGGTGTCATCTTCTCCGTAGCATATTGGAAAATCAGCCTGGGTGCGATATTTTTCCATTTATACAGGAAGGTTTCAATCTGGGAAGGTTGACGTTTCCATGCTTCACGAAGGAACCAGCCGAGTCCCTGGTGAACTTCCCTTTCAGGATCCATCATCAGCGGTTCGATGAAATTAAGCCAGGGATTATAATCGGAAGTTGTTTTCAACTCCTTAATCAGGGAAACCGCGACAGCCCGTCGCTGGAATTTGTTTTTCGCTTTTCGCCATTCGCTGAGATCCTGAAAAGTAATAATCCCCTTTTTAAAGAAAATCGAAATGATTTCCCCGCAGATAAAATCAGTATGGCCCCAGTTTCTGATACCCATTTCAAACCAATGCCCTAACTCATGAAATGTTTCTTTTGTGAATTGTTTTGAAAAGGCCTTTAACAAGAGAAGGGCGAAACTGGTTTCTTCATATTTTCCTGTTTGAAGAAGCAAAGGAGCAGCATGAATAACGAGATCAAGGTCAACTCGCTGACCATCAAGAAGCATATTCACCTTTGCGGTGTTCTGTTCATGTGTCAGCCCGAATGCATCATACCCTTCCTTGAAATAGCGTGAATATTTCTGAACGACGGCCTCATTGGCATTGGCCAGACAGTATGCATGGATATCGTTGAAAAGTTCTTCTGGAGTCATATATTAAAAATAGCGAAATGGCGAAATAGTAAAATGGTAAAATAGTAAAGTAGTAAAATCTAAAACGTGAATAATTAAATCTAAAATCATAAATCGCCTGCCTACCGGTAGGCAGGTACCTCGTAAATTATTTAATAAACGTTTCTGCTTTCTTAAGCGCTGCCGGTATTCCCGCCGGGTTTTTACCTCCGGCCGTTGCAATATGTGGTTGTCCGCCACCACCGCCCTGGATCTCTTTTGCAAGTTCACGTATGATAGTGGCCGCATTGAATCCCTTTTCTTTGATGAGGCTTTCAGAGATCATCACAGTGAGATTCGCTTTTCCATCATTTTCCGAAGCCAACACAAGGAAAAGGGGATCAATTGTTTTGCTCAATTCATAGGCAAGAATTTTGGCAGCATCCACACTCAGTTCCACTTTTTCGGCAAGGAAATGAATGCCATTCACCTTTTGAATCTTTGATTTGATATCCTCCCGGACGTCATTCAGCTTCAGTTTTTCGTATTCACCTGCCAGTTTCTTCAATTCCTGGTTTTCTTCCAGCACGGTTTTTAATCCTTTAATGACATCTTTCGGGTTCTTGAGCATCTCCTTCACCTCCTCAAGAAGAGTGATCCGGTCGGCATAATATTCCAGGGCCTTTTCCCCCGTGATGGCTTCAATTCTCCTGATCCCGGATGCAATGGCGCCTTCGGAAACGATCTTGAAAAGCCCGATCTGCCCGGTGGCTAGTACATGGGTTCCCCCACAAAGCTCAACGGAATAGTCCTTATCAAAAGCCACAACCCTTACCGTATCCCCGTATTTCTCCCCGAAAAGGGCCATAGCCCCCATCTCCTTTGCTTTCTCAATGGTCATCGACCGGTCTTCATGAAGCGCAATGTTGTTCCGGATCTTCTGGTTTACGATCTCTTCTGTTCTTTTAATCTCTTCGTCTGTCATTTTTGCAAAATGAGTGAAGTCAAAACGAAGATGATCTTCATCCACATATGATCCTTTTTGTTCCACATGCTTCCCGAGTATCTTGCGAAGGGCTGCATGCAGCAGGTGTGTAGCCGTGTGGTTGTTGGCAGTAGATCTGCGTTTGGAACCATCAACCTGGGCAATGACAGGAACTGATAAATCTTCCGGTAGTGTTTTCATTATATGCAGGATGAGGTCGTGTTCGCGTATGGTGTTGGTGACCTCATAGTTTTTTTCCTTTGAAACCAGACAACCGCGATCGCCTACCTGTCCGCCCGATTCAGCATAAAACGGGGTCTGATCCAATACTACATGGAAAAATCCCCCTTCTTTGGTTTTGACTTTCCGGTAGCGTACAATCTTTGTTTCTGCGGATAGGAAGTCATACCCGATAAATGTGTTTCCGGAGGATTCGGGATTCAGGATTACCCAGTCTGCCGTATCAACCTGGGCAGCATGCCGGGAACGGGTTTTCTGTTCAACCAGTCCTTTGTTGAAACCTTCCATGTCAACTTCCCAACCGGCTTCCTTCGCCATCAATTGGGTGAGGTCGATCGGGAAACCATACGTGTCGTAGAGTTCAAAAGCGAATGAACCATCAATAACAGGATGCTGGACATTAATTGCTTCCTTATTGTAAGATTCTATGTAAGCGTTGAACTTCTGGATTCCTGAAGCCAAGGTCCTTAGAAAAGCCGTCTCTTCCTCCCTGATCACATTCATGACGAGATCTTTTTGTTTTTTCAGCTCCGGAAAAACATCTCCCATCTGGGCAACGAGAACTGGAACAAATTCATGGATAAAGGCATCTTTCAGGTCAAGAAATGCATAGCCATACCTGACAGCCCTGCGCAGGATCCTCCGGATCACATAACCGGCTTTGACATTTGAAGGCAATTGCCCCTCAGCAATGGCAAAAGCGATAGCACGAAGGTGATCGGCGATCACGCGCATGGCAATGTCCGCCATTTCTAGTGTTCCGTAAGGAATCCCCGATTTTTGGGCGATGGCTCTGATCAAAGGCTGAAAAACATCGGTATCATAGTTGGATTTCTTGTGTTGCATTACCATACAAAGACGTTCAAGTCCCATTCCGGTGTCTACATGTTTTGCAGGCAGGGGAACCAACTTTCCGTTTGCCAAGCGGTTGAATTCGATAAAAACCAAGTTCCATATCTCGATGACCAGGGGATTTCCTTTATTGACAAGTGTACTACCCGGAATTTTTTCCCTTTCACTGTCATCCCTTAAATCAACATGGATCTCCGAACATGGGCCGCAGGGGCCGTTATCACCCATCTCCCAGAAATTGTCCTTACGCGAACCCAGCAGGATCCGGTCTTCAGGAATCCACAATTTCCAGGTTTCATAAGCTTCCATATCTTTAGGCAACCCGTCTTTTTTGTCTCCCTTAAAAACTGTTACATACAAACGGTTTTTATCGATCCTGTAGACACCGGTAAGCAATTCCCAGCCCCATTCGATCGCTTCTTTCTTGAAATAATCGCCGAACGACCAGTTCCCTAACATTTCAAACATAGTATGGTGATAGGTGTCATGCCCCACTTCTTCAAGGTCATTGTGTTTGCCTGAAACCCGGAGGCATTTCTGGGTATTCGCAATGCGTGATGATTTTGATTCTTTATTGCCAAGAAAAATATCTTTGAACTGGTTCATCCCCGCATTGGTAAACATCAGCGTGGGGTCATCCTTTATGACCATGGGTGCGGAAGGAACGATGTTATGTCCCTTGGATTGGAAGTAATCAAGGAAAGTCTGGCGTACAGTTTGAGAATTCATCTAACTAAAGGATTATTAGGTGTTTAACAATCTTTAACATAATCAGGGCAAGAAACACCAGCAAAGTTACTTTATTTACGTAATTTTGCATTCGCTAAGAAATCCATCTCCAATATTTCTTTATTTGGCTATTAATGAGCAAGGTAAAGTACAAATTCAATAAAAAATCTCTTACTTTCGACCGTGTCCAAACCACATTCCGGAAGAGGTTATGGTATTTCTTTACGCATTTGTCAACGGGCGTTGTGTTTGCAGCCGTCGTGCTCGTACTTGCATTTAATTTTCTCGAATCCCCGAAAGAAAAAGCACAAAAGCGGGAAATCGAACAGATGAAGCTGCAGTTTCGTATCCTGAACGACCAGCTTGACAGGGTTACCAAAGTAATGTCTGATCTCCAGGACCGTGACGATAATATTTACCGTGTGATCTTTGAAGCGGAACCCATCCCGGGTTCAATACGTGAAGCGGGAATCGGCGGTGTTGACAGGTATGAGAAACTAAAAGGCTATAAGAACTCCAATCTGATCATCGAAACGGAGAAAAAAATGAACAAAATACTCGGGGAATTGTATATTCAATCAAAATCGTTTGACGAAGTCTTTGATCTGGCTAAGAATAAAGAACGGATGCTTGTAAGCATCCCTGCCATCCAGCCTATAAGCAATAAGGATCTCCGCAGAATTGGTTCTTATTTCGGAACGAGGGTGGATCCTTTTTATAAGGTCCGGAAATTCCATGAAGGAATGGATTTTTCAGCCCCGATCGGAACAGAAGTTTATGCAACCGGGAACGGATCCATTGAAATGGCCGGACATGATGATGGAGGAGGCTATGGAAATGAGATCATCATCGATCATGGTTATAGTTACAAAACGGTTTATGCGCATCTTTCAAGGATATTTGTCCAGCCCGGACAAAAGATCCTGCGAGGCCAGATCATCGGTTATGTGGGAAATACCGGGAAATCCACTTCTCCGCATCTTCATTATGAAGTGCGGAAAAACGGGATTCCGCTCAACCCTATTTATTTCTTCTTCAATGACCTGACAGCCGAACAGTACCAGATGATGCTCGACCTGTCCTCACGGCCTTCGCAAACAATGGACTAATCATATTGACCGAAAAATGAAACCGGCCGGAAAGATCGAAAAGATTTATTATACCATTGGCGAGGTTGCCGAATTGTTTGAGGTGAACCCGTCCCTGATCCGTTTCTGGGAAAATGAATTTGATTTTCTCAGTCCTCAGAAAAATAAAAAGGGAAACCGATTGTTTACCAAAGAGGATATCAATAAAATCCGGATCATCTACCACCTGGTTAAAGAAAAAGGGTATACCCTCCAGGGGGCACGTGAAAAGATCAAGCGGAACAAGGAAGACGTTGAAAAACAGGTAGAGATTATCGATTCCTTGCAGCGGATCAAAAGTTTTCTCCTGGAATTGAAAAGTGATCTTCCATGAGGAAGGACACTGGAAACGGGAATGATAATTCCTTCTTTGAGAAAGTCTATACCATTGTACGCAGGATCCCTGCCGGGAGAGTGACTTCCTACGGTGCAATTGCAGAATATCTCGGAACTAGAGGTTCAGCTCGTATGGTTGGCTGGGCCATGAACAGTTCTCACACGCGAACTGCCAATATTCCCGCTCACAGAGTTGTGAATAGGGTTGGATTACTCACTGGTAAGCATCATTTCGGAGGGCTGAAGGTTATGCAGCAGTTGTTGGAAAGTGAAGGGATCTCAGTGGAAGATGATAAAATAGTGAAGTTCGAGGAATTATTCTGGGATCCGAAGAAGGAATTAAATAGCCTCACCCCCCGTTCTCCTCTCCTTGAGGAGAGGGCGTGAAGGGGGAGAGGTGCTTAGGTTTAATTTCCCGGAGTTCGATCCAGAAGAAAATCCAGAATTTATTCTGGGATTAGTAACAATTGATGGATTCATAAAATGACCAAAGAACAAGTATTAGAAGCGTTAAGCCATGTACAGGATCCGGATCTGAAAAAGGATCTCGTGACCCTGAATATGATCCAGGATATAAAGATTGATGGCAATAGGGTAAAATTCATGCTGGTGCTTACTACGCCGGCCTGCCCGTTGAAAGATTTTCTGAAAAAACAATGCAAAAATGCCATTCTTAAATACGTTGATCCTTATGCTGAAGTGGAAATTGAACTTTCTTCACAGGTTACGACAGTCAGGAAACAATCGGAAGAATTACTGAAGGATGTAAAGAACATTATTGCAGTCGGTTCCGGCAAAGGTGGGGTTGGCAAATCGACGATCGCAGTCAATCTTGCCATTGCACTGGCCAATATGGGTGCGAAGGTGGGTTTATTGGATGCCGATATCTACGGGCCTTCGATCCCGATGATGTTCGGTTTAAAGAATGACCGGCCACGTATTATTGAACGGGATGGGAAGAACTGGATCATACCGATCGAAAAGTTCGGGTTGAAGATTCTTTCGATCGGTTTTTTTGTTGATCAGTCAAAAGCATTGATCTGGCGCGGCCCCATGATATCCTCAGCATTGAAACAATTACTTACCGAAGCCATCTGGGATGAACTTGATTATATGGTAATCGATCTTCCTCCCGGAACCGGCGACATTCCCCTGACACTGATCCAGAATTTCCCGCTTACGGGTGCAATCATCGTGAGCACACCGCAGGAAATGGCCATTACCGATGTCAGGAAAGCAGCGGATATGTTCAACACCGAAGCCATCCGGATCCCGATTCTGGGTTTGGTGGAAAACATGTCCTATTTTGTTCCTCCCGATATGCCTGATAAAAAGTATTACATCTTCGGGAAGAGCGGCTGTGCAAAACTTGCAGCAGATCTGTCTATCCCGTTATTGGGACAGATCCCGATCGTGACTGCCATTTCAGATGCCGGTGACCAGGGCAGCCCGATCGCAACAGAAAAAAACTCACCGGTGACACTTGCATTTGCTCAATTGGCAGAAACAGTGGCTCAACAAGTGGCCATTCACAATGCCATCAGGAAATCGATCAGGGTATAATCACTTGTCAATAAACAAAAACATTGATCAAATCGTAATTAATCACATCGAAAACAAAAAGGAAAACATAAAATGACAGCAGCCAACCAGGAACTCGAAACCAAAGTGAAAAACGTGCTTGACCAGATCCGTCCATATCTCCAGGCAGACGGGGGAGATGTTGAATTTATCGAAATGACCGGGGACAATGTCGTTAATATACGCTTACTCGGAATGTGCGGAAACTGCCCTCACAGCCAGATGACCCTGAAGAGCGGGATAGAAGCAGCAGTTAAACGCGTATTGCCGGAGATCAGCGCAGTTGAATCCATCGTTGAATAAAATTCCTTTTCACGAAAGGTATTTCCCTACAATGGGCATCCTGCGGCCGGTTCCGAAGGCCTTTGGCGAAATTCTCAGGACGGGAGGCATCTGATAACGTTTGTATTCACTTGTATTGACAAGTTTCAGCACCCGTTTTACCATTTCTTTATCAAATCCTTCTTCTATCAATTCGTTTGGGCCTCTTCTCAATTCGATATAACCATAAAGGATGTTATCGAGGATGGAATAATCGGGTAGCGAATCGGAATCTTTTTGTCCCGGCCTCAATTCAGCGGATGGCGGTTTATCGATGGTATTCTGCGGGATGATCTCTTTCTTTCGATTGATCCAGGAAGCCAGTTCGTAAACCTGGGTCTTGTAAACATCCCCGAGCACTGATATGCCGCCGCACATATCGCCATATAAAGTCCCATATCCTACGGCAGCTTCGCTTTTATTAGAGGTGTTGAGGAGGATATACCCAAATTTATTGGATAATGCCATCAGAATAACCGCCCTGGCCCTGGCCTGCATATTTTCTTCCGTGAGATTGAACGGGAGGTCCTTAAACCAGGGGTTCAACAAATCTTCAAAGGCCGAAAAAGCTTTATCGATTTCAATGATGTCGTGCTTTACATTAAGCCGGTCGGCAAGTTCAATTGCATCCTGTTTGCTGTGTTCCGACGAAAAACGGGAAGGAAGAAGGATCGCACGCACATTTTCACTACCCAATGCCCGTGCAGCCAATACAAGCGTTACGGCCGAATCGATTCCCCCGGATAACCCGAGAATGGCCGTCTTCAATTCCATCTTCCCGAAATAATCACGGATACCCATGACCAAAGCATCATGGATCAGTTCTATCTTACTTAGCGTCTTAGCGTCTTCGCGGTATTCTTTCTTATCCTTATAAATAAAATCATTCAGGTTATACACCTGGAAATCTTCCTCAAAATACTTCATCTCATCAAAAACATTTCCTTCCGGATCCACCACCATCGATCCGCCGTCAAACAACAATTCCGTTTGTCCTCCCACATGGTTCAGGAAGAAGAAAGGAATTTTATATTTCTTTGCATTTCTTATGAGGACATCTCTTCGCAATTTAGGCTGGTTATAATGAAAAGGTGAAGCAGCAATGTTGATGACCACGTCGGGATTCAGCCGGATCAGCTCATCCATAGGGTTTCGCACATATAGAGGATCATCCGTGATGTTCCAGAGGTCCTCGCAGATGGTCACCGCAAATTTGTATTTTTTATATTCAACAACGTTATAAGGCAGGCGGTTGGGTTCAAAATAGCGGTACTCGTCGAAAACATCATAATTGGGTAGAAGGGTTTTGTGAAAGACCGCCTGTATCTTCCCATCTGCAAGAAAATAAGCGGAATTGTATAACGGTTTCCCTTTGTCGGATGGATTTACGGATGGGGCGCCAACGATGACAGCAATATCCCTGCACTCTGCGGCAATTGAAAGGATCCCGTCACGGCATCTGGAAATAAAATCATCAAATTCAAGGAAATCACGTGGAGGATAACCGCATACTGCCAGTTCGGAAAATATCACCACGTCTGCGGGAAGGCTCTTTGCCTTATAAATACAGGATTTGATATGAGCGATGTTATTCTCAAAATCCCCGATGTGGTAATTCAATTGTGCTAATGCGATACGCATAAAATTATTCCGGTTATTTCATTTAAACAAAACGCCGATATTCAGTTCAGCATAATTAAGACTGCTTCGGTTCGACAGGCTGTTATCTTTTGTGTTTTGCCCCTGTAAAACATTGTTCAGGCTGTTGCTGTATGAGAGTCCTAATATTAACGAAACAGATTCATCAATCTTGTATTCGGTACCCAAACCCACAAGAATGGCTTCACGGATAAAACTCACTTCGCTTGTGGTAAGGTTCGAGTTATCCGTGATCGTCCCGTGAGTCTGTGTCATAAATTTATCCTTCACTTTGGTGCGAAGGAGAAATCCTGTGCCGAACCCGATCTGTCCGAAGAAACTGAAGTTACCGTATTCCTTTGTTTTCATCTTCATCATCAATGGAATTTCGAGATACCGGAAGCTGTATTTCCTGTCAAGGATTCCTATATCCGGTGATTGTGCATAGGGAAACTGCAGGTTACCCCCCAGGAATGAGAAATTGAAACCGGTGGAAAATGCATAATGTTCTGTAAAATGGAATTCACTGATAAACCCAAAGGAAATGCCAACTGTAGCACCATTGTAAGTATAGTTTTTTTCATTAGGGTTCATCCATGAGATGCTCGGAGCGATCCTTAACCCCAGTCGCACCGGTGAATTCTGTGAAAAACCCGCCTTTGTAAAAAGAAAGATCAGGGAAATGGCCAGTAACCGTATTGTTATTTTTGTCATAGGTCCGGGATTTATTATCACTTCTTAGGGTTGCTTTTTAACAAAATTACATCATTCAGAGCAGAACCGGGATATTCCCTACAGGATTTTATCCAAAAGTAATCAACGGGCTCAACTATTGAATTAGAAATTAAAAATGAAGAATTAAAAATGGATGCTGGATGCTGGATGCTGGATAAAATATACTAAGGTGGGTTAACCTTTTTGACCCCGTAGGGGTTAAATTTTTATAGAATGATGGAATCGTGGAATAAGCCTCCCCTCCCCACGATCATGTTTGAT
>Ga0224525_1000041_pt1 | contig 76290 bp, 72 predicted proteins | sample CFST100metaG_FD_179874 | JGI IMG/M metagenome (GOLD analysis project Ga0224525, IMG submission 179874) | Peat soil microbial communities from Stordalen Mire, Sweden - C.F.S.T100 | ecosystem: Environmental > Terrestrial > Soil > Wetlands > Peat | place: Sweden: Norrbotten County, Stordalen Mire...
TTTCTTTTTCTTGGGAATAATCACATTTTGGGAAAGAAACGGTTTTCTAGAGATTCTTCAGTTAGAAATCTTGGACGATTCCACGGATTCGGAGTCCTTTGGCTCCGTTCTTATGCCTTGTTGGTAAATTCACCTTTCGCCTGTCATTCGAAGCGCAGCCAAAGATGATCTTCTCTTCCGCTCCCGCTGCGCATCCTAACTTCGCCCAATAAGGAAAAATAAGGAAATAATAAGGAAATATTTCTTTGTTTTTCAATGGTGGCCCCGTATACTATTCTTATGATAAAAGTCACGATAACCAACGACCTTTTGACGGCTCTTTTCCGCATTGAGGCCAACCGGACGAAGCTTTCGGGGGTACACATTCCTTTGTCGCTGCAAAACAAGCTTTGGAAAAGCAGCAAAAAGAAAAGTTCTTATGCCTCGAACAAAATCGAAGGAAACCCCCTCACTTATGAGCAGGCCGAGGAGGCCATCGACGCCCACCGCCATCTTTTGAGCCCAGAGCAGGAGATCAAGAATTATTTCCTAGCCCTGAATTTCATCGAAGAGCATCTTAAAGACCGCGAGCCGGTCTCGCTGAGAATGATCCTTCAGATTCAAAAAATCGTCGTGGCTGCGGCGAGCAAGGAGAAAATCGGGCTTCGGGGGCCGATGCCTTCCGGCGTCCTTTTCGCTGTCTATGACGACAAAACCGGGAACGCGGACTACATCCCCCCGGAAAGCAAAGATGTCTCGCCTTTGCTCCAGGAACTCGTTTCGTATCTCAACGTCTCCGACGACCACCCCCTCATCAAAGCGGCGGTCGCCCATTATCAGCTGGTGACCATCCACCCGTTTGAGGATGGCAATGGAAGGACCGCCCGGCTTCTCTCGGACTACGTTTTGTCCTATTATGGCTACGATTTTGATAATCTCGGATCCCTCGAAGAGTATTTCGCCTTCGATATTGAAGAGTATTACCGCTCCCTTCAGATGGGTCTGCCCGCCTTGTACTATGAGGGAAGGGACAATCCGCCCCACCCTGAGATTTGGGTTCGCTATTTCTTGAGGATGGTCGAGCTTTATTCCGCGAAGGTCGTTCTGACGGCCTCCGAGGAATCGGGAAAAGCCCACGAGGCGAGTCTTTCCCATCTGACCCCAAAGGAAAATTCGTTTCTCTCTTACCTCACCAAACATCACTTCGAAACGTTTCGGCCCATTGATTTGTCCAAACCGCTTCAGGTCTCAGCCCGCACGATCGCCAACTGGTCCGTCGCCTTGGCCAAAAACGGCTTCCTGAAACCCAACCTCATTCACCAGAGAATCACTTCCTATTCTTTGACGGATTTCGCCAAAAAATAAAATCGACATGAAAAAATGCCATGCCGACCCTTTCCTTGGATCATTTAACCCAAAATCGGATTTATTCCGAAGGGGCTATTCGGCGAAAGAGTCTAAAAGGGCTTCCCATCGTTCCATTAGGCGCGATAACGTTTCCGCAGGTTTGGATTTTCAACGGCTTTGGGCATCCATAAAAAACGAAAAATCCCAAAGATCCATCGAGCTCCCCATAGAATTCTAGCGGATCAAAAAAAACGTAGAATGAAGAAGGCAAAACTAATGGAATTTCAGCGCCAGATCGCTGGATTCTTTTTTCAAACAATCATCGATGGCCCTGAGGTTCAAAACAACCGTATGGAATTCCGCGAAGAAATTTAAAGACTCCTTCGAATTCCGCTGGAGGTAGTTTTCCGAGTAATCGGGGCTCCTCACGAAGTCATTATCGACGTTCTTCCTGGAATTCAGGAGAACCAGGAGCGAGATGAACGAATCGATCGGGGCATAGAACTCCTCCGGGATGAAAGGGACCCCGAAGTATTTCAGGATTTGGATGTCTTCTATCGAGACGGTGGCGACATGATAGAAGTATTCTAGCCAGTTGGCTTGCGTGATTTTGTTCGTGGAACCATCGACTCCGAAAAAATACGGCGCCGTCCGAAGCGACAAATTGAGCGTCATGAGCTTCGGCTTGATGAAGGTCTCGAAATCCTTGTGCAGAACGAGGTCGGTCTTTTGCTCAGCGGTTTCCAGCGGCTTATCCGCAGCGGCGTTGTAAAAATTGATCAGGACGTCGGCCATCCTCGCGACATCCGCGCTGATGCGTTTAAGGATATAGCGCTCCCGCTCCAGATTTTCCCTTTTTTCCTTGTCGTCGAAAAAAGCGATCATCACGAAAGAGCATAGAAGATTGATCAAGAAGCCAATCCCGATGGCCTCGATCCAAAAGAGAAAATCGGAATCGGTCTCGCTGTTGTTGCGGGTGACAAAAATCCCAAAAGCAATGGTCAGGGCAACGACCAGCAAAATGCCCGCCAAAACCCCCTTTTCCCTTTTAATGAAGTCTTTCACTGGGTTTAATTTTACGACCCAAGCTCCGGGAAAAACAATAGGAACAGAGAAAAGATCAGGTTTCGCAAATGGAGGGGCCAGCCGTTTGTGTCAGAGCCATAAGGTTAAGGAAAAAAAGAGGTTTTTGCATTCGCTAAGATAAAATTCGAAAAAAATAATCTTTGGTCTTTTTTCGAAAAGTCAATTCAGCCAGCCTGTTCGGCCGTCGTGGAAGGACATATTCCCTTCCTGGGGAGGATAGGCGGTGTTATAAACGGCCCCAGTTGGAAAGCCGATGGTCCCGACCGAGGTGTCCTCGACGTAAATCCTTTGAGCTTTGAAGAGATGGCCTTCGTCCTTTAAGAGGATTTCGGTTTGAGGGCCTTCCGCCTTTCTCTCAGCGCAGAAATCCGTGCATTCGTGGAGATATTGGGCACCTCTCGTCAACGAGGTATAGACCTCTTGCGAGGTTCCGTCCTCAAGCTTCTTTTTCAGGGCCAGCAAAGTCCCTAAGGCTAGGATGAAACCCGGGATGTAATCGAGCGGAACGCCGTTGAGGTTTTTGGGTTCATCCAAAGATCCGTTTCGCACGCTGAGGCCGGTGATGTCCTCGGCGAGGGGCGCCCAACCCGGATAGGTCTTCCAAACAGTGTCGGAGAAGCAGTTCAGATTCGCGTAGATGACGTTGGGGTTTATTTTTCGGATCTCCTCCGGCGACAAGCCGAATTTGTCGAGGCAGCCGTTCTGATAGGAGAAGGTGATGACGTCCGCTTCTTTGATGAGCTCCTTCATCCGGATCAAATCGGTTTCGTTATTGAAATCCAGCTGGATGGAATTCTTGCCTTCCCAGCCATCGAGTTCCAGCATGGCTTGCTCTTGGGACAGGAAATCGCCTCTCCGTACGAGCAAAACATCGGCCCCGTACTCCGCTAGGATTCTGGAGCAAGCCGGGCCGGCGATGATATGGGTCAGATCGAGGACCTTGATGCCGGAAAGCGGCCCTCTTGAGGTCGGCATCCCCCATGACGGGATTTTTTTCTCGCCTGTTTCCGCAAAGGAGAGAAGCGGCATGGCCTTGACGGCCGCCCCGAAGGGGGTCGCCTCCCATTCCTCGCGGCTTCTGATCAGGCAGCCGCAGGCCCCGGAAGCGAAAGCCAGATCCTCCAAATCAAGGGCGGCGTAGTTTTCCATTACCTTCGAAAGATACTTCCGATCCCTCCCCGTCGAGAGGAATTTGAAATCCTTGGATTCTTTGCTGAGATGGAGGGCCTTGACCAGCTTTTCTTGCTGGGACTGATAATAATCATGGAAGGAAACATATCGCCCGTCTTTGGTTTTGTACTTATAGAAAGACCCGTTGAAGGCGTTATCGACCCGGACCGCGGAGGCGTATCGCGCTTTTTGGAATTCCTTGTCTTCGGAGTTGGCGAGATAAAGCCGGATGGCCTGAGCCCCCGCATAAGCCATGTCGCAATAGATCCGAGGGCTTTCTTCTTTCTCTCCCCGCAAAACCCCGACCTGGGTGGCCACGGAAGAGCAAAGGGAGAGAACCGCCGCAATCACCGGCGTCTGCAAAACAGTCTCCTCCTCGAAAAGACGCTTGATGCCTTTTCTTCTTAGCGAGGCCAAAACAAGAGCCAGAAGGCCGGGAAAGGGATTCTCTTTGAAGCAGCCGCTCAGGAATTCTTTTTCCCGGGACTCATCAACGATGAAAGAGATCGGACAAGTTTCGGTGATATTCAGCCTTTTCTTCAGATCTTCCAAAACAATCTGAGCCTCTTCCGCCTTCGAAAACATTGCGTCATTGGTCATAAGCGGTTCTCCTTGGTTTCAAATATTATGGACCAAAAAGGCGGAAGCGAAAGGGATCGTTTTCTTTCGATTTTGGAAAAAAATAGAAATCTTGGAGAAGCTCGCCGCGGAGATCAAGAAGCGAAGATCGGACGGATTCCCTTGAGGCCCAGCCCCGATCATCCCATTTCGGCCTCGAGAGATTGTCTCCGTGATAGGGAATCATCCCATATTCAATTCGGGAAAATCGGCGCGTCGCTCGAAGGGCCGAATTCGAGAACCGGGAAAGTTTTCGAACCATTGTTCGATTATTCATTTTCAAAAAAAGCTCAAGCGAAACTCGGAAAAAGCCATCCGTTTGCCAATCCCCTCTTTTCCCTGGTTTTGCTATCCTTGTTGCAGAAAGAGGAAAAGGCATGGAAAAAACCGATTACACCTTTGAGGACCTCGAGGAGATCACCGGGCTGAGCCGGAGGACCTTGCAGAATTACCTTCGAATGGGGATTCTGAAAGGAAGCCTTGAAGGCGGAAAACGGACCTTCGCCCAAAACCAGGCCGAGACCTTCCTGAACGACCCCTATCTCTGGCCGGCCCTGAGGGCCAAGCAAAACGAGCTGATCGCGGATTTTCTTTCGTCTCAGCCCGGAAAACCCGCAATCTGCTCTATTATCTCGCTCCCGATGAAGGATTCCTCGGAGGCGAATGAGCTCAGCCGGCGGATCTGCGCATTTCTGGCCGAAAGGCCACAAGGCATCCGTTTCAATTTTCGCTATGAGGCGAAAAAGAAGGCATCCATGGTCGTGCTGGTCGGCGCCATCCCCCAAGTCCAAAGCGTCTTAGATTTCCTGAAGGGCAAATTTTAAGAGCCATCATAGAAAGCTATTCCCATTCGATTTGCAAGGATTTTACCTTATAAACATCCCAAATTTTGTTTCCTTCGAACCCACAGGAACGATAAAGCCTTTCGGCGGTTCTGTTTTCGTCCATCCTTCCCGAAACCGTCACAAAATCGGCCTTTGCGGCAAGGCGATGAAGCAGGGCTTGGAGAATTTTCCGGCCATAGCCTTTCTTTTGGTACTCCGGAAGGACCTGGAGCCATTCGATGGAGCCCTCGCCCACTTCAAGGTCGCACTCGGCGATTCCGCTGGCGACGATTTTTCCCTCCTGCCGGATCATCACCCAAAGAGCGGGGTCGGAAATCGGCCTTCCCCGGAGGGCAAGGAGCTGCGCCATATCGATAACGATGTCTTGGTCTTTGTAGGAGGCGTTGATTTGCTTCGCCAGCTCAGGGAAATCGGAGGCAGAGACGGTCTTAACGGAGGGGTCTTCCGGCGGGGTTCTTTTTGATTGGAAGATCAGCTTGAAATAACTTGAAAGCAAAATGGCGCCATCGGGCTTCAGTTCCGAACCTTCCAAAACAACGCGGAGGCCTTCCGGAACAAGCGTATGGTTGGTCTTCCAATACGACAAAGAAGAAGAACCGCAGGGATCGCTCAAGTAACACGCTTTGTCCATCCATCCCTCCTTGGTTATTTTCGTTATAAGTCTAGCACTTCGAAACGAACTGCCAATCACTTCGAAAAAGCGGATAAAACCAAAGACTATGGTCTTTTCTTCTGCGATAAAATCGGAATTGAACTAAGAAGCGGAGAAAATCTTTTTGAAAATGCAAAAGACTAAAACTTTGAACTCCTTAACCCTGGGCTAAAGTGCTTTCTTCCAAATACCAATCTCCGTTGAAACCTCATTATTCATTTTCTTAATGGCGAAGTCCTTTCTTGCTTGTCCTTCGATCGGACTCCGAAGAACTTTATCCGCTCAAAACGTTTCCTGACGAAACAATGCGGAGTGGCATTTCCGGAAAGGAATATACTTTTTTCAAAGGAATTTTGCCAACATGAATGACCTGGAGCACAAACTGAAAGTTCTTGCGGAAATAGGGCGCGTTTTGGACGAGAAAGAAATCACCTGGGCCATCGGGGCCTCGCTTCTTCTTTATCTCAAAGGAATGGTTTCTTCTTTTCACGACATCGATCTCCTGGTGGCCGAAAAAGACCTCAAAAAGCTCAAGGAAGCCTTGTCTCCCTTCGGAAAGTCTGAGCCCTCGAAGCTTAACAATCGCTACAAAACCAAAGAATTTTTGGAATATTGCCTGGAAGGCGTCGAAATCGACGTGATTGCCGGCTTTGGAATCGTGAGCGGAGGAAAAGATTATTATTTTCCTTTGACCAAGGAGGGAATCAAAGAACGGATCCTCGTCAATGGCGTATCGATTCCTCTGATGTCCGTCCAGGATTGGCGGGTTTATTATGCCTTGATGGGCCGGGCGGAAAAGGTTTCCCTGATCGATTCCGCCATGGCGGAAAAGACCAAAGGGAAGATTTCCTGATTCTCGCTTTTCGGGAGCGAAATCCACAAGGATGACCTTCACCCAAAAACAAAAAACGCCTAATGTTGTCGCTGACAGGAGGGGGGAATCATGTCAAACGAAATAGCCGGCATCATCATTGAGAAAAGAAAGGCCCTTCATATGACCCAAAGGGACTTGGCGGAGAAGCTGAACGTCTCCGATCAAACGGTCAGCCGCTAGGAAACGGGGGCCACTTATCCCGATGCGGCGATTATCCCCGCCTTGGCGGCGGCGCTCCAGATCGACATCAACGCTCTCTTCAGCCGCTCCTCGGGAGAAACGCTTTTAAAAGCGAATGTCCTTGATCATGAGAAGATAACCAAATTCGAAATTCTTCTTGTTGTAGCCTCCTTTCTGATGATCTTGGCCGGAGTTTTTTCCATCGGCGTTCATTCCTGGAAAGGGAAAATCAGCGAAGATGCTTTGACGGCCGTGAAAATCGCCTTCGGCATCGTGGCGATCGGGGGTCTGACGCTCAATATCGTCTCGTCGATCTGGTTTCGGGATTTCTACAAAGGCAAGTTCTTCACCGAGCAATACCGTCTCATCGATTACCGGTTTGATGCCTTTTGGGAGCTTTCGACTTGCTTCCTGACCATGAGTTATCTCATCAGCGCTTTTTTGTCCGGATCCTTTTCGATTTGGATTATCATCTTGTCGGATTTGGCTCCGGCCCTTTTCTTGGGGCTCGCCCTTTTGGGAGCCAAGGAAACCCACATGAAAATCGAAAAGGGCCCTGGGCACATCGCTCTTTTGGCGGTTGGCCTGTTTCTTACTTTAATCGGCGGCATCGGATGGCTAATCCATGTCGTCTTTATCAACGGCGTTGGGGTGATCGCTAATGGCTGGGATCCATTGGCGTTGACCCTTTACGGAGTCCTTGAGTCCTTGGGCGCGGCGCTGCTTTCTTGGTTTGCCCTATCGGCCAAGCCTCGGCCGGATAATAAATGAGAGAGCTTCGTCTTTCTTCTTTGCGGCGAGGAAGGCCCCAACGCCATGGTGCGATAAGAAGCGGAAAAGAAATGAAAAGCGCTCTTTCACAATGGGGTATCCAAGTCCCAGGAGACGGCAATGAATTTGGGGCTTTTCTTAATCGGCTCTGATAACGGCCTTAGGCGCCGCCCTTGATTCTGGGGTTATCGGTCGGAAGCAGCCAATCCTCCGGAACCCAATCTTCGAACAGCGGCAGTTCATCGGCGGACTTCGGATGGGGATTGTCAGGACCAGCCAAGCCAAGGCGATAGAATGTCTTCCCGTTGACGGTCTTCCCGTTGGCGACGACGACGTTCCTGTCCGATAATGCCGTGAAGACAAAACCCGAATCCTGCTTGGGGGTCACAGGATCCAGCTTATGGAATTTGGTCTGGCCGTCATTGAAGGGGACGGAGAGGTCATCGCCTTCCTCCATGGCATCGTTCCAATCGTAAACGAGGGGCCAGCCATTGCTCGCGCCCGAATAAGGGGAGATGTCGGTAAGCCGCAGGTTTTGCGGGAGGTCGAGCCGCCCGTCATAAGGATCGACCCGGGAGACGAGGGCCCTCCCCTCGTCCTCATAGAGCCTGACGATGCGGTAGGCATCCTCGGGCTCTCCGGACCCCACCTGAACCAAATCGCCCAGTTTATATTCGCTCATGCCATAAACTTAGTCTTTTTCTTTGGGAATTCAAAGAGCCAAAAGGCCCCAAACATGATCTTAATATTTGAATCATCCTCTCGCCGCTTTCGGGATGAAAACCCTAAAGGTTGCCTGAGGCGGAGGAAAAGCGCTTTCCAGCGATTTTCTTGGCGAAATGAACGAAGGGTTCTTTTTCCTCAGGGCAAAAACGTTATAATAAAAAACTCGGAGGGGATATCTCATGGATTTATCTCAATACAAGAACGTCTTTTTGCTGGATCATCCGCTTTTGAAACACAAGATCACGATCATCCGCGACAAGAACACTCCGACGATGCAGTTCCGCCAGCTGGTCAAGGAAATCGCCGTGATGGAGGGCTATGAGGTGCTTCGGGACCTCCCGCTCGAAGAGACGGAGATCGAGACCCCCATCGAGAAAACCAGACAGCCGATCATTTCCGGCAAGAAGCTTTGCTTCGTCCCGATCCTGAGGGCGGGTTTGGGCATGGTGGATGGGCTTCTGGAGCTCGTCCCGACCGCCCGGGTGGGCCACATCGGGCTTTACCGCGACGAGAAAACCCACAAGCCGGTCGAATACTATTGCAAGCTTCCGTATTCCCTCGACGAGAAGACCGTTTATCTCCTCGATCCGATGCTGGCCACCGGCGGAAGCGCCATCGACGCGGTCACGATGCTGAAGAAGCACGGGGCCAAGGCCATCAAGTTCATTTGCATCATCGCCGCGCCCGAGGGGGTCAAAGCCTTCTGCGAAAAATACCCGGATATCCCCCTTTACATCGGGGCCTTGGACCGGCAGATCAACGCTAATGCCTATATCTGCCCCGGCCTCGGCGACGCCGGCGACCGGATTTTCGGAACCGTCAAAGAATAAGCTTAGGATTTCTGGGCCAGAATCGCGTCCATCTCCTTCACTTCGGCAGGAGAGGGGACGTAGACGAAAGGGACGTTGCGTTGGAGCCCTTTGTAATCGAGGCCATAGCCCAATAAGAATTTATTCTCCGTGAGAACGCGCCCCGCATAGTCGATTTGGGTCTCGACTTTGCGGGCGCATTTTTTGTCGAAGAGGGCGCAGACGACGATCCGCTTGGGGTGGCCGATGGCCTGAAGGTGCTCCAGCAAGAAATTCATGGAAAGGCCGGTATCGACGATATCCTCCACGATCACGACGGTGCGGCCGTCGATCGGGGTGGCGATGTCTTTGACGAGGCAGACGTTGCCGGTGCTATGGGTTCCGCAATAGCTCTGGATCTGGATATAGTCCTCAAGAAGGGGCACTTCGACCCGCTTCAGGAGGTCGACCATGAAGGACATGGCCCCCTTCATCACGCAGATGAACAAGGGCAGTTTTTCCTCCTGGGCCAAAAGCGTCGTCACCTCTTTCCCCATTTTCGAGCAAACGTCATGAATTTCCTGTTCGGATATCACCATTTCGTCCATGTGCGGCCTCCAATAGGTTTTTTATTTTAGTTTTGCGACTAGGAAAGAACAATATTATAGGGTCAAAACAAAAAAGAAAGCGCTACGAAAGAGAGTTTTCCCTGAAAATCCCTATACTGATTTGGTTGGGAGTCAGTATGGACCATCGGAAACAGACGCCGCTCCTCTTCACCCTCGGGTCAAATCCCGATCTTTCCAAGAAAGTCTCTGCCCTTCTGGCCTTGCCGCTGGCCCCGGTCAAAGTCTCGCACTTCGCCGACGGCGAGGTTTTCGCGAAGCCTCTTTTAAGCGTCAAAGACCGCGATTGTTTCATCCTCCATTCGACCTTTCGGCCGGTCAGCGAACGGCTGATGGAGCTTTTGGTCTTCACCGACGCCCTTAAAAACGGGGGGGCCCGCCATATCACCGCGATCATGCCCTATTTCGGCTATTCCCGCCAAGACCGCATCCTCGAGGAAGGGGATCCCGTCACCGGGCTCCTCGTGAGCAAAATGCTGCAAGGCGCGGGCATCGACGATTTTGTCACGGTGGACTTTCATTCCTTGCGGCTATTGGACCAATTCCCGATGCCCCACGCCAATCTTTCGGCCGCCCCTCTTTTCGCCGAGCGGTTCGGCCAGGAGCTTCGCAAAAGGAACATCCCTTTTTCCGACGTCGCGATCGTCTCGCCCGACAAGGGCGGGCTCAAGCGGACTCAGGAATTCTCTTCGTATTTCCCCGGCTCTTCCTTGGCTTACGCCGACAAAAAACGGCCCTACCCCAACAAAGCCCTCGTCGAAGCCATCGAAGGGGACGTCAAAGGCAAGCTTTGCCTGGTTCTTGATGACATCATCGATACGGCCGGGACTTTATCGGAGGTCGTCAAAACCCTGGCCTCAAACGGAGCCAAGGAAACCTGGGTGGCCGCCACCCATGGCGTCTTCTCGGGCCAAGCGCCCGTCCTGATCCAGGAAGCCCGCATCAAAACGCTCTTGGTCACCGACACCATCGAATCTTCGTCGAGCGAAGGGGAGATCCTCTCGGTCGCCCCGCTGATCGCGGGCTACATCCAAGGAACCCTTCAGTAACTTGAAATTGAAAAAAAAAGAAAGCAAGGCTTCGCGTAAAGCCTTGCTTTTTCTTTTGGGATCCCAGGCTATTTTTCGACCTGATAGTTGGGGCTTTCCTCGGTGATGTCGACGTCGTGGGGATGGCTTTCTTTGAGGGAAGCGGCCGTGATGAGGATGAATTTGCCTTCTTTTTGGAGCGCTTTGATGGTCGCGACCCCAAGGTAGCCCATGCCGCTCCGGAGGCCGCCCAGAAGCTCGAAAATGACGTCGCTCGCGTTGCCGCGATACGGCACCCGCCCCTCGACGCCTTCGGGCACCAGCTTCTGATGGTCGGTCTGGAAATAGCGGTCGGCGGAGCCGTTGGCTTGGATCATGGCCCCGATCGAGCCCATGCCCCGATAGACTTTGTATTTGCGGCCCATGTAGAGCTCCGTCCGGCCCGGGGCCTCTTCGCACCCGCCGAAGATGGCGCCCATCATGACGGTGTCGGCTCCGGCGGCCAAGGCCTTCGTGATATCGCCGCTGTATTTGATGCCCCCGTCGGCGATGAGAGGGCAATCGTATTCTTTCGAGGCGCGGGCCGCTTCGAGGATGGCCGTGATCTGCGGCACCCCCATCCCCGAGATGATGCGGGTCGTGCAAATCGAGCCCGGGCCCATCCCGACCTTGACGGCATCGGCCCCCGCCGCCATGAGATCCCTGGCCCCCTCATAGGTCGCCACGTTCCCGGCGATGATGTCCACGGCCGGGAATTCCTTCTTGAGGCCCTTGAGCGCGAGGATCACGTTCTTGCTGTCCCCGTGGGCGCTGTCGAGGACCAAGACGTCGGCGCCCGCCTTGACGAGGGCCTGGGCCCTTTTCTGGAGGTCTTTGGTGATCCCGACCCCGGCCCCGCAGAGCAAACGGCCGAAACCATCCTTCGAGGCCTGGGGATATTGCTTGATCTTCTCGATGTCTTTGACCGTGATGAGGCCGCAGAGCTTCCCTTCCTCATCCACCAGCGGCAGCTTTTCCTTCTTGCTCTCGGCCAGGATTTTCTCGGCCTCGGTGATGGTCGTGCCTTTCTTCCCGGTGATGAGGGGGCTTCGGGTCATGACCTCCCCGACCGTTTTCGTCAGGTCGCTCTCGAATTTGAGATCGCGGTTCGTGATGATGCCGACCAGATGGAAGCCCTTGTCCACGACCGGGATCCCCGAAATGTGGTATTTGGCCATGAGGCCAAGGACAATATCGAGTTTTTTGTCCTCGGTGACCGTGATGGGGTTGACGATGACGCCGTTCTCGCTCCGCTTGACGCGGTCCACTTCCTCGGCCTGGCGCTCGATCGTCATGTTTTTATGGATGATGCCGATCCCGCCCTCCCGGGCCAGGGCGATGGCCATCTGGCTTTCGGTCACGGTGTCCATGGCGGCGCTCAAAAACGGGATGTGAAGGGTGATGCGCTTGGTCAGCCTGGTTTTGAGTGAGACCAGGTCAGGGGTCACTTCGCTATAGCGAGGCAATAGGAGGACATCATCAAAAGTGATGCCCGTTCCGATGATTTTGCCATCTTTATCCATCTTTTTTCTTCTCCGGAAGAACTGATTGAGTTCCCCGAAAACTCCTTTTTTAATTATAGAAGCCGATTTTTCGGAAAAGGAAAAAAAGAGAGAAAGAAGCGCTTACAAGGCGACAAAAAGAAAACCGCCGCCCCGGCCTTCAACCGAATCGCCCGGTGATATAATCCTCGCTTCGCTTGTCCTTGGGATGCATGAAGAAAGATCGGGTCTCGTCGAACTCCACGAGATCCCCCAGCATGAAGAAGCCGACTTTTTCGCTGATGCGGGCCGCCTGCTGCATGTTGTGGGTCACGATGATGATGGTAAAGCGCTTTTTGAGGGCGACCACCAGATTCTCGATTTTCTGCGTGGCGATGGGGTCGAGGGCGCTCGTGGGCTCATCCATCAGGATGACCTCGGGCTCGACGGCCAAAGTCCGCGCGATGCAAAGCCGCTGCTGCTGCCCGCCCGAAAGCTCCATCGCGGACTTCCGGAGGCGGTCTTTGAGCTCGTCCCAGATGTCGGCCTGCCTTAGGCTCCGCTCGACGATCTCATCCAGGGCCTGGCCGTTCTTCTCGCCCAATAGCCGCGGCCCGAAGGCCACATTGTCGTAGATGCTCTTGGGGAAGGGATTGGGCTGCTGGAAGACCATGCCGATCCGCCGGCGGACCGAGATGGCGTCCATGTCCTTGTAGAGGTTCTTGCCCTCAAAAATTATTTTTCCCTCGACTCGGGCCCCCGGCACGAGGTCGTTCATGCGGTTGAGGCACTTGAGAAGGCTCGATTTGCCGCATCCGGAAGGGCCGATGAGGGCGGTGATCATGTGGCGATGGAAGGCGATGTTGACGTCTTTTAGGGCGTGCAGCTCCCCATAGTAAAGATTGAAGTTTCTGACCTCCAGGGCCATCCCGTCCATCCGCTCTTTTTCGCTCATCCGTGCTTGCCTCCATAGAATTTCTTGTCGAGGCGCCCGGAAATGAAGCGGGCGACCAGGTTAAACAAAAGAACCAGGATCACGAGAACGGCGGAGGCGAGGTTGGCGATCTGCTTGGCGTCGGCGGCCGTGGCCTCGCTGAAAGAGGACCAAATGAGAAGGGATAGGGTCTCGCCCGAACGGAAGGGGTTGAGGGGGCAGGTCGAGGAGGCGAGGTTCCAGTTGCCCCAATTGAGGTTGGTGCTCATGCCGGCGGTGAAAAGGAGGGCGGCCGCCTCGCCGAAGCCCCGCCCGGCCGCCAGGATGACCCCCGTGATGATCCGGGGGGTCGAAGCCGGGATCAGGATCTTGTGGATGGTCTGCCATTGGGTGGCCCCGAGGGCCAGGCTGCCGAGGGCGTAGTAGGAAGGCAAGGCGGAGAGGGCGCCCGTGGTCGTCGTGATGATGATCGGCATCGAGAGGACCGACACGGCCAAGGCCCCCGCCATGAGGTTGAAGCGGCTGTGGGTCAGAAGGATGAAGACGATGTAGCCGAAAAGGCCCACCACGATCGAGGGCAGCGAGGAGAGGGTCTCGATGCAGATGTTGATGATCTCCGTGATTTTCCCTTTCTTGGCGTATTCGGCGAGATAGATCCCGGCCAGGATGCCGAAGGGGGTGCTGATTAATAGCGAGAGGAAAACGAGATACGCCGTGTTGAAGAGCTGGTTGAGGATCCCGTTCCGCGTGAAGGTCATCATCGCCGGGGTCATGCCCGAGAAGCCCTTCGCGATGACGTAGATCAGAAAAGCCGCCAGGAGCAGCAAGGAAAAGCCCGCCACGGCGTAAAAGAGCACGGTCATGACCCCGTCTTCGGCCAAAGCTTTCTTAGTTTTTTCCATAGATTTTCTTTTGCCAATGATTGGAAATGAGATGGATGGCCAGGATGCAGACGAAAGAGATGGCGAAAAGGAACGCCGCCATGGTCCAGAGCACCGATTGGAGTTCGCCCCCGTCAGCGGCGTTGCCCATGTTGGAGGCGATGGCCGTCGTCAAGGTGCTGGTCGAGCCAAAGAGCACGTTCTGGGGGAAGACCTGAGCGTCCCCGATCACCATCGAGATGGCCAAGGCCTCCCCGAAAGCCCGGGCCAGCCCCAGGATGATCCCCGTGAAGATGCCCGGGGAGGCCGCCGGGATCACGACGGAGCGGATGGCCTGCCACCGCGTGCAGCCCAATCCATAGGCCGCGTCCTTCATCGTCTTGGGGACGGCCTTGATGGCATCGGCGGCCACGGTCGTGATGGTCGGGAAGATCATCACCGCCAAAACCAAAGAACCGGTGAGAACGGTGAAGCCATGGACGAGCCCGAAGGTGTTTTTGACGAGCGGAACCAAGAGATTGAGCGCCGTCCAGCCATAGACGACCGAGGGGATGCCGACGAACATCTCCACCGCCGGACGCATGAGTCTCTCGCCCAGCCGCGGGGAGATCTCGCTCATGAAGATGGCCGTGGCCAAAGAGAAAGGGACCGCCAAAAGGAGGGCGAGGGCGGAGACCAGGAGCGTCCCGCAGATGAAGATCGCGGAGCCGACCGTCCCGCCGCCGCTCGTGCTGTCGACGGGGGAGAAAGCGCTCGAAAAAAGGAATTCCACGAGGCTGTGCTTATAGACGGTGAAGGTCCCCAGCCCCTGAGAAAGGAGAAAGCCGGCGATGACCAAGACGAGGGCGATCACCAAAAAACCGGCGCCGGCCACGAGATAGCGCCAGAAATACTCCTTTTCGAACATTTTTCGGCGGCTGATTGTTTTTTCCATATCCCTCATGACGCAAAAGCCAAGAAGCGGGGAAGAAACGCGGTTCCCTCCCCACTTCCTTGGCTAACGGCAAAGCGCTTAGCGACCCGAGGTGGCAGCCGCGCTCATCTTCGAATTGACGCCATAGCCCTGTTGCTCGATATAGCCGGAATAGGCATCCGAGGTGATATAAGCGATGAAAGCCTGGGCGGGGACGCTGCCAGCGCCTAGGGTGTACATATGCTCGAAGCCCCAAACCGGATAGGCCCCGCTATAGATGTTGGTGTAGCTGGCGGCGGTTCCGTTGAACGAGAGGATCCCGACGTTGGTGTTGCTGACCAGATACGACAAGGCCAGATACCCGATGGCGCCTTTGGTTTCTTGGACCTTCGCATAAAGATCGCCCGAGTTGTCGCTCTCCAGGCCGTTGGCATCCGAAACCTCGGCCGTGCCGCTCATCGCGTATTTCTCGAAGAGAGTCCGGGTTCCCGAGCTGGTCGGGCGGGTGCAGCGGACGATGGTCTCGTTCGGTCCCCCCAAGGTCGACCAGTTGGTGGTCGCGCCGGTGAAAATCGAAATCAGCTGGGCCGTCGTGACGTTCGTGACCGTGGCGGCCACATCTTTATTCACGACCGCGGCCACGCCGATGGTCGCGACTTTATGGTCGACTAGCGTCTCGGCGGTAGAAGCGTCGAGTTTTTCGGCGGCATAGACATCGGAATCCCCGATATCGACCGTCCCGGCGGCGACGTTTTTAAGCCCCGTCCCTGAGCCCCCGGAGCTGATTTCGACATCGACAGCCGAATGGATGGCCATGAACCGCGTGGCGGCATCGCTCGCCAAAGGCGCCAAAGCCGAGGAACCCGAGGCGGTGACGGTGCCGCTTAAGGTATCAACCGAACTCGCGGCAGCGCTCGATCCCTTGGAACTGCTGGTGGCGTTGCTCGAGGCGGCGCTTGACGCCGCTGAGCTTTTGCTGGCGCTCGAGGAGGCGGCGTTGTCGCCGCAGGCCGTGACTCCTAGGAGCAGTCCGCAAGCCATTCCTCCCATTAACGCATAACCGACGATTTTTCTCATAGTGCTTTTTCTCTTTTTTTCCTTTCGGACTCACTTTACTTTGCGGAGGGTTAAGGAATAACCACGTTTTTCATAAATTCGTGCAAAGATAACGTTAACGAAAAGGGCGGCAAAGCGGAAAACCCGCGAGAAAAACGCCTTTGATCCTGGGCCATAGAAGCGATGGTTAGAAAGGAAAGACGAAAAGAACCGGTCTTGGACCGGCCCGCCTAACGCAGGAAAAAGCCAAGAAAGGCCAATCAGGATACGCGGAAGGTCAATGAAACGAGCCCGTTCAAAATCTCATCCCCCGTCAGATAATCCTCGATGGACGCCAGGATGACCCCTTCCCCGCCGGAACTCGAATCGAGGATCAATTTCTTGCTCGTGGCGTCGCCTTCATACCAGGAAAAGGACGAGGCGTCGAAGAAATAATGGTTCGGCTTCTGAAGGGAGCCCGCCGATTCGAAGGTGAAAGAAGGGCTGATGATTCCGCCCGAAGTCCCGAGATCCAGGCTCAAGACGAACGACAAATAAAGGCCGCTCGAAGAAAAATCGGGGAAGCAATCGAACCCGCCGGCTTGGGCATAGGCGTCGGCGCCCAGGCTCGCGAAACGAAGGGTCCCTCCGATCAGATTGAGGCCGCCGCCGCTTGGGGAATCCCCGGGGGCTCCCGAAGCGGAATGCGCCTGGAGAAGGTAAAGGCCGGGAGCGATGGCCGTGTAGGCGCTCCCCTGGCAGGACGACAAGAGCGAAAAAGCCAAAACCCCCGATATGAAGGCTTTGACGACGGACTTTTTCTGGCTCATGGGCAGCTTCCCCCCCCGGATTACGGCTTCTCTATTCCGTTTATAAATGACGATAGAGCCTTTCCTTCTGATCGGCGGTGATGACGAGCGGAACCGAGAGGCCGATTTTGGCGGCCGCATTGAGGAAACGGGAGGTGAAGGAGGCAATAAGCGTCAGGGTGAGATTGCCTTCCGAGGCGACATAAATCATGAAGAGGATCTCAAACACCAGGAAAACCCCGAAGGCGATCAGCGTGACGATCGCGAAGACCGTCTGAAGGTGCAAGGCTTTCATAACCTCTTCTCGGGGTTCGTTCGACTCAACCCTCTTTTTGATCGAGGAAGCGTAGACCAAAAGGAAAATCGTGAGGGTCAGGATCACGGAATTCAATAGCAGCTCAAGGGCCGAAAGGAATTTGTAGCCCCCATCAACGGATGCCTCGGACATCGTGGCGGTGAAAGTCGTGAGACCCGAGATCAGGGCGAGGCCGCTGACAATCACGAAGATGAGCGAGACGACGAAGATATACGTCGAATGGATTTTGACCGGCCCCTCGGAAACGCCGGCGTGCGGCTTCTCTTTTTGCGAAGCCCCGCATTCCGGGCAGAAGACCGAGCCGTCAGGGATCGCTTTCCCGCATTTTCTGCAAAACATCCGTTTCGCCTCTTTGGCGATTATTTTGGCCCGAATACGCCAAAAGTCAAGGCCGGGCGGAAGCTTGGCCTCGTCGGGGCCCGAGATTCAAACCCAAAAGGAAAAGGGCCTGGTTTTGATGAAGGCCCTTTCTTGCAATGGCAAAGGAGAATTCGCCTATTCTTGATGGTCGCTCGTGCCGTAATCGCTGAGATCGGGGTGGTTGCCTGAACCCCCTTTGTGGTCATCGTCTTTGGAGTCGTCATCCTTGTCGTCGTCTTTGTCTTTGTCCTCGTCCGCGTTTTTTTTGGCCTCATCCAAGGATTTCTCCACCTCTTTGGCTTGCTCGGAGGCGATCCGCTGAGCTTCTTTGAGCTCGCTTAAGGCTTGGTTGGCCAGGGTCAAAGAAGAGGCGGCGAAGGCGTTCTTGTATTTATCGATGAGGAGCCCCATCACCTGGAAATAATAGGGGATGAAAAAGAGCAGGGTCAAGAAGGCCCCCAGAAGCCCTCCGACCCACATGTAGCTGGCAAGTTTGGAGATTTGGACGGTGACGTCGCTATCGGCGGCCCAGCCCCAGATGGCCACGAGATAATACGAGCCGACGGACCCGAGGGCATAGCCGGCGACAACGAGAAGATACCCCGGCCACAAAGCCGAGAAATAATCGCGGTTATAGGAGGTGCGGATCGACTTCATGGAGGTTCCATAAACGGCGTTGATCATCCGGCTGTTGCCGCCGGGCATGATTGCCCGGAGATAGGGAAGAAGGCCCGCCCGGGCCGTGAGATGGAGGAAGGCCAAGGACAAGGCCCCGAATTCTCCGATTTGCATGGCCAAGAGCCAATAATAAAGCGGGCTCGACGCCGTGATAAGCGTGCTGAGATCCAAGGTGGGCGTAGCGGCGAACTCCGTGAGCATCGCATCGGCGGCGGCTTTGAAGGCCGCATCCGTCGAATAGGCGACCCCGAAATAAACGGCGGAGGTCAATAGAGCCCCGGCGAGGCTGATCAGAATGGCGAAGAAGAAATTCCGGATGAGCCGATAGGATCCGAAGAAAGTCGGCTGGAAGTAGGTCGCGTAGTAGCGGTAGAACTGGCGGCCGGTGATCTCGGTGCCGTGATGGAGATAGGAATCCGACATCGCGAAGGCGAAGAAAAACGGGATCACGACGAAGGAGAACGTCACGTAGAGCGATTCCGGCAGAAGCACGGCCACCGCAAAGACCGCGAAGCAAATCATCGTGAAATTGAAAAGAGTCGGGATCGTTTTCCCGATCTGGGTTTTGTATAACTTCCAGGCCGTTTTATATAACGGCGTCTCCGCAGTACCGCTCATGGCTTATTGCCTTCTTCCTTCCCGCTCAGATCATGCAGATCATGGATTGTCTGCCACAGCTCTTTCTTGACGAAGGGCTGGACGTCTTTCTTCTCGAAGCCCTCCACCACTTTCCCCAGCCTGGAAGCCGGGACGAGGAGCACTTCGCCTTCTTGGTTCTCGTAGGCGTTCACGAAGCAATCGTCATTGATGAGAACGATGCCGACGAGGAAGGTGGAAGAGATTCCGCTTTGGATGCTGAGGCGATCCATCGCGAGCTTATTATAGAGAAGCGGATTGGGGATGTCGCATTTGGTGCCTCCCTTTTTGTAATAAACCCAGCGATTATCGCTTGGTTTGGCATTGATAGCGCCTTCATAGCGCTCATCCGTGATGACGTAGATGAATTTGTCGCCCCCGAGGATGTGGTCGATCTTGAGATAATCCTCGCCCCCGACTTTGAGGGTGAGGTCATTCAAAAGGTAATAGTCCCCGTTGCGGGCCACTTTCATGACCGAGTGGAAGAAGACGTGGCTCAGGTTGTGGCGCCCCAGAAACCGCTTGACGGGCCCATAAAGGAACCACACGAGAAAGGCGGAGCCGACGAGGACCGCCCCCACGATGAAGATGGTTAGTCTCACTTGGATCGGCATGACGTGTATTTTTCGGCAACCACGAGGGCGGCCATCACCATGTTGGAGAGGCCTTGCTCCCGCTCTTCGACGGTCATTCTCTCATTGGTCAAAAAGGAATCGGAGACGGTGCAGATGGCCAGGGCTTTCTTGCCAAGCTCCGCCGCCACCTCATATAAGGCATAGGTCTCCATCTCCACGCCCAAGACCCCGAGATTGGCCCATTTCTTCCAGGCTTCGGGACGATAGTTGTAAAAGACATCCTCGGAGACGATGTTTCCGACGTGATAGGGGAAGCCCCCCGCCTTGACGGCTTCGACAGCCGCCAATAGGAGATCGAAATCGGCGATCGCGGAATAGGTGCCCCCATAGAGGCTATGCTGTCCCATCCAATTGCTGGTCGTGCAAGCGCCTTCAGCCAAAATGAGATCCTTGAGATGAATGTTTTTCTGATAGCAGCCACAGGTCCCGATCCGCAGGATGGCTTCGACTCCGAAGGACGTGAAAAGCTCGTGGGAATAGAGCCCCATCGAGGGCATCCCCATCCCGCTCGCCATGACGCTCACGCGGCTCCCGTCCGGGGCTTTCCCGGTGAAGGCCAGGGCCCCGCGGACGGAGTTGATGAGCTTGGCGTCTTTCAGGAAGGTTTTGGCGATCCATTCGGCCCGCTTTGGGTCTCCGGGCATCAAAACGATCTTGGCGAAATCTCCTTTTTCGGCTTCAATGTGCGGCGTCGGCATGGATCGTTCCTCCTCTTTCTTCATCGTCCGAATCGACGATGATGGTATCCGTGATGGTATCGACAAACGAGCGATGGGTGCCCCCGAAACCGACCGCGCAGGCTTCGACGAAATAGTATAGTCCCAAAGTGAGGATCACCAAAAAGAATGTCGCCAAGGCCCTTTGAAGAAGAGCTTTCAAGGTGACCTGGCTCCCGTTTTCCATATAAAGACGCATCCGATAAAACCGCAGCCCCAGGGTCTCGCCTTTATAGAAATACGGCACGGCGATCCGATAGAGGACATCGAAGGTGGCCACCAGGGCCCCCGTCACGAACATCACGAGGTACACCGCAATGGTCCGGGAAAGGGAAGGCCGGGTGAGGGCGGCGATGAAAACGAGAAGGCTCGGAACGACGATGACGACGCTTCCGAGGATCAGAACCGAGACGTCGAATAAGGCGGCCATGAACCGGTGCGAAGGGCGGGAAAGAGGGCGATTCCGCTCCCCTTTGGGCTGAGGGGTTCCGCCAAGGTTTTTCTCCATGCCTAAAGGATACCACGGAGCGCGGGGGCCAAAAAGCCGATTTCGCACCGGCGCCGATAAGTTTTATAATGCCTATGATCATGGATGAACGCCTGCTCTTCGCCCTTCGCCTTTCGCTCCTCATCGGGATCTCCCTCATCGCTTTTTTCCTGACCGGGATCGTGCGCGTGAAAAAAGACCACGTCGTGGTCGTTTCGTCCTTCCGGCATTTTAAGAGGATCCTTAATGAAGGCCTTTATTATTTTCCGCCGCTCCTCTTTCAGGCCACCCGCCAGCTCCCGAAAAGCGCCTATACGACCAAAATCAGCCGCCCCGATGGGAAGATTCTTCAGGTGACCTGCCTCCTAGAAGACCCCCGGGCCTATTACGAAGCTCACGCCAGTCTCAAAAAGACCATCCAAAAGGCTTCTTCCGGATCCGGGGATGAAGCGAGCCTCAGAAGCCATCTTCAAAGCGCTCTCAAGACGCTGGGCTTCGCCTTGATCGAAGCGAAAATCATTGAACGGTGACGGATTTGGCCAGATTGCGGGGCTTATCGATCGGAAGGCCTTTTTCAAGGGCCACGTAATAGGAAAGATATTGTCCGAACAGCACCTTGGTGATCGCCGCGAGATAAGGCTTGGAGTCCGGCACCACGAAATCATCGCCTTCGGCCTTCAAGGCTTGGCTTGAAACGATGAACACGCTGGCGCCGCGGGACTGGAGCTCCACGAGGTTGTTGCGGAGAGCCATCGAGGAGGTGGCGTCCGAGACGAAACCGAAGACCGGGGTCTCTTTCTCGATCAAGGCGATGGGGCCGTGCTTGAGCTCCCCGCCGGCATAGGATTCGGCGTGCACATAGGCGATTTCCTTGAGCTTCAGGGCGCATTCGAGGGAAGCGTCGTAGTCGAAGCCCCTCCCCACGAAAAAGGCATCGCGGGCGGGGGCGATCTTTTTGGCGATCGCGTGAATCTCCTCTTTCTGGGCGATGACCTTCTTCATCCCCTCTTGCAGGACCTGAAGGTGCCGCACGACGTTGTTCGTCTTATTGATGGCGCCGGTCAATAAGGCCAAGAGGGCCACCTGGGCGTCATAGCTCTTGGTGGAGGCCACCGCCACTTCCAGCCCCGCGAACAAAAAGAGGGAGAAAGTGGCTTTGCGGTCGATCGTCGAACCCCGCGAGTTCGTGATCGCGATCGTGGTCAAGCCGTTATCGTTGAGATATTTCTGGCACATGATGAGGTCGGCCGTCTCCCCGCTTTGGGAGAGAAGGACGAAGACCGGCTTCTTGGAATTGACGACCGGATAATAAGCCCACTCGGAGGCGATGTAGGATTCGCTCCGCTTCCCGAGATAATGCATGTAATCGACGCCCAAAAGCGAAGCGTAATGGCTGGTCCCGCAGGCCAAGAAAACGATATCGTCAGACTCGGCAAGAGCTTTGATGATCCGCTTGTCAAAAAGGAATTTCGTCCCATCGAAATAGTTATCGATGAGGCGATGGATGACCGAGGGCCCTTCCTCGATCTCTTTGAGCATGAAATGGGGATAGCCTCCCAAGTCGTAGCGGCACTCCTCGATGTTTCTCGTGACGTAAACCGGCTCGATCTCGTTGCCTTTTTTAAAGAGCTTGGCGCCCGAAGGCGTGATATATCCATAAACATCATCGTCGAGATCGATGAACTTGGAGGCCACGTCCACCATCGGCACGGCGTCGGAGGCCAGAAAGGAGGCGTCGCCGGCTTTCCCGATCCCGAGAAGGAGAGGCGACGAGCGTTTCATGAAATACAATTTGTCGGAGCCCTGAACGAGAATCGCGCAGGCGAACGAGCCTTCGAGAGCCTCGATCGTCTTTCCGATGGCGGCCACCGGGTCTTGATGGAGGGCGGAATAATTGAGCTCCAACAAATCGGCGATGACCTCGGTGTCGGTTTCGCTCAAGAAAACGAAGCCTTTGGCCTTCAGACAGTTCTTGAGGGAGCGGAAATTCTCGATCACCCCGTTATGGACGAGGTAAAAGGTTTTGTGCATCGAAAACTGCGGATGGGCGTTGAGGGTGCTGGGGGCTCCGTGAGTGGCCCATCGCGTGTGGGCGATGCCGCAGGAGGCCAGCGAAAAAACCGGCGTGATCTCATCGAGCCGCTGCACGCTTCCGACGGTCTTATAAAGGCTGATCTTCCCCGCTTTGACATAAGCGAGACCCGCCGAATCGTAACCGCGGTAATCCAGTTTTTTGAGGCCGGAGATCAAATACGAGCGGAAATCGATCTTTCCGACCCCTCCGACGATTCCACACATGGCGGTTAAGCCTCCTTCTTCGCAAACTCGACGATCGCCGACACGACCTCATGGGCTTTTCTGGCGTCCCCCGCTTCCGCCATCACGCGAAGGAGCGGTTCGGTCCCGCTCACGCGGACGAGGAGGCGGCCGTTGCCTTTCAGCAAGCCTTCTTCTTTTTCGACGATGGCCGTGAGGCGCGGGCTGGCGGCGACTCGCTCCAGCTTGTCGCGGTTCGAGAAGGGGACGTTTTCGAGGACCTGGGGATAAACCACGAAATCCTTCAAGGCCTGATAGGCCTTCTTATCATTAACGAACAAGTTCAGGAATTTGATGGAAGAAAGAAGCCCATCCCCGGTGTTGAGATCATCGAGGAAGATGATGTGGCCGGATTGCTCGCCCCCCAGGGAGAGTCCTTCTTTCTTGAGCTCCATCTGAACGTTTTTGTCGCCAACCGCCACCGTCACATAGCCGATTTTATGGGATTTCAGGACTTTCAGGAGACCGAGATTGCTCATGACCGTCAAAACGACTTTGCCCTGATGGAGCGCCTTTTTTTTCTTCAAAGCCAGGGCGTTCAGGAAAATCATGGCATCCCCGTCGAGGACCCTCCCCTCGGGGCTTAGGGCCATGAAGCGATCGCTGTCGCCGTCAAAAGCAAAGCCCAGATCGAAAGGGCCTTTCGCGAAGCGTTCCTCCAAGGATTCGAGATGGGTCGAGCCGCAGCCCTTGTTGATATTCAAGCCATCGGGTTTGTCGTTGATGAAGACGCAGTCCAAACCCAATTTCCCATAGAGCTCGGGAGCGATGGAGCTGGCGGAGCCGTTGGCGCAGTCGACCAAGACATGGAGCTTTTTGTAGCTCCCCTCTTTTTTGCCAGCGAGCCAAGCGATGTATTTCTCTTTGAGGAAATCCCCGTTATGAAAGCGGCCGATCGCCTCCCCCGAAAACAACGGGAGGTCATCGACGGCCTTATCCATGTACTTCTCGATATCCTCTTCGATCGCGTCTTCGAGCTTCTCGCCTTCGCTATTGAAGATTTTGATGCCGTTGTCGGCAAAAGGGTTGTGGGAGGCGCTGATCATGACCCCGAAATCGAATTTCTCCCGGGTGACCAGATAAGAAATGGAAGGCGTCGTGGAAATGCCTTCGTCATAAATCTCGGCTCCGCTGGCCAAGAGGCCGCAGACCAAAGCGGCCAAAAGCATTTCCCCCGAGGCTCGGGTGTCGCGGCAAACCAGAATCCGGTTTTTCTTTTTAAGCGGATATTGACCCAGGCAGCGACCGATCCGATAAGCCATCACGGCGGTCAGGTCTTCGTTGGCCAAGCCCCTCACGCCATCAGTGCCAAAATACTTTAGCATCGGTTCCTTTCTTGAGCCCCCTTAATCGAATTCATGCCCCTTCGGGAGGGGTTTTCGTAGGGCTGTCTTCGTCCGAAACTTCGAAGGCCATATCGTCTTCGAAGACGCGCAAGAACGTATCCGGGGTGACGGAAGTGAGCTCGCCTTGGAAGGCGATGGAAATGCGTCCGGTCTCCTCGCTCACGACGATGGTGACGGAATCGCTGTTCTCGCTGATGCCGATGGCGGCTTGGTGACGCGAGCCGTATTTCCCGGTGAGCGGGCGGGCGGTCGAGGCGAAGAACACGGCGGCTCGGGCGATTTTGTCGTCTTTGATGATGACGGCTCCGTCGTGAAGGCGCGTGCCTTCATAGAAAATCGTCTCCAGAAGCTCGGCGCTCACGGGGGCGTTGACGTCGACGCCGCGCTGCTTGACGATCGTTCCGACTTTGGAATCGTCGAGAATGTTGTCTTTCTTCATGAAGGTGATGATGGCGCCCCGCTTGAGACGGGACATGTCCACCACCGCCGTATAGACCTTTTCGTAAACCTCTTCGCGGTCGAAGATGGCTTCCGGCTCCGGGGATTTCCCATGCCGCTTCCAAAGGCCAAAGGGAACCTTGCCCTTAAAAGCGTTGGCCAAGAAAGCCCGATATTCGGAGACGTTGGCGAAAAGAGCGGCCGTAACCCCGATGACGAAAAAGGCCAAAACGACCAGGAAAAGGAACAGCGTCCCCGGGAAGACGGCGCAAAGCACGAGAAGCGCCTCGCAAGCGACGACATAGACGAAGATGAACCAGCGATGGACGACGTTGAAAATGAAAAAGTCGCCCACCAGCATGATGAAGAGCCCGATGACGAAGGCCCAGATTCCAAGAGTCGAAGAGAAATCAATCATGATCGATCTCCCTTTTCTCCCCCCAAACGAAGGGGGCTCGCCAACACAAAAAGAACGGTTCCCCGTCTCCTTGCTGCCTTTATGCCATAACCGCTGAATTTTTTCATAATTCCTTGATGGATTCCTATATGATAGCAAACCCGCGCGCGCATTAAAAGTTTTTGAAAAAACCATGGACATTCAACGCGAAGACAAATGGGGGATAAGCGAATATTTCGGCCATTAGCTTGGCAAAACCTTTGGAAAAAGAAGAAGTTTTTTCCGAGGGACGTTATCGCGTCTTCATAAAAGCGCTTCGAGAGAAAGAATTCCTGGCCAAGAAAAAAGCCAAACCCGAAGGTTTGGCACGAAAGCCTCTGGAGCACCTGGCGGGAATCGGACCCGTGTAACCAGCTTGGGAAGCTGGTGTTCTACCATTGAACTACAGATGCAAAACTTAGGCGTTCCTATTATACGAGCCAGCAATCTCTTGTCTAGAGCGAAGGCTCCCGGTTCCCTAAGGGTTTGTTTTTCATAAATCCAAAAAAATGTTTAATATCCCCGAAATAATAATAGGGATAAAATCGCTTTTCTCATGCCTTGCCATGGCGAAGAAAGGACGATCGGACGCGCGGTCAACGATCGCCATAAGTACCTGCCCGAGACCACCATCCGCATTTATGACAATGGCTGCGCGGATTGGACCGCTGAGAACGCCCCAGAGCATGGGGTCTTGGGTAAAAAAACGTCAAGGCAAAGGCAGCGTCGTTCGAGCGAAAAAGGCGAGGACGTTTGGGTCAAGAAACAAAGCGAGATGGTTTCTTCACCAATCCTCAGAGGAACCAAAAAGCTCGCCTTTATCATTCCCTGAACAAACAATTGAGCCAGCGAAAGAATTGTTTTTAAAGGTGTCCGCAAAAGAATCTCTAATTCGCATCTCACCAACGACGCCCCCAACGCAATCGGGGCCGGTGATGGTGCCCTTGACCTGGCAGTTTTCAAGGAAGGCCACGACGAGGCCGTTGCTTAATGTGCTTTGACCGGCAATCCCGCCAAATCCACCATAATCCTGCCCTGGATTAGCGACCGAATCGACCGAAGTGACCGTTCCCTCGAAAGAGCATCCGCGGAAATCGTCAAAATCGCTCTGCCCCACAAGCCCGCCCAAATAGGACACGCCTTTGATGTCCCCGTAAACGTGGCAATCGCTGAAACAGGAATCAAAGGAGTTTCCGGCAAGCCCTCCTGCGCACGAAAAACCAACATCCTTCGAGATATCGGATATATCGACGGATTCTCCTTTCAGGATGATTCCGCTGAGATAGGCGGTCTCTATGGTTTGAAAAAACCCAGACGAGCAAGCCAATCCGTTAACGCTCATCCCGCTTTGATAGGAAGGAATCGAAAGACCATAGATCCAATAGCCTAGGGGATTGATGAAAACTCCGGAAAAAGAGCCGTTAGGAGCCCCAATCGGCTGGAAATCATCAACGCCGCTGAGGTCGAGATTGGCATTCAGGCAGAAAACGCCGGAGGGATCGCTTCTGATTTTGTCCAGATCGCCGACGCTGTTGATCAAGACGACGTCTTTTTCGTCGTAACAATAAACCGTGCGTAGATTAATGAAGTCATATTCGATTTTGTTCTCGTCATCGAAGCCTGACCCGCACATCGAATATTTCCCCGGTTTCAGGAAGGTGGCCGTATTCCCCTTGATGGAATAATAGGAACCATCGCCATAAGAATAGCCAGAAGTGCTGATTCTATCGATGGTAACTCCAGTTTCTTCAAAACTGCAATCATCCATGGAAAAAACATAGGTATCACCGACTTTAACCAAAGAATCGCCCAACGAAAAATTAAACAGGTTATCATCGTAGACGACTTTGTAATCCGACTTTGGCGAACTGAGAAGGGAAACCGAATACCAGATGCCCAGGCCAACGACGACCAAAGACGAGAGGCCAATCAAGATGCCATTTCGGATTTTTCTTTTTTGGCGCTTCTTGACATAGCCATCCCATTCTTTCGAATAATCGAATAGCAAATCGTCTTCGGCCACCCCAAACAATCGGCAAAGGTCATCGAGGCTCGTTTTATTGGGAAGGCCCCTTCCTTGCTCCCATTTGGCGATGGCGGAGCGCGAGACGTTGATTCTCGAAGCCAATTCGTCTTGGGTGAGGCCCGCTTTGATTCTTTGTTCTTTCAGATTTTCGGAAAACATTTGTACCCCTCTATGACGTTATTGTAAACCAGTGAAGAATATTTTAATGATACTCTGGCTTTTTCCCTCGGGTCGATGCTCCTATTTCCTTTTTCCCCAATCAGACGAGACGCCGTGTTCCCGTCTTCCTCGATTTCCTCATCCAATCCTCTGGGGCCGCCCGATTCGCTTCCATCGCTTCTCGCCACAAAAAAATCGAAGCAGTCATCGGCTTTGCCGGAACTCCCGTTTCTGCGCGGCCGCGGGGCTCAGTGGACGATCTCCAGGGTTATCCTATGATCCTTGCAGGCCGAGTCGAAGAAGCCCCTGTTATCCCGGTAGACCCCGCTCGGGACGACGATCGTCCCCCGGAACTCGGCCAGCAGGAGCGAGGCGGCCCCCGAGGCGGGGCCCACCGTCAGGCGGATCTCCCTCCCGTACGCCTTCTCGAGGGAGGAGCGCCCCTGATAGCCGTAGCCGTCGAGCCTCCCCTCGGCGAAGCTCAGGAAGAAATACCCGTCGATGGCGACTCTCTTGGCCGGGAGGAAGTTCTCCGTGTAACCATCGATGAAGTTCCCGCCCGAGCAGGCGTAGGCGAAGCGGAGGTCCCTGATATCGGTCCTCAGGGCGCGGAACGGCGTGAGGTAGACGACGCTCTCCCGGCCCACGGCCGCGCAGCGGAAAAAGAGCGAATAAAACGCGAAGACGCCGCCGACGCAAAACATGACGAGTAATAAATAGGTGACGGCCCAGAAAATGCTGACCGGGAGAGAGGACAGCGCGCCGATCATCCCCCAAAGGAACATGGCGGCCTCTAACAGGCAAATCGGGATCATCAGGAGGCAGGCAACGAAGAACTGGTCGAAGAACAGCCTTTTCATTTCCATGATTCTAGCACGCCGCCGGGGGCCGCAAGGGAGAAAGCGCATAAAAAGCCAAGGCCCCCGGCGCCTCCGGAAGCCTTGGCTTTCCTTTTGCTTTAGGCGAACGTGAGATCGGGCTCCGGCAGAGGTCGAGCCAGGAATCCACGAAGCCGACTATGTGGGGGCAAAGGAAATCGTCGACGGCCCAAAGGGGCAAGGCGTTGTCCTCCCCGTCGTTGGATGAGATCCAGTCCCTCTCCTTGGAGAGCATGGTCATTCCATGTCGTTCTTGACCCAATCCAATAAATTTGCCTTGCCCGTCGAAAAATCGAGAAACGTCACCGCCCCAACGGCAACGGAGACAATCGGGAAGCGCCACCCATCGCCCCAAACGTCCAGTTCCGTCACGAAAGTTATCGCTCGCCCCAAAGAAGCCAATGAGTAAAAGCCGGAGTCGGAAAGGGATTTGGCGTTCTTCGCGACAAGCAAGAAGTCGAGGCTGGAATCGCTGAGTTTGACGCCGTAGTCTTTCTCGTATCTATCAGAATCAACATCGATGGTCCAAAAACGGCCGGAATCCGATGTTTTTAGGGAATCGGCCGTTATCGTCCCATCGCACGTGCGGTAGTTCGAATCCTTCCCGTAGCAGTCCAAAATCTCGTCCCGCTCAAACCAAGGGGTGCACGAAGACAGCACAGGAACGACAAGCAGCCAGGCCCATGGCTTCAGTTTCATGAGGTTATTTTATCATCAAAAACGCAAACGGTCCAAAACGATATGCCAATACAAGATAGACAATCGCATCTCTAGTCTCCTCGCTGGAGTGAGGTCGCGACTGAACCCCTCCCATGATATCGGCAAATTCCTCCCAAGGCGAATCAAAATAATCTGTTGGATGTCCAGTATGAGCCCAGGGCCCCCATTCTGCTGCGGAAGGAATACCTGTACAAACCGAAACGAATAGGCCCAAGAAGCAATTGTTGAGGAATGTGACCGAATTCGTGCCTAACGGTATCAGTGCTGGTTTCGCCCCTCGCCAAGAAAATCGCGAGGAAGGTCCCCGAACGGCCGAGGTTGGTTCGAAAGACCGGGACGCCCTTATAGAACGAAACGTATTTCGAATTCAAAACGGCTTCTTCGTTCGAATTGAAGGGGTTCCACCCTATCGAATCCATGTCCTCCCGAACGTCGGAATCAAAAAGCGACGCGACGCACATCCCGGCGTAGCTCAATGCCGATGCCGTGACTTGATAGGCGACCCCGCCGATCGGCGTTAGCGCAAGGGCGAGAGCGGCCACAATCAAAGGAGCGAACTCAGCCATGGCGCCGGCCCCCGAAAGCCAACTCAAACACAAGACTGATCAAAACCATTTCGACTGAATATTATAGCCAATCCGCTTAATTAGCAAGAACAGTGTTCGACTCATTTCTCCTCAGAATCATCCAAGAATTATTCAAGCAAAGAACGAGCCAACAGTAACTAAGGCAGTTGGAGAAAGACAGCAAACGACAATGAGCATGCAAATAAAAGAATAAATGTGCGCTAAGACGTGGAGAAGCCCGTTTTTTACTTGCCGGCGCTATGGCGAAAATTCGGGATGCCAGCGAAGAGCAGAAAGGTCAGAAAAGGGGCGCAGACCGCGACGATGTAGATGATGAGCGACGCCTCGTAGACGGTGAGATAAGGGAAGCAGGCGGGCCTCAGGGCCCAGAAAACGGCGGAGGCTGTTGGGGGGACGAGCATAACGCCAAGATAGAGAAGGCAATACGAGGATTCCGTGGCCTGGTTCTCCGCGGCCTTCCGCGGGGCGTGGCCGGCCCTCCTCGCGTCGTTCGCCTCCCGGGTCCCCACCGCATACGGGTAATGCGGGACCACGAAGCGCAGGAAGCCAATGAGCCGGACCTTTCGGAACCCCGTATAGAGCTTCCCGGCCTCGTCGACGCTGTATACCGTCGCCGCGAAAACGAAGAGGCTGAAAATGAAGGGGAAGAAATAATTCAGCATACAGATGTTTCATCAAATGTAGGCATAAATATCAGTTCGATCGTTTTTATCATCCATTGATTCAAGCAAATTTTCAATAGCATTTTCTACAGCATCAATCACAGTTGAACCAAAGATTGACACATAAATTGAGGCCGAGCCACTAACCGATCCCCACAAGGAACTGATTCCGCCAAAAACAAAAGAGGAAAAAATCGCATCAGGGTTGACCTTTCCGTTCAAGGACTCTGAGATATATGCCCCCGTTGCATTGATCGTTCCGCCCAAGAATATTTTAATTCCGGCATTAACCGCAAACGATGATGTAATGCCAAGAAGAGCGCCGGAAATCGTCCCTTTTAGAAAAGACGAACTTGCCGCGTCAAGATTAAAATGTGGGCCATTCTGATCAATACTTAGTCCTCCGAAAATGAATCCGGCGCTTCCTCCTAAGATCGCCCCGGCTGTAGCACAGCTCAGTATTGTGGCCGCCGCAGCGGCCGTGGCCCCCGCGGCGGTCGTTGCAGTAATCGTTGCCCCGGTGAACCCCGCCGCCAAAGCCGCTCCCGCCCCAACCCCGGCTAAACCAGCCGTGGCGACGGTAGCGACAACCAGTACGGCAACGATGGCGATCCCGATTAATAGGTTCGCCCACCAGGGAAGCCTTCCCATCGGATCTGTCCTCATGACCGGGTTGCCCCCGCAGTAGGCGTAGAGGTCGGGCCCGTTTATCCGCATCGCCGTGCCGTCCAGCACGGATGTCGCGTCGGCCGAGAGGAACCTCCCGGCCGCCGGGTCGTAGTACCTGGCGTTCAGATAGCAGAAGCCGGTCTCCTCGTCGTAGAAACAGGAGCGGTGCCGGAGCGGGCTGAGGCGCCCGAAGCCTTCGGGAAAGCCTCATCGTATAACAAATATTGTCAATCGAATAAAGAATTTCGCCAAGGCGAAACACAGTTGACACTTCATGGCCTGAAAAAAGCATGTATAAAAACTGCGGGGAAACCATGGGGCTTCACCCGCAGCTTTTGGCTTAAAGTCAAATAACCTCAACTATCCATTTTCGGATCCGCGAACGCGCCGGGCAGAATTGCAAAAAGGAACGATGCCAAGATGGGCGCGCAAAGGCTGATGACAAACGCGATCGTGAAAGCCTTCACGGTCAAATCCGATGGATTCGCTTCCCTTATCGCCCAGAACACCGCCGAAACGACGGGGAACAAAAGCATGACGCCGAGGCACCAAAGCAAGTAAGCGGAGACGGTAGTCTGGTTCACAGGATTCTTTTCGGGCTCTCGGCCCTCGGCCTTGATTCTTTTTACCTCATTGCTCGAGACGGAATAAGGGTAATGCGGGACGACGTGCCTGAGGAAGCCGAGGCGGACCTTCGGGGCCCTGGTGAAGAGTTTTCCTTCCGCGTCGACGCCATAGGCCATCACCAGGAACACAAACAGGGCGAAACCAATTGGAACGAGAATCTCAACCATTTCAAAGATATTATCCCTACATAATAATTTATGCAAATGCGTAGTTCTGTTTTTTGCCTCCAAAATCTTCTATGAATTCTTGCAAAATATTACTTATAAAATCCGCCAATAGAGGGGTAGCAGTCGAAGAAAATATTGTTTCCGCCGTTTCTGAGAAAATAGCACTGACTCCACCTGATAAAAACGAAGCAAGAATAAGATTTGGATTTATTCTCCCACTGACAGCTTCCGAACACAAAGTATTAGCTCCGTTCCCGATTCCTCCAAGAAGGGATCTTATTGCAGTAGTTAAAACAGGATTGGCCAGTTTTACGAAGGAGACCCCTCCCATAAAGGTTCCGAGAATTGCTCCGCTGATAGATCCGCTCATTAGTCCATAAGAAGCGTTATCAAGACTAAAATGCGGACCATTTTGATCAATACTAAGCCCTCCGAAAACGAACCCAGAGACCCCTCCTACGATCGCGCCGGCGGCCGCATAACTCAGAATGGTGACGGCTGCGGCTGCGGCCGATCCTGCGAAGGTTGCCCCGGTGAACCCCGCCGCCAAAGCCGCTCCCGCCCCAACCCCGGCTAAACCAGCCGTGGCGACGGTAGCGGCGACCAGTACGGCAACGATGGCGATCCCGATTAATAGGTTCGCCCACCAGGGAAGCCTTCCCATCGGATCTGTCCTCATGACCGGGTTGCCCCCGCAGTAGGCGTAGAGGTTGAGCCCGTTGACCTGCATCGAGGTATCGTCCAATACGGATGTCGCGTCGGCCGAGAGGAACCTCCCGGCCGCCGGGTCGTAGTACCTGGCGTTCAGATAATAGAGCCCCGTCTCCTCGTCGAAGAAACAGGAGCGGTACCGGAACGGGTTGAGGCGCCCGACCGAGCCGGAGCCGGCGGGGTCGGCGGCACCCGCCCCCGTAAGGACCTTCTGATTGCCCCAGGCGTCGTAGACGTAGGAGGCGACCAAGGCGCCCGTCGAGTCGTAGACGGCGGAGACGTCCCCCTGGCCGTCCTTGGCGTAGAAGTACTCGGAGCCCCCGTAGCTGAAGCCGATGGGCTCGCCCCCGAGGTAGCGGAAGACCATGGTGCTCGTCCCGATCGTCATGCGGAGGATCCTCGTCCCGAGCGTGTCGAACGCCGTGAGGACGCCGGAGACGGTCTTGCTGACGCGGACTCCGTCGACGTCGTAGGCGTAGGAGGCGACGCCGGACCCGTTGGTGAGCGACGTCAGCGTCCCCATCGGGGACCAGACCAGGGCCTTCCCGAGGTACGTCGTGGGGTTGCCCATGGCGTCGTAGGCGCAGGCCTGGCCGTCGTAAGCGGCCAGTTGGTCCCTCCATCCCGTCTCCGCGTAGGTGTAGAGATGGGTTGTTGGGCTTGCGATCTCGTCGTCGAGGGTGTAGGCGCCCACGGCCTTCGAGAGGATGTTCCCGGCCGCGTCGTACTCGTAGGCCGCGGACGTCCCCATGGCCTCGTTGTCCTCGCGGACCAGGCGGTTCAGCTTGTCGTAGGCGTAGCGGACACGGTTCTTGTTGCCGTCCGCGGCGACGATGTTGCCTTCGACGTCATACGAATAGGTCGTGGTCTCCGCGGCGAGGCCCTTGACCCGGGTCCTGTGCTTCCGGATCAGGTCGGTCGCGCGGTTTCCGTTCTGAAGGTACCTCGTCTCTTCGGTGACGAGCTCGGAGCCGGACAGGGTCCCGACCCTCGAGGTCGCCCGGCCCAGCGGGTCGTAGCCGACCGCCACCGTCTCCCCGCTGGGCAGCGTGGCGGATTTGAGGCGGTTGTCGAAAGAAGGATCGTAGGTGAACGTGGTGACCTGCCCCCCCGTTGACCCTGCCGTGTAACTGATGGTTTCGGAGCCCACCAGCGAGTGGTTGGCCGCGTTCCTGGACACGGCATCCTTCACGTAGGAGGATGGGAAGGTCTTCGTCGTCGAAACGATCTCCCCGTAGTCGTTGTACGAATAAGCAACGGTCGGGGTCCCGGCGGTCTCATAGGTGATCTGAGAGAGCCGCTTGAGGGTGTCATAGGCGAAATATTTGGTGATGCCGCCTATCGTCTGAACGGTGGTCTTCCCGTCTTTGTCCGACTCGGCGGAGACGACGAAGCCGTTGGCTTGCGTCGCGGTGGCTTTGCTCCATAAGGGGATGCCGTAAATTGGGTCGGTGTAATCGTCGTTATAGGTATAAGAAGCGATGAGGTTTCCCGCGATCGAGACGCTCTTCTTGCGGCCCCTGCCGTCGTAGGCGTAGGTGACGTCGAAGTCGTTGTGCGAGAGCGAGGTCAGGAACCCGAGCGTGTAGCCCAATCTGGTCGAGTTGGCCGTCCCGCCGTCGCTCGAGGAGACGCTCTCGACGGCGCCGTCGGCGAAGCTCCGCCCGTAGGCGAGGGCGTTCCCGTTAGGCTGCTTGGCGGACTCCACCGCGGCCGTCCCGGCCGCATAGGTGTACTCGGTCTTGGGCAGGCTGCCGTCGGGATCGGGGATGTCCCCGACGTCGGCGGCCAGGATCCCGGAGTCGTCATAGACATGGGACGAGGTCTTCGCCAGCGACGGCTCCTTCTCGTTGTATTCCCTCGTCTCGGCCAGGTTGCCTTTGGGATCGTAGACCTTCCTCTGGCAGTTCCCGAGCCAGTCCTTCGAGAAGACGAGCCGCCCCTCGGAGTCGTACTCGTATTGGGTCGCGCGCTTGGCGCCGAATTCGTCGGTCGACGTGGCTTTCGTGGCGTGGCCGAGGACATAGCCCTCGTACCGGGTCGCCGTGAGGCCCTTCCTCGCGGAGGCCAAGTTCCCGTCCGCGTCGTACCCGTAGATGGTCCCGCTGCATGGGACGATCCTCTGGGTGAGGATGTACGACGCGTTGAAGGACGGCGCCGCGGAGATGGACACGGTGATCGTGGACAGAGTGGACAGAGTTGGTCTCTTGAAGGCGAACGGGACGCAGATGAGCGGGCTCCCGTCGTAGAAGTAATCCGCGGAGAAGGTCTCGGGGGCGCCGACCGCCGGCGTCACTTTGACTTCCAGATGGAACTGCCTGACGGCGGCGACGGCCGGAAGGTGCGTCGGGTCGAAAGCTATTTCGAAGGCCGCCATGCCGGCTGCTGGCAGGCTCGAGAAGGCGATGACCGCCGATGAGGCGCAATCGCCCACGGCGAAAGTCTTCGAATAGGCCGTTGGCGTGATTGTCCCGAGGGCGTTCGTGCTTCCGATTGCGACGGCCGATTCATCGGTCGAAATCCCGAAGGCCAGATTGGCTCCGTCGTATTTGGCGAAGCTGTTGGTTGCGGCGCTCGGATTGGCGACGCAAACCGCCCTTCCGAGGGAATCGAGGTAATAGGTCTTCGTCCTGGACTCCTTGTCGGTCACGGAGACCTGGCCGGAGATGTTGACGTCAAACGAGAAGCGGTCTTTCACCGCCGTGATGTAAGCGGGGCTTCCGTTGTCGAAGCCGCTCGGCCCCAAGGTCGCGTCTGGGACCCCTTGGAAGACGGAGGATATTTTTCCGCTGGAATTGAAAGTTGCCGTGGTTTCCATCAGCGATCGGTCCGTGGCGGTGAATGTCGTGGACGTGTAGGAAATGCTGGTTGACGTCCCATCCTGATACGTGATCCCCGAAAGGTTGCTCTCCAGGTCGTTGCTCGCCGGAACGTTGGTCTCCGCGTACGTGAAACCGATCCGCTTCCCGAACGAGTCGAGCATGTAGTCGAGCAGGTCGTCGTCGCCGTAATGGAAGGCGATGCTTCCGCTGGCCGAGGTCACGGATTCGATGCGGCCGGAATCGTCGCCGTCGCCGAAGGCGATCTCGATCTTGTTCTTGTTCGCGTCCTCGATGAGGACGAGCTTCCCCCCGAGGTCGAACCCGAGGATGTTCCCCGAGGGATCGACGACGAAATCCGTCGCCTCCTTGCCGGACTCCGACTCCAGATAGGCCTTTTGGGCCTCCAGGTCGGAAAGTTGGCGCTGGCACTTGCAGTACTCGTCGAGGTAATATTTGTATTTTGCCAAGACGTCGGCTCGCTGCTGAACCGCGATGTAGTGGGAATAATCGTCCTCGTCTGTCTCTAAGTTATCGGAGTCGGAGTTGTATGTGTGCTGAGGGCCATTGGGGTCGAGGATCGTCTTGTTGTTGTTGTCTAGTACGGGGAGATTATCAGAGCCGTATTTTATGTCAGACACGTCAGCGATTTTGTTTCTGGCTGCTTTCAAAATGCGTTTGTCGGAATCGGTAAGAGTGGCGAGTTCGCTTTCGTTGCCGAAAGATTCGACGATCGACTTGGTGCAATCGGAAATCGTGGTCTCGTAGCTGGAAAGGTACTGCTGAACGGCCTCGATCTGCGACTTGACGCTTTTGAGGTCATCGGTCGGGTACACCTCGGACGTTGCCGCACCCGAATCAAGCGAATAGACCCTTGCAACGGTGATTTCGCATTGGCCAACATCCCCATAATTCCCAGACGCATTCAACCTGGAGGTGGTCGGGTAATCGAAGAACAGTTTTCCGTTTTCTGCATAGATTCTTGTGGTGAAAAGCGACGGCTCGATCGAATAGGTCACGCTGCCATCAAGGCTGGTTGGCGTGCTCGCGCCATCGTACTTTACCATGTTGAACGGCTGGTACAGCTTGTAGCTTAGGTAGGATGGGCTTGAATAGATCAACGGTATCCGGATTGTGCCATCGTATTGGATGTCAAGTTCATATTCATACCCGTTTCCAAAGGCGATGCATAGTTCTTTCGAAGATATCAGGTCGCCTTTCGACTGATAGCCATAGAGATCGGAGGCGGTGATGAGCCGCAGCCCGTCGGCGCTCGTGGCCTCGAATTCGACTTCGAAAACGGAGCTGCCGACCTTCACTTTCAGTTTCTCGTCGGAGTCAAGGAAGACATCGGATTTGCTGACGTATTCCTTCTGGCCGCTTTCCTTGTAAAACCATCTTTCGAGGAGCTCGTGCCTGTTGCCGGTCCCGTCGATGTAGTAGGAGGTCTTCGCCCCGAGGAGCGAGTCGTAGGCCGGGTTCTTCACGAGGTACTGGTTGAGGTTCGTCTTCCAGTTGCTTCCCATGTGCCTGTCCTGCTGGTAGATCGCGCCGCCTGAGACGACAGCGAAAGAAGGCGAGTAGACGTGCTTCACCGCGAACTGGCTCGGCCCGCTCATGATCGAGAGGTCTTCGTGCTCGTGGAAGATCCTGCCGGAGAAGAGGCTGGCCGTCAGGGTCCCCGATCTCCTCCCGTCGTAGGAGATGGATGGGGAATCGGTCCGCTCGCTGCCGGAATCGCAGTACTCGAGCCTCGTGGCGGGGCGGAGCGATTCGTCGGCGCTGGCATCCGTGTAGACTAAGATGTAGTCTCTCACCAGCGTCGAAGAAGTCACTGATGTCTCCTCAACCGATCTCTTCAGCGCGAAATTCGCCGTCTGGATCCCCGCGGCCATCGCGGCCTTGACATAGGAGGTCAGATCCAGAAGGATGATTCCGCTGGGCTTGGTTAAAATGAAGCTTTCGAGTATGGCCGACGTGCTCACGTCGCAGATAACGAAACCCGGGGTCGAGGCCGGTCTGACCCCATTGTCGTAATGGAACTCGACCAGGCAGCGGAAATTGTTCACGCCCCCCAACGTGAGTTGGTTGGCGATGTCCTCAATGTCCAGCGAAAATAAAAGGAATTCCTCATTGGTTGTCAGATAGCCGATCACTTCGCGCTCCCCGATCGAGGTCTTGGAAACCGAGCCTCGGATATAATTCATCTTGAGGATGGAATCGTCGATGATCTCGATCGCCGGGTCCACCGCGATCGGGAAAACGCGGTCGGAGGATCCGACCCAATCGGCGCTCGGGGCGAGCGAAAGCTCGCATCCCGAATCCGACGTTTTCGTCACGGAGGCCGCGACCGAGGCCGAGGCGGCCCCGGAGGCGTCGGACATGCTGAGGGCGCCGAATCTGAAGATGACGTCGCCGGAAGCCGGATCGACGAGCCTTATCTCCCCCGGCTCGTTGGAAGCGCCGATGGAAAGACCGGCGAGAGCCAGCGAATACTTGATCGAATAGTCGCCTCTCGGGGCTTCGAAGATCACGTTCTCCTTCAGCCCCTTGTTCTTGGCCTCGTAGGAGAATCTCAGGCTCTTCGCCGGATTCTCGAACGACACGGATTTCCCGTCCTGCCCCACCACGGCCGCCTGAAGGGCGTCCGCGCCGGCGAGCACGGGATAGAAGGAAACGGAGTGCCTCCCGTCCGTGAAGGCGATCGGGCTGTCCTTAGAGAGGCTTTGGCCCAGCGAGATCTTGAAGCGTCCCGCCTCCAAGGAGATGGCGCCGTCGGTCCCGACGGCGAAAGACTCGTCGCAAGGAGCGCCGAACGACGCTTTTTCTACGATCGTCCTCGTCCCATCCCCGAAAGTCGTCTTCTTTTCGAATCCGTTCGTTTCGTCGTTCAACGCGTCGGCGGGCTTCTGCGCCCGCTCGACTTTGGCGGCCTTGGCCGCCTGAAGAATCTTGCTCATGTCCATTTTTGTTTCCCCCAATCAGAAGACGACCTTGAGGTCGTTCTTCATCTCGATCAGAATCCCGGCTGTATCGAAATCGGCGTCATTGGCTCTGCCGTCGACCCGTATCCCCAGTTTCTCCCCGAGGAACGCGAAGACGAGGTATTTGCTGTTGATGTCTTTTTTCTTCTCTTCGGCTTCGCAGAGGAACACGTCGATGTCGCTGTATTCGTCCTGCTCGCCCCTGGCGAACGAGCCGTAGATGCCCAGGCTCTCGACCCCGTAGGTTGATTTCAATTCATCCTCCGCTGAGAGGATGGCCTGGGAGGCCTCGTCGAAGGTGATGAGCCGATGATGGGCGTTGAGGACCGATGTCCTCAGCTCGAGCTCCCTCGCGATCGCGGACGTGTCCTGAAGGGACGCCCCGCCCTTTATCTCCGCGTCGAGGCTGTCCGACGTGGCGGGGAAGAAGACGACGGGGATCGCTCCCAGGGCGATCCGCTCCATGTTGAAGACCATCGCGGCCATCGCCGGCGTCAAATCGCCGAAGAGGCCGCTCAGGATTACGAATCGGTAGGCCTGAAAGGGAATGTCGTCGGAATTCGACTCCAGGCACTCCTTGAGGCTTTCGAAGAACTCGGCGGTAACCGTTTGGGGGTCTCCGCCGAGGAGCTCGCAGACATGAGAAACCTCGTCTTTCGTGACGGGGCCGCCGCAGGCCTTGATGAACGCCAGGGCCTGCTTCGCCTTCATCATGAAGGCCTGGGCCTCCCCCTCCGGCTCCTTCGCCCCGGCGTACACGTCCCGCCAGTCTTTCTCGTTTGAGGCGGTCGTGTCGGCCCTCAGGGCGAATTTGCAGATAAGGTAATCGATCTTGTCGTTGTACGGTTCCATTATTTTCCCTCCGCGTCCGAAGACGAGTCGGACGCTGATTTGTCGGCCGAAGAAATCGAAGCGTTGGTGTCGGTTGAGGCATCGGTCGCGTCGGTGGACGGCTGAGCCCCCTTGATGAGCTGCTTCAGGATCTGGTTGGCCCCCGTGGCGGAGGCCCCGCTCGCCATGCCGCAGCCTATGGCGATGTAGACGTTGGAGGCGTTGAAGATCATCTCCGGGCACGTGAGGTAGATCAGGGCCCCCAGCGCGCCGCCGCAGGCGACGGTCAGCATCGGGATGAACCTGTAAAGGCCCCGATGCCGGCAGAAGATCAGCTTCCAGATCTCGGCGATGACGTAGCAGCAGGTGATGATGAGCGGAACGTTGGCGAATTCCATTTGGATTTCTCCCTCCGCAATCCAGCTGTACGCGAGGCCGCCCCGCCGAGCCTGGGCGGAAAACCCGTTTCCTCGGATTGCCGCCCCCGTCTGCGATAATCTCCCATCGTAAAATTATTTCCTTCTCGCTTTGACCGCGACCACGCGGACCGAGAACCCATAGGAGCCGGGGATCTCCTCGACGATCTCCTCCCCGAACGCGTTGAGGTCGTTCAGGCTGAAGGCGATGTGCTTCCTGGCCCTTCCGGCGGCCTTGTTCGCGTTGAGGACGATGTTGTCGAAGGTCCTGAACATGTACTTCATGTATTCCTTCGAGGCGACGAACCGGGAATATTCGCCTACGAATTTCGCCAGCCCCACGGCGCCGCTTCGGGCCTTCGAGAGGATCGCCCTGTTCTCTTCCGCGAACGACAGAAAGCCCCCGATGTCCAAGGTAGACAATGTGCTGTTTGGATCCCCCACCGCCTGCCGATGGGCGAAGCGGCTGTCGGCGCAGGCCGCGCTGAATCTGTCGGCGGACTTCCAGACCGCGATCCGCAGGTCTTCCTCGAGCTCCTCGCGCACGCTCCGGTCGAGGAGGTCCAGATGCCTTTTGGCTATCGTCGGCTCGAAAACGGAGAGGAGCGCCGAAAGCGATTCGTCGTCCCGCTTCGCCTGGAAGGCCAAAAAAGCGTCAATCGGATATTTGAAATGCCCCATTTTGTTCGGCCGATCATCCAAATGTACGCGAAAGCGGGTTTTCCCCCCCGCCGGTTCCCGCGCGGCGCTTGCTTTCCGCAATTTTCCTTTTTCATTATCGGCATGCGGGGCGGTTTGTAAAAACTATTTATTTCGCTGGCTAAACGGTAAATAGGAGGCCTCCCCGACGAATTGCATTCGCGGCGGAACAGGAAAACGGCCGGTGGCCCCTTCCGCCGCTTTGCCTCGCGGCCGCCTTAAAATGCCGCGGAGGTCGGCGAGCCCTTCTCAAAAAGATAGAGGACGGGGGGCAGACTGCCGGCAGCAGGAGCACCGCTCAGCGCCCCGTTCCGGCCCCCGCCCCCTTCGCGATCCCGCCCTCCTTTGACCCGGCGGCGCTCTTTGCGTCTCCCGCATGCTCGAGGGCGCCCGAGGCGATGTAGGAGCCGGAGCTGGCGTACCCGTCCCTATCAGGATTCAAGAACTCGCAGCGAGGCGCATCGCGCCGTCTCCCTTTCGCTTATCGGGAAGATCGCAAAAAAGACGCTGGGTGAAAAAGAGCATCCCTGTCGGCGGATAGATCTCAAAAACAGTCAATCTATTCGTTTCCCGCTTTATACCGACTTTTTGCGCAATGAAAAAAGCCCCCGTTTCATCGGAGGCTATCGGCAGCACGGTCGGGATGGCGAGTTCCGTAATGATGAAGGCGCGGCCAGGCATAGCGAGGCAATCACGCCGGCAATTGCGCGAAAGCCTTTCTTCGCGGGCGCGGAAGGCGCATGCCTGGCATGGGCTTTGCACCAAAGGGAGTTCATCAGCCGCAAGCCTTTCCGAAAACGATTTTCCTATGAAACCTAAACGTCTCGGGGAACCGGATACCCCGATCGCTTCGGGCCGATGCTTTCGCTCCCTTCCCCCCGCCGGATGAAGCGCCGCGCTCCCGCCTTCGCCAAACCCCCCTATCCAAGTCCTCAGGGACCGCTTCGCTGGGCTTTTGATACGCTTTTGATACGCAGGAAAAACAAAAACCCCGATATCATCGGGGCTTTCAGGCATTTGGTGGGTACTAAGAGGATCGAACTCCTGACCTTCTGTACGTCAAACAGACGCTCTCCCAGCTGAGCTAAGTACCCATGGGCAGACGCGACCTTCTAGTCGCGAGAGATATTATAGATAGAGACCCCCTCTGAGGCAAGCAAAAACGACATCGGCTATTGAAGAATCTCTTCGATAAAGTAATGGGGCCTATGCTTGACCTCGATATTGATTTTACCAATGTATTCTCCCAAGATCCCCATCATCACCAGGATGAGGCCGGCAGCCAAGAAGACAGACCCCAAAATAAAGGGGAGATCTCGGTATGGCAAAGTTCCGATTCCAAAGAGAATCCCAAAAACGACCATGACCATAGAAGATGCCGCCATCAAAAAGCCGCCGACCTTGGGAATAAAGGTCAAAGGTTTGACGGAAAAGGAAGTGATGCCGTTCCAAGCGAGAGCCAACATTTTTTGGAGAGGATAATGGCTTTCCCCTGCCCTTCTTTCTTTGCGCGAATAGCCAACGGTTGCCGATTTAAAGCCAACAAGAGGGACGATCCCCCGCAAGAATAAATTGCCTTCATTGAAGGACAAAAGGGCTTTCAAAGCCCGACGGTCCATAAGTCTGAAGTCCGCATGATTATCGATTATCTCAACACCCATGTGCCTCAAGAACTTGTAATATCCCACGGCCGTGGTCCGCTTGAAAAAGGTATCGGATTGACGGGAGGTTCGAATCCCATAAACCACATCCACCCCTTGGTTGAAATCTTCAATCATGGCATCGACGGCATTGATGTCGTCCTGCAAATCGGCATCGATGGTGATAGCCGCATCGGCTTTCTCCACCGCATACGAGAGCCCGGCCATGCAAGCATATTGATGTCCTTCGTTCCGGCTCAGCCTCACCCCTTGGAAAATGGAGTCCCCCCCATGAAGGGACGAAATAAGATCCCAGGTTTTGTCTTTCGATCCGTCATCCACGAAAACGATTTTGCTTTCAGAAGAAACGCTCCCCTTGGCAATAAGATCATTCAATTTGCCCTTAAGTTCCTTGGCGGACTCCGGAAGGCAGGCTTCTTCGTTGTAGCATGGCACAACGACATAAAGGATTCCCATAAATCATCTCCAGAAAGTCAGGTCGCGACCCGCTTTCATCCAATTAATTATATACGCCCAGTCCCGCGTTCCAACGAACTGAGTCAATTCCGGAGTATAAAGATTGATGAGACCCACATTGCTGACAACGGCAAACAAAAAGGAAGAAATGAAGAAAACGCCAAGCCACCTTTCAATGGTCGGAGATCTGGCCTCTTCTTTTTTGCGCAAATAGAAATCGTAGAAAAGGAAAAGACCATAAAGAACCATAATCCAGCCAAAATCAGAGTAATAACGGGTAGAATATCCGCTTTGCCACGTTATGGCCACAAGAATGAAGGGAACGATCACGCAAGGGAAATAATACAGAAGCCCATCCGTTACCCGTTCTTTCCATCCCATTTTTTGGAGAAAAGGAAAAACAAAAACACCGAACAAAAGAGGAAACCTCGCAAAAAGCCCATAAGTTGCGCCTGTCTCAAAGAAATAATAGGCATTCCCAAATCGGACGTTGGTGCCAGCCAAAAAGAAATAATCGCTTTGAATCCGCGGAATGGCGAAAAAGAAATTCCAAAGCGAAGTCAGAACATTCGTGAAGGAGAAAGGCATATGAAGAAAGTCGGCGATGGTGAGAGAGTATTCTATTCCGAAATCAAAAGGGCTCCCGAAGCGAAGGTAATTATAAACGCATTGGAATAATCCGAAAACGAATAGCGGAAGCAAACCGAGGATCCAATAAAGCCAAGCGTCCCCCCTGAGGATAAGGGCATGGTTTTTAACGTAATAATAAACGAGCCAGATAACCAAGGCGACCGCATAAAGAGCCATTGTGGCCCTAGCCAAAACGGCAAGCCCGACCCAAAAAGAAGCAAAGAAGAGATGGTAGAGACTTAATTTGCTTTTCGCCGGATATTTATCGAATATGCCCGATGAAGCAAGATGAAAAAGACCTATCATCATGCACATCAAAGCCGACGAAGTGGAACATTCGTAAAAATAAGGCCTTTCCAGATTGGTCAGAATCCCGGAGCAAAAATAAAGAATGGCAAAACCGCCAATTTCGAGAAAAAGAGGCATTTCGTTTTTGCGGAAGAAGGCTTTGACCAAGCGATGCCAGCTTAACGCCATGAAAATATCCGCTATCAAAGAGAAAATAAGAACCCCATAAGCGTCATAGACGTATTGACCCGTCAGGACATGCATGGGGAGAAAGAGCAAAAAAACCGGGGTCACTCCGTAATAGGAATAATAACGCCCATTAAAAAGAAGATGGTCCCAAAGGTAACTAACCCCTGCCCTGGAGGAGGGGTCGTAAGGGTTGAGCAAGGCCAGCAACGAGGATGACGGAGTCGCAGAAAGATAAACGTGCCCAGCCAAAAACGAATCCACCAATTCTTGAGATATTTGGCTTCCGGAATTCTGCAAAAGCTCGTTTTTAAAGCCTCCGAAAACCCCGAAGATGACAAGGATCAGCCCAAAAGAAAGGATGTAAAAAAACGAGCGAAGAATGGTTTCGAGCCTTAGGTTGTGAAAAATACTACTCCGATGAACGAAAAGATAAACGAAAAGATAGATAAGATAAGCGGGGACGGCCAAGGCCAAGACCCTGATTATCGAAAAGTTAAAAGGAATCCGTTTATTCAGCGAAAGGCCTTTAATCCATATTCCGCTTCCAGAAATCGTTTCATTATTTCCAACTTGCGTAATTCTGATGGAGAGGGCCGAGGAAGCGCTGCTGAAATTTGTTTGCAGATATTTGGTTTGCTCATCGCCTTTGACGACCTGAAAGGATTGAGAAAGGTATTCGGTCTCGGCGGTGTTCGCTTTCGTAGAAATAACGGTCGCCTCAAATTCATAAGCGGAAGAATTAGAAAAATCGCAATCAAAATAAAGTGTTTTGACTTGCAAACTCCCTAAATTTGAAATTGTCACGGTCGGGTCAGATGACGTTGCAACATAATAATTCTCGGTGGTGTTTTTTTTGCTTATTCCAGAAAAAGTCAAAGAAGTATCATCAAAATCTTTTTCTGTCCCTGGATTGGAATAAAATTTGTAGTTGAAAACAACAACCTCAACTAAGAGGATCGACAAAAAAATTAAACCGCATTCCAACAAAACCCTCATCCAAGGTTTCTTAGCTAATTTCTCCCTAAGCATGAATTAATCATAGAAACATTGTTTTAGATCGCAAAGATAATTTTCGAATAATATAAAAAATCTTCGCAAGAACTTTCGATTTAAGCAGAAATCATCTTGAATCCATTTATTGAAAAATTGACAAAATAGGCAAAATAAACTTGGAAAAATGGCAGTTGAAAACCATGATGCAAACCTCGGCTTGCCTAAAAAGAGAACAGATGAGATTACGCAAAGGGTTGATGGGAAGAAAACCAAACCCTCCAAGGAGAAAAGGATTTTCTCTGACGCGGAGCCATCGTCCCTTAAGCATCCCAAGCCGCTTTCGCGGCATCGCTGAGACCGCGGAGCTCCTCAGGCTCTTCCACTATGTCCTAGGGGACTCGCCCGCAGCTTTGCAAAACTTTTTTTGGCCCTCTTCAGACGAACGATATTCTTCGACCTAGACGACGCTAAAAAAACAGCATCTATTTCTTAAATTTTTTAAAGGTAAACTGCAGAAGATCAAATAGACTTTTGCTTTGTTTTACATAAATATTATAATTCTCGCAATGTTAAATAAAAAACGAGCGAACTATTTTTTCCGAAAAGCAATTCCATTTTTATTGATTCTCATTTCATCGATCATTCCCTTCACCATTTATTTCCGCGACGGCATCCCGCAAGGAGATGACATGATTTGGCATCTAACTTATATGTATGACCTTTATTATGGATTCAAGAATGGTTTCTCGGGGGTGTCAACGTCTCATCTCCTCAGTTCTTATTATGGCGAAGATATTTATCTTTTTTATGGACCGTTCGCCCATTACCTCACCGTCATTTTGACGTTGATGTTCGAATGGGCAGGGGCCACGATCATCACCAGCATGAAGTTCGTGACGATCGCCAGCGTTTTCATTTCGGGAATTTTCGTTTTTCTTTTGGCGAAAAAAATTACGAAATCGACCCAAATTTCAACTTTGTTTGGCATCGCTTTTTGCTTTTTCCCCTATCGATTGGTGGATTTTTTGTATCGAGCCGCTTATTGCGAAGGCGTTGCCATCGGATTGATTCCGGTGGTTTTTTATGGCTTATACCGCGTGCTTCATGACGAGAAACCACGGGTTTCGGCTTACGTATGCTTGGTCATTGGCGTTTCCTGCCTCGTGCTCTGCCATCCCATCACCGCTTTATTGACCGCCGTCGCGGCGGTCATTTATACTCTGGCCAATACCCTTAATTTAATCAGGGCGCTTCATAAGTGGCAGAATGTCATTTATATTTCGGTTTCCGTTTTACTCATTTTTGGCTTCGTTTCTTTCTACTTTTTCCCGATGTTTATGGCAAGCGTTTCAGGATATTATCGCTTAACCGATTCCGGCCTGATGGGAACCACCGCGGCAGCGTTAACTAAGGCCCAGGAAGCGAATTGGGGTTATTGCGGCGTTTTGAATTTTGACTGGCTTAAAAAGGTCACGGTCGACTGGGGCTGGGCCAAGACCAATGACAGCGAGTTGGCGTGGACGATTTCGCTTTCCTTTTTCGTGGTTTCTTGCCTCGGCGCCATCATCGCGGACGGACTTCTCAGAAAAACCCGCAAACTTAACACCTGGCGCGAAGAAATATGCTTGGGGATCACGTTCGGGCCTTCGATTGCCCTCGGGGCTTGGGAACGGCCTGAGATCTTTTGCGCCTTAGGCGTTTTCTATCTGGCTTATCTTTACGTCAATTTCGATTTCTCGGATCCCAATGACAGGCTTCCAGCTCGTTTCGAAGTCAAGAAAACTTTTTCGAATCCCGATGTTTACGTCGCAATCGGGATCATCGTCGCTTGCTTCCTTTTACTGTTTACCGATTGGGCGTGGTATAAAGTTCCCTCTATTTTATGTGAAATCCAATTCCCTTTTCGCCTCTATGCCATTCTCGGTTTCATGGCCTATTTCTTGGCCATGCCTTTCACTTCCTGGATGCGAGGGAACCGCAAGGCCCTTTTGTCCTTGGCCTTCGTTGCTTCGCTATTATGCGTTTTGGACCAATCCCCGGTGGACAAACGCATAGCGATCGCCAATAACGGCAACACGATATATACTTCCGCCGATGCCAATCTCGTGGCCTCAGTCAAATCGATAGGGTGGGAAAACGAATACGTCCCCAATGTTTTCTATGATGACAGTTATCAATCCGATTATTCCAATTCTCTTTATTCCAAAATACGAACCCAGTTTATTTACAATTTGGGTTTCCCGTCAAAAAGCGATTATCTGAACCCTGCATATTTGGAAGGCACGGGAACCATTTCGCTGACGAGTCTCAATACCCCAGATGTGGTTTTCGGGGCCCAAGTGACCTCGGATGAGGCTTTGGTTCAAATCCCGCAATTTTATTATGACGGCTACGAAATAACTTTGGTTTCCGACTCCGGGGCTGTCACGACCGAAGAAGGGCAATATGTCGATGGCTTGGTGGCTTTCAAAATGGCCAAAGGAGCTTACACGGTCAAAGTCAATTTCGTGGGTTCAAAAGCTTATCAGATCGGCCGCGTGGCTTTCTTTGTCTCCATTCCGGCCCTTATCGGCTTAGGCTGCTTTGGGGTTTATCTCCGCAAAAAAGAAGAGAAAACTCAAGTCTTAACGGGACTGAGCCGTTAAAAGTCAGGTCAAATAAGCTGACGCCCGCAGGCCACGCCCATGCAAGAGGCCATCATGAGGCCTCGCGTCCAGCCGCTGCTGTCGCCTAAGCAATAAAGATGTTCGACGTTGGTGACGAGGTTGGCATCCATTTTTATTTTGTTGCTGTAGAACTTGATTTCCGGCGAATACAAAAGCGTTTCTTTGGAGGCAAAACCCGGAACCACGTGATCCATGGCCTTGATGAATTCGATGATATCCATCATCGTGCGATAAGGCATGGCCGCCGTGATGTCCCCGGCCACCGCATCCGACAGAGTGGGCACGACGTTGGAGCGGGAGAGTTCCTTTTGCCAGGTGCGCTTGCCATCCAAAATATCGCCGAAACGCTGGACCAAGATGTGTCCGGTGCCCAGCATATTGGCCAATTCGCCAACCCTTTGGGCGTAGAGGATCGGCTCATGGAACGGCTCCATGAAGTTATGGCTGCACAAAATCGAGATGTTGGTGTTGTCGCTTTTCTTGTCTTTGTAGGAATGGCCATTGACGACCGCCAGATTCCCGTCGTAATTCTCTTGGCTCACAAAGCCGCCCGGATTCTGGCAGAAAGTCCGTACCTTGTCTTTGAACGGGCTCGGATATCCGATCAGTTTTGCCTCATAAAGCACTTCGTTGAGCTGTTCCATGACTTCGTTCCGGACTTCCACGCGGACTCCGATGTCAACCGGTCCGGGCTTGTGGGCGATATCGTATTTGGAGCAAATCTTCTCGAGCCAATCCGCTCCGCGGCGTCCAGCGGCGATCACGATGTCCTTGGCTTTGATTTTCGTTTCTTCGCCATCGCCCGTTTTATGGATGATGACCCCCGTGCATTTTTTGTCGTCGAGGATGAGGTCGTTGCATTCGTAGCCATATCTTATCTCGACCCCATGCGAGGTCAGGTAATGCTCGATCTCCAAATAAAGGGCTTGGGCTTTTTCGGTGCCTAAATGCCGGATGGGATCGCTCACTAACTGAAGGCCCGCTTCGATGGACCGCCGTTTGATTTCTTTGAATTGGTCTTTGGCATCCGCGCCTTCGATTTTCTTGTCGGCCCCGAATTCCAGATAAATCTTGTCGGTGTAATCGATGAGATCCTGAGCCGCTTGGTTGCCAAGGAGCTCCGGAAGCTCGCCACCCACGGAAGTACTGAGGGAAAGCTTTCCGTCCGAAAAGGCTCCGGCCCCGCTGAAGCCAGCGGTAATGGCACAGGGATTGCAGTTCAGGCAATGCCCCACTTTATCCTTCGGGCAATGGCGCTTTTCGAGCGGCTGCCCCTTCTCGATCATCAGGATCTTTTTCTTCGAACCGTTCCGAAGCATTTCGAGCGCGGTGAAAATGCCAGCAGGACCAGCCCCGACGATGACGAGATCATACATAAGTTTTTCCCTTGTGTAAGATACTATCTTTTAGCCGAAATGTTGAGTGTTATTTTTTCCGATAATAAGGAAATTCAAGATTTGGCGATAGTATTATGGATTTGTAATAAATAGAACCCGAAGATGAAAGGCGTTTTGAAAAAGAAAGATATGAAAACAAAACCCCGAAGATGAAATCGGGGTTTCTTTTCGTGTGGTGCCGCCTAACGGAATTGAACCGCCAACCTACTGATTACGATTCAGTTGCTCTGCCAATTGAGCTAAGGCGGCAGCCCCATTAATATAGCCTAACAGGGATATCTCTACAAGCGAATTCAAGCGACTGTTTTCTTGATTTGGCGGGCCTTTATGAATCGGATCAAAACGATGATCTCGTGGAGGACTAGCGGCGTAACAGCCATCGCGAAGACGACGATCCATTCGAGCCCATCCATCTCATAAACGGAGAAGAAAGTGTTGAGGCCGGGAATCACGATGACCCCGATCTGAAGGGCCATGCCCACGAAGAAGGCCGCCCAAAGCAAGGCATTGGGATCTTGGAAGACATGGACGAAGGAGCGTTTCGTATCCGTCATCCCCAACATGTGAAAGAGCTCGGCGAAGCTAAGAACGCAGAAAGCCATAGAACGCGATTCTTCCAATTTAGCGGGGTCGGAGAAATACGTTTCGATGGCCCCGATATCGACATAGCCATTGCGCCACGGATCAAACAAGAAAGCGATTAAGGTCACGACGCCGATGAGGGCGCCATAGCCGAAGATTAAGGCGTATCCGCCATGGGCGAAAAGCGACTCTTTGGGATCCCGGGGTTTGTCCTTCATGATATTGGCGGGTTTCTTGTCCGCGCCTAACGCCACCGCCGGCAAAGAATCCGTGATGAGGTTGACCCAAAGAAGATGGATTGCGATAAGAGGGGCAGGGAAGCCAAGCGCGATCGCCAAGAACATGCAGATGACCTCGCCGATGTTGCTGGAGATGAGGAAAAGAATCGTCTTGCGGATGTTGGCGTAGATGCCGCGTCCTTCTTCCACCGCTTTTTCGATGGAAGCGAAATTGTCGTCGGTGAGAACCATGTCCGAGGCGCCTTTGGCGACGTCGGTTCCGGTGATGCCCATGGCGATGCCGATATCGGCGGCCTTAAGCGAGGGCGCATCGTTGACGCCATCGCCGGTCATGGCAGCGATTTCGCCATTGGCCTTGACGGCTTTCACGATCTGAACTTTGTTCTCGGGAGAGACGCGGGCGAAAACGCGAATGGTTTTGACCTTCTCTTTGAGCTCTTCGGGGGTGGAGGCATCGATTTGATCGCCCGACATGACTTGATCGGGGGACGAAGCGATACCTAATTCCGTGGCGATGGCATAGGCCGTGTCTTTATGATCTCCGGTGATCATAATCGTCGTAATACCCGCTTCTTTGAAGGTTTCGACGGCTGGTTTGGCGGCCGGGCGGGGCGGATCCACCATGCCCACGAAGCCCACGAAGACCAAATCCTCTTCTTTCAAAACGTCGGATTCCTTATAGGCCAAAGCCAAAACCCGCAGAGCCTTGGTGGCCATGGCCGCCGCAGCGTCATTGATTTGCTTCAGATAATCGTCGGTCAAAGGAACGGCTTTCCCGTTGATCAAAACAGCCGTGCATTTCTTGAGAATGCGGTCGAGCGCGCCTTTCGTATAGATGACCGACTTCCCGGCTTCGAGGTTCCGGGTCGACATCATCTTCCGAACGGCGTCAAACGGCAATTCATCCTCCCGGGGGCAATCGTTCTCCAACTGACTCTTGGACATCCCCAAGCCATCATTGGCGAAATAGATCAGGGCCAATTCCGTGGGGTCGCCATAGACGCCGTTTTCGATGGAGGCATCATTGCAAAGCACCATGCCTTTGCCGAGCAGTCCAAGGCTGTCTTTCTTGAAATCGGCTTTTTCGTAGGTGACACCGTTTTCATAAGCTTCCACCACGGTCATCTTGTTTTGGGTGAGGGTTCCCGTCTTATCGGAGCAAACGACGGAAACGGCGCCTAGGGTCTCGACAGAGGCCAAGCGCCTCACAATCGTATTGACCTTGATCATCTTCTGCATGCCCATGGCCAAAACGATCGTGACGACAGCCGGCAAGCCTTCGGGGATGGCAGCCACAGCCAGCCCGACGGCATCCAGAAGGTCATCGCTCCATTCGGCGACGAAAGTGCCTCGCACCGCATCATAGATGAAGGAAACGCCCAACATCACGACGACGATGGCTATCGTGAGATAACCCAGGAACTTAGAAAGTTGCTCCAGCTTTTTCTGCAAAGGGGTTTGCTCTTCCCCTTCTCCGGAAAGCATTTTGGCAATGCGGCCGATTTCAGTGTTCATGCCCGTTCCGATGACGGCGCCTTCGCCTCGTCCATAAACGACCGGGGTCGACATATAAGCCACGTTGACGCGATCGCCCACGCCGACTTCATCGGTGAAAACAACGGCAGGGTTTTTCTCCACCGGAACCGACTCGCCGGTCAAAGAGGATTCATCGCATTTCATGGCAAAGGCTTTGGTGAGGCGAAGATCGGCCGGAACCGTTCTTCCTTCTTCCAAAATCACGATATCCCCCACCACGACCTCCTCGGCTTTGACATCGGCGATTTGGTTTTGGCGTCTTACCGTGGCCGTCGGAGAAGAAAGTTTTTTGAGAGCATCCAAGGCTTTTTCGGCTTTGGTTTCCTGAATGGTTCCGATTGTGGCGTTTAAGATCACCACGCCAAAGATGATGATGACGTCCGCGGAATCCTCAATGCTATAGGTTCCGGTGGCCGGATGCAAAATCCCTAAGATAAGAGAAATGATGGCCGCCCCGAAAAGGATGATGACCATGGGATCCCGAAACTGGGTAAGAAAAATAATAAGAGCGCTTTCGCGCTTTTTCTCGAGGAGTTTGTTGGGTCCGTATTTCGCCTGACGGGCTTTGACTTCGTCGAGGGTAAGTCCGTCGGAACTGGTATTCAGATCTTTCAGGGAATCGGCGATCGTTTTGTTCTCGTACATTGGAGTCACCTCACCACTATGGGTTACTTGCGACAAAGGTCTCGCGAGGCGTTTGGCCCATCCTTTCCGGCTAAGCTGCCTTAGCGTGCTGACGGAGGTGGATTTGACCGCTACTCTCCTTTGTTAAGAAGAAGTGTATCACGCACGCTCGGAAGGGGTAAAGCGTTTCTCAGTATTCACTGTTAAGCCGGAGAATCGTAAAGTAACAGGCGACGGCCATCGCCACTTCGCTCAGGGATTCCAAAAAGACCAAAGCGATATTGACGCTCCGAGAGGAAATGATTTCATAAATCGGCCACAATCCAACGCCCACGCAGGTGCAAATCATGAAAACCAAGCACCAATTGCGAACCACCTTGTATCGATAATAACGATTGGTCAAAAATTGACGGGTCCGGATATAAGTCATGATTCCGCTGACCAACGCAAAGGCCATGAAAGCCGTGATGAAACTCATTAGCAAAGCCGAAAGGAAAGCCCCCGAAAAAATGGCGGCAACGTTGGCTAAGCCGTAGAAAAGGAAATTCACTCCGAAATCCCAAGCGATGTAAAAAATAAACATCAGCATGCCCGTAAAGGCCAAGTGGTTCCCTTCCACGTTTCCAATCAGAACCATGAGATAAGCCGCCAAGATAAGGACGGCGGACAAAACCCCGAGCAAGCCGTCGAACCCCAGAGAAGTGGGTTTAACGAAATATGAAATGACGATATAGGCATCGTTGCCCGCCAAAAGCGAGGTCCCTAAAATGGCGAATCCGATCGCGCAGTATTTTTTGTAATGATATTTTAACTTCTGTTTAAGGATGTCAAAGGACATACGGCCATCATTATATCCTTGCGCATTTTTTTCGGAAGCGGATTATAGTTTTCTCATGATCGAAGCCAAATTCACCCATGGTCTCAACGTCGACGCCAAAAATCTGAGACAAGAGATTTTCGTCGAAGAACAAGGCTATCAAGAAGAATTCGAGGAGGCCGATAAAACGGCCTGGCATTTGGTTCTTTATCTCAACGGGGCCCCCATCGCGACGGGACGAATTTTAGAAGAGGATCCCGAGACTTACCGCATCGGGCGCGTCGCCGTGAAAAAAGCTTTTCGAGGACACCAAGTCGGAACCTATTTGATGAAATTCTTGGAGATGAAAATTCGAGAGCTGGGTGGAAGATGGGCCATCCTGGACGCGCAGTTGGAGAAAAAAGGCTTCTATGAAAAATGCGGTTATCACATTTCGGACGAAGGCAAAATCTTTTATGAAGAAGGCCATCCCCATGTTCGCATGGCCAAACTCCTTGTTACCAAAAAAGGCTACAAAACCCGCACGAAATATTAAATGTTTCCAACGTAAACGGAAGTCAGGTACTTTTTGGCGATGGTTTGAAGTTTGGATAAATCCTCAAGCGAGGTAGCAGGTTCCTTTTCTTTATAGCGCGGGAAATACCTTGTGATGTGAAGAGGGATCTTGTCGTCAAGGGAAGCAATCCATTTTGCCTCAGTTTCCATATCTTCAACGGAATCGTTATGCCCTGGGATTACCAAGGTGGTCAATTCGACATGGCAGGATTTTTGGGCCAGAGCGATGAAATCTTTGACCATCTGAAAATCGCCTCCGATATAGCGGAAAAATTCCTCAGAGAAACCTTTGAGGTCAATGTTCATCGCGTCGATATAAGGCAAAATCTTTTGCAGCACTTCCAAGGAAGCCGTCCCATTGGTGACCAAGACGGTTTTGAGCCCTTCCTTATGGGCGAGGATGCTGACGTCATAAACATACTCATAGGAAATAAGAGGCTCGTTGTAAGTGAAAGCCACCCCGATGTTGCCATCGCTTTTCAAATCCAAAGCGGTTTTGACGAGCCTTTCTGGGGAAAAATATTCGCTTTGGGCCCTTAGATCAAATTGGGAAATCTCGTAATTTTGGCAAAAGGGGCAGCGAAGATTGCAACCGTAGGATCCATAAGAGAGAATGAAGCTCCCCGGGAAGAATTCCTTTAAGGGTTTCTTCTCGATGGGATCCAAAGCCAAAGAAGTCGCCAACCCATAATTAAGGCAGACGTTTTTGCCGTCTTTAAGGCCTCGCGCATGGCAAAAACCGCTTTGGCCTTCAACGAGGAGGCAATGCCTGAAACAGACCTTGCAGTTCATAAGTGCCTCACAACCTCAAAACGATAAAGCTGAAGGTCTTCATCCCCTTCGATTCCGGCTTTTTGTTTGGCGATATCCAATTGGTCCTTGATGTTGTCCACGCCTTCGAGATTGGGAAGAAGAACCCCTCGCTTATTACCGCTTTCAACGATGACACCATAGATCTTTGGATTGAGATCGGCTGGAGAAATGATTGGGATCGGGGGCGTCAAAACATCAACCGAGATATCCAAAAAGGGAAGCTCATCGGCTTGAATGGGATCAAAACGCGGATCCTCCGTGGAGGCGGCAATCCCGTTGGCGATGATCTCCTCGGCAATGCTGTCCTTCTCCGGAGCGATGGTTCCGATGCAACCCCTGAGCTCTCCGAATTTATGGATGGAGACGAAAACCCCGGCCTTGGTTGTCCTCATCACGGCAGAAAGCGTGGGTTCCACACCGATCTGACGCTTGAATGTGATATAGGTTTTGATGGCCGAACGGGCCAATCGGACATAGGGATCGGATTTCTCAGCGGTTTCCTTGGCGAGGAGGGCTTCGCGGGAAAGATAAAGTTCCGAAAAAGCCCGAGAGGGGTCTGGGCCCTTGACGATATATTGGCAAATTCCGTATCCCACCCCAAAGGTGGCCTCATGGGAAAGGGGAAGAGCCTCTACCGCCGTCCGATCGAGGGCCCCCGCCATGATGACGAAACTGCGATGCCCGCATTCCTCCGCCTGATTCAGCAAGCCTTGATTGAAAGTGAAGAGACCCCCAAAATCCGCGGAGCCCATGACTTTCATGATTTGCTCATCGTATTTGGGCCCGGCGGGCTTAAAGCCATAAGGACCATCCGCTTTCTGGCAATGCGATAAATCCCCAGAGGCGACGAAAACCACCCTCCGCCCCAAATCCTCAGCCGCTTTTTTGATGATTTGTCCCAGATGATAATGATCGAGAAGCGATAGACCGCTGAGGCCCAAACGCACGATTTTGAAACCTTGCAGTTCTTGCTGAATGAAATAAAGCGGAACCATGGTCCCGTGATCAAGATAGCGCTCTTGCTCGCCCTCGGTCCCAGCCGGAAAGGACTCGCTGGCCGCCAAAAGTGAAATCTTTTTTACCAGTTCCTGGTCATAAAAAACCCGAAAAGTCACGTTCGGAGCCCCGAACTGCGCAAATGAACCGATTCCGACATCCCCATCGGCAATCTGAAAATAATCCGCATAAGCATCGGCATGCGGAGACGAAATAATGATGGTGTCCGGTTTGAGTTCCGCGATCTTGGAAGCCACTTCCGCATAAGCCTTAATCGTGGCCGCGATCTCTTTCTCAGAGCCGTTTCCGACCTCAGGGACGATCACGGGAGGATGCGGCACCATAAAAGCGGCGATGATTGCCATACCATTCTTATAGCACTTTTGAAGGGGTGAAAAGAAAGGAATCGAAAATCAAAGGCTTTTTGCTCGCATTTTGGCGATTATAAGTCAATCTTAAAAAAGTCTTCGAAGGATTTTAAAAGCTCATCTTTGGGCAAGGAACAGCCACTTTCGATCCATTTTCGGAAGACCCCGATTCCGCCTTGGATGATGAAGGACGCCACATAATCAAAGCCCCTGCTCCCTGCCTTTCCCTCGCTGAAGGGGGAGGAAGCGATGACCGGAGTGAAAACCATTTCGACTTTCCAAGAAAAATGGGAGGAGCTGGATTTGAAAATGGCTTTCAAAGGCTCTTCCTCTTTTTGGGCAAATCCGGCCACATCCAAAAGCAGACTCCTCAAGGTTTGCTGTTTTTTCTGAGTGAGGGCGAATAATTCGGCGATCAAGGAATCTTCGATGGAATACAAAACCTCGCTTAGGGAAGAGTAATGCAGATAAAAGGTCGAACGATTGAGATCGGCTTTAGCCATCACTTCACCGATCGTCACATTTTCGAAACCATTTTGGATGATGAGAAGCACCAAAGCTTCTTTAATCGATTCTTGGGTTTTTCTTTCTCTTCGATCCATGATAGACAATTATAGACAATGTGTTAACTAATAGATATCGTGGCTATTTTTGTTTGTCGGTTTTGCCCTTATTGGCCGTTAACTTAATGATAGGAGAAAAGATATGAGCAAAATCATCGTGACGGGAGCCAATGGCTTCTTGGGCTGGGCCTTGATAAATCAATTTCACAAAGAGGGCAAAAACGTGCTCGCTTTCCTTAAAACAGGGGAAGATATCTGCCCCTTCGAAGAGCTAAAGATCCCTTGGGTCTATGGGAATGTCGTGGACAAAGGTTCTTTTGATCGTTTCGTCGAAGAAGGCGACACCATCATTCATTTGGCGGCCATCGTCTCCATTTCCGAAAGGGATAAGGAAATCGTTTGGAAAGTGAATTTCGAGGGAGCCAAAAACGTTTTGGAATCCGCGCTCGAGAAAAAAGCCAGCAAGTTCGTCTATGTTTCGACGGTGCATGCGATCCCTTTTCATGAAGGGACCATCACCGAGGAAGATGTCTGGGCCCAAGACGGCGAGCCTTTGGGAACCTACGAGAAAAGCAAAAGAGCCGCCACGAAACTGATTCTCGGGACGAAAGGAGAGAATCTTAAAACCATTGTCATTTTCCCGTCGGGAATCATGGGCCCGGGCGATGAGAAAATCGGGGAAGTCAGCACCCTGATAAAACAAATAGCCAACAATAGCCTTCCGGCTTATATCTCGGGCGGCTATGCCTTCTGCGACGTCCGCGATGTCGTGGCGGTGATCGATAAGGCTTTCGAAGAAGAAACCGCGGGGTCTTTCTTGGTTTCGAGCGGATACCTTTCCATCAAAGAAATCATCAAGACGACGATTGAGAAAACATCCGCCAAACGAAACCCAGTGTGGATCCCCCGCTTTTTGGCTTGGAGCCTTCTTCCCTTTATTTCGGCGATTCAACATCTGTCGAAAAAGAAACCATTGTATACTTCTTATAGCCTTAAAGTCACTAAGGACAAGCCGGTTTTTTCGAGGGCCAAAGCCGAAAAACTCTTGGGCCTGCCACTGATCCAACCCAAGCTCTCTTTGATTGACGAGATTGAATACCTCAAGAAACAAGGGGTCTTTGACACCCATAAGACTAAAATCATCGTCCAAAACCATTGGGTTGGCTCTCCCAAAAAACCCTTAAAAGAATGATAAAAGGCTGGGAAGGGCTTTTCTTTGCGGTTTTGACGATTTGCTAAAAAGGCTTCCCCGGAAGGAAGCCTTTGCCAGCAACGGGAGTGATTAATACTTGGAGGGCTTATTGGCGTAATGATTGCCGCCGTGGGAATAACCATGCGCGTTATCGTGGAAGTGACCTTCCGCCGGTTTCCCCGAAGATCCGCTATTGTAATGGCCGGCGTTCCCATATCCGCCAAAACTCTTTTTGGGATATGGTTTTCGTTCCCCCCGGAAACTATCTCTAGGTTCGGCGAACTTGACGCGGACTTCCCGATCTTGGTATTTGGCGTTATCCATCTGCGACAAGATGTCTTCGGACTTGCTCTTGCCGATGGTGAAAAACGAGAAAGTATCTTTGAGATAGATGTCGGTGAAATCCGACTCGCTGACTGAGGGGACGCATTTGCAGATAAAATCCGCAAGTTCTTTTTCATCGAGCTGGTCGGCCGTTCCGAGGTTGATGAAGAAGCGCTGGCCGCCATTGCTTGAGGAGGCGCTTTCCGGATGGTATTTTTTTGCTTCGGGGCGGGGGAAGGAACGCTCGGAATGGGAAACTTCAGCCTCTTCGATAGGTTGGCTCGAGCGCTGCAGCAACATCATCGCGGCGATTTCGATCGGAAGAACGGTCCGCCCTTCTTTTTCCGAATATTCTTTGCAGGCTTCTTGGATTTCTTCCAGGGCCTTGTCTTTGCTCACCTTCAATAACGGGGCCAGCGACTCAAGATACTTATTCATGATAATGGAATTCCCTTCTTTATTTAAGACGTATTCGCTCAGCGGGTTCTTCGACATCGCCTCGTACTTTTTGATGAGGGGCATTTGGATGCGGGTTAAGAACGTATAGGAGGTGCCTTTGGCTTCGACCCGGCCCGTTCTGCCGATGCGGTGAAGATAAAACTCATCTTGCTCCGGCACGTCATAATTCACCACGACATCCACATCGCTCACGTCGATCCCGCGGGCGGCGATGTCGGTGGCCACCATGACATTGCATTTGAAATTTCGGAAGTCCTGCATCGCCTGATCCCGTTTGTTCTGAGAAAGGTTGCCTTGCAGGGAAGTAATGGAATGATGGGTGCTGGCTTTAAGGATCTTGGCGATTTGCATGACTTTGTGCTTGGTTCGGCAGAACACGAAAGCTCTGGAGAAACTGAGGGAGTTGAGCAAAGCGACGATGGCGTCCTTTTTCTCGGTTTCCTCTACCTTTACGTATTTTTGCTCGATTTGATGCTGATGGGACAAATCCCGCTCAATCTTGACTCCCACGAAAGAAGGATTGAGGTATTTCTTGGAGACCTTTTTGATTTCGGAAGAGATCGTCGCGCTGAATAAGGAAGTCTGGTGGGCTCCCTTGACATTGGCAATGACTTTGTCGATATCGCGGATGAAACCCATGTCGAGCATTTCGTCGCATTCATCCAAGACGAGATAATTCACATGAGACAAATCGAGTTTCTTCCTCCCGACCAAATCGAGAATGCGTCCAGGAGTCCCGACCGCGATGGAAGGAAGGTTCTTCAGGGCCTTGATCTGGTAATTTGCGTTTTGCCCGCCATAAATCGCAACGGTTTTAATGGCGCTGAGATACTTCGAATATTTTCCTATCTCTTTGACGACTTGAATGGCCAATTCACGGGTGGGGCAGATAATAAGCCCGTTCACGAACCCGTTGGGGGCCAACCGATTCAGCAAAGGCAAACTGTAGCAAGCGGTTTTCCCGGTCCCGGTTGGGGCTTCGACTTCAGCGTCTTTACCTGCAAGCAAAAGAGGCAGGACTTTTTCCTGGACGGGAGTCAGTTCCTTGTACCCCATCTCATCGATGGCTTTGAGGATTTCGGGTTTCAGCGCTAATTCATTTGTTTTCATTTTTAAGCAATGGATACTAACACATTCAGGGGAAGAAACACCAACTTTCGCATTAATTGGGTGAATCGGCTTTGGATCGAAGAAAGCAAAGCGCGCAATAATTTAGGACCCAGCGAAACAAACGCCGTTTGTCTAGCTTAAAACTCCGAAAGCGCTTTTATGGTAAGTGGGGTTTTCGGGTTTTGGCAAAAGTTGAAAGCAATTCCTTCTTAATCAGGGTCGGCTTTCAGTTCCCACGATTAAGAAATGTCAAAGCGAAAACAGGTTATTCTTGAAGGATTTTAAGCGTGATTCAAAAGCTTTTAAAGGCCTTTGTTATCTCTTCCTTTTGGCTTGCGTCAATTCGAAGGTTTGTTAACCCAATTTACGATTCGTCTCCTGACATTGGCCCAAGAAGAAGACAATTTGAGTCCATGGGGCTGAACCTCAGCCTTGAATAATGGAACATTCTGCTGGTCATGCGAAATTCTTTTTTTCGCACCTATAAAAACCCCTCGGGTCAAAACCTGGGAGGCTAAAAAATCTGGTTCCCGTGGCCGGACTATTTTGCGGTCGAACTGACAGTGTAGGGACGTGTTAGTGAAATGTTATTACCACTAAAACATGAAATAGAAAGCGATGAAAAGCGCATTAAAGCAGCGACTGAATACACTTCCTTTACATTCTGATACCTAAAAGGCAAGCAACATTTTAATGAAGGCAGTCGCCGATTGGGCTATTAATCGCTTTCATGAATTCGATGAAGAACCTCCAGTTGTGTTTCTTCATCACATCGTCTATCGCCTTTTCGTAATAACAACGGATGTTCTCGAAAAAAAGTCAAATCAATACTGCGCCCTTTATGCGTCTTGGAAGGAAATAAAACCATAGGTTAGCCCTTTATTTTCCCCTGAACAGATGATTGTTCCCTTGAAAGAAGAAGAAGCAAAAAGGGATACCGCCGGCATGTTGCCGCAATAGAATAGGCTTCCTATTATTCCGCCAACGCCATCTAATCCAAAAAGGTTGCCCTCGACAGAAACATTTTTGAGTGTGGTTCCGGACATGGTACCGAAATCGTTGGCGTTGATAAAACCAGCAACCCCGCCGATTGCATTTTGAAGATCATAGGAATAGTTAGATTCAAAAGCGTGTCCAGTACCATCGAGTGAAGAACTGACGTTTCCTGAAAACGAACAGTTTTCGATAAGGGAAAAGGTCGATCCTCCGACAATTCCGCCGCAAACACTAGGTCCTTTAACCGAACCCTCAACCTCGCAGTTTCCCAGATAGGAGGCGATTACGCTGTCAGCGATTGAGGCGCTTTGGCAAGTTTCATTGGTCATAGAGGAATCCGTAACGAAGTTTTTCAAGACAATGCGGGCTATATAAGCTTTGTAAACTGAACCGAAAAGCGAGGAATGGAAAACATTCGAAAAATCCGGATCTTCTTTTGGGGTTATGGAAAGGTTAGAAATCCAACATTTGTTTGGATTGATGAAAACACCGGTAAAAGCATTTTCTTCATAGCCCAAACTAAGCGGATAAATACCATCGATGCCCTTTGCATCGATGTTAGCCGACAAATAAAAGGCGCCACTAGGATTGGTGCGAATTTTGTCAAATCCTCCAAAGATAAGATAGGAGTAAGTTCCAGTGGGTCGTAAACGAAAATTTCCTCAAACGAACCTCGGAATAGCATAGACGGGAGGCATCATCGTAAACCCTGCAATATATTTGGTAAAACCCCTTTTTTGAAAAAGTCATGTTGCAATTCTTGAAGGTGTAATAGCCTGGGGTATCGTAGCCTGAAAAATCAATTCTGCTGACAACGACGCCGCCTTCATTAGGAACAACATTATCTTTGATAAAGGAAAAGCCTTTCCTATCTCGGCTAGGAAACATTGGCTTTGAAGAGAATTCGTGAGCTTTCCTGATGGGGCATTTGAATAATTGTTTGCCTGATAATACCAGACTCTGCCTGTGATTCCGCCGGCAATAACTAAAATCGCAGTTGCCGAGGCGAATATCCATAACCTTCGCTTTCGCTTCTCATGGGCGTAATAATTTTTAAGAATTTCCTTATCGTCATCAATTAAGTTTTCTCTATCAATTTTAAAAAAGTTGCATAGATCTTGGATGCTTTCCTCAGTTGGATAGCCACGACCTTGTTCCCATTTCGCGATTGAGGATCGTGAAACGTGGATGGCATTTGCCAAATCTTTCTGGGTAAAACCTTTTTGGTTTCAGAGTGCTTTGTTTTTGTTAGAGAACATAAATACAGGCTCATATTACCATGGAGTCCAAGCAAGCCAAGATACTTTAAATTTTTCCCATGATACTTTTGCCTGTTCGATTAATAAAAAATTTAATCCTACGGCAAACTTCGACAAGCATCAGAATCGTTAACGATTAATTTTTACGGGGGAAAAACAAAATCGAGGCTGGTTTTACGATAAAAAAGAAATCGTTTTGGCAAAAGTTTGGCTCCTTTGGGATGTATTCGATTCAAGACGATTTTGTTAAAATTGAGTCTTTCAATAGTTAAAATTCTGGGTTTAATGATTTATTCTTTAATGCACGAACCTGAATAGCAGAAAAAGGGAAAAAACCTAATTGAGTTCAATATCAAAAAATCAATAGGCCCCACTCTATTGACACGCGATGGCGCATAGATTTTTTCTAATTCGATGAGACACCCTATTGGCGCTTCTTTGCGCCAAAACAAAAGACAACTCTCCTGAAACATAAAACCATCGAGTTAAAGGGCCCGATGGCATTTTCCCAGTGCAGTCTTCGGCCGCCATTGGCTGCGTTTCCTAAAATCGTTTTGATCCTGCTGATGCGACGCCTATATCGTGTATATGACGTCCCCCGCGATGTTGCTGACCTCGAATTTTACGTGGCATTTCGTGAAATCGGTGACCCAATTGGCGTGCCCGTCCGGAAGGCCGTTGAAAGGCCAGGAGAATCTCCCCTCGCCGCCGGCGTTTAGAGGCAGCCATTCGTAATAGTGGCTGTAGGTGCTTTCGTCGCCGCCTTGCGCGGGGTCGTAGTATATCATGTCGACCTCGGCTCTCACGCGTTCGTACAGGGCGAAGCCGAGGACCCCTTTGAGGGAGAACCAAAACACGTCCGACGAATCGCCGCGGCTCGTCTTGCCTTGATCCGTGTCGAAGTAATACCAGAAATTGTCGGTGGTGAGGGCAACGACGCGCCGCGACGCGACGTTCGCCGAGCTCGAACGGGAAGTGTTCTGGCCGACGCAGCCCGCAAGCGCCAGCGGGGCGAGAAACGCCACCACCAGCAAATGGATTTTCTTCATGATTTTCCCCCTATAATTTTCAAATTATACCTTTTCTTTGGCTAATCAAGTTTTTATTATAACGTAAACCCATTAGCCTGGAAAAATGAAGAAAAAACGCAGACAGGTCCCACTCCAACAGGGCAGAAAAGATCCCAGAGTTTCGTCCCGAAGGTCCCGCTTAGACGTCGGTCTCGTTTTTGGCCCGGCCTCCATCTTACTGTGAACGGCCGCTGCGATGCCTGCGGCCGCCATTTTCTCCGCCATCTCCTTGGCGATGTAGGATCCCGCCGCGTTGTAATCCGTGTCCTTGGGGTCCAGGGAATCGTAATGGCAGAGATCTGCTGATAGCCTTCGCCGCCCCGAGGGAGCGTAGTCTCACCAGCGCGTGGAACAAGTTGGTCTTGCAGATGTAGGCCCAAATCTTGCGTTTCTTTCAAAAATCGATCCAACACCATCGAAGAATCATCATCATGGCTGCTTTAAAGCGGATCGACGCCAAAGGAATCGCTATAGAAAGCAAATCGCTCCAAAGTTCAAGGCTCTGGACTGTTGGCTTGAAAGGAGGTCAACGAACATAATGTTCGGATCGTTTCTGCGAGAAAACCGACGAAGACGCCATCTCCGAATCGGATGAGCTCAGATGAATATCACCTCTATTCCCCAAATGATGCCCGTTTGATACCCGAATAAAATAAAACACTCGTTTTTATCGAGTGTTTTTATTATATGGTGCCCGTGGCCGGAATCGAACCGGCATGGATTATGCATCCGAGGGATTTTGAGTCCCTTGCGTCTACCAATTCCACCACACGGGCGCGAATGGATTATAGATTACTTAAGAAAGGAAATAAACACGAAAAACAAGTCGATTATGATCCTTTTATTGAAGTTCCGGCGAAAAGGGCAATAGTAAAGAAGTTTTAATCAACAAAGGAGTGTGGCATATGATTGGCTGGTATATTGCATTAGGCATTGCCTCGGCGTTCGTGGTTTTGATTTTGGTGGTTCTCATCCGGGCTTGGGCTTTTCACCCGCGCAAAAAAGAAGAAGAAAGGGCCGAACCAGTTGAGATTGACAAAGAAAAGGCCGTCTCTAATCTCCAAGCTCTCGTTCAGTGCAGAACCGTTTCTTCCGTTAAAAAGGATTTGGAAGACGAAAAGGAATTCGCGAAACTCAAGGAACTTCTCAAATCCTTGTTCCCTCAAGTTTATGCCAAGGCCGAATTCCAAGAACTCGGGCCCCGCGAACTTCTTTTTCATCTGGCGGGTAAAAGTGAAGACAAGAAGCAGGCCTCCGTGTTCATGGCTCACTTCGATGTCGTCCCCGCCAACGCCAAAAACTGGAAAAAAGATCCTTTTGCTGGAATTATCGAAGATGGAATTCTCTGGGGAAGGGGCACCATCGATACCAAAGGAACGCTCAACGGCGTTCTTTCGGGAGCCGAATTCCTTCTCGAAAAAAGATTCATTCCGGAACATGATATGTATTTTGCCTTCGCGGGCGACGAAGAGATCGCGGGGGGCTCGGTCAAATTGGCGGTTCAATTCTTCAAAGATCATCAGATCGAACCGATTTTGGTCCTTGATGAGGGGGGCGCCGTCATCAACGGCTTCTTCCCGGGAGTGAATCGCCCCACGGCAGTCATTGGAACGGCTGAGAAGGGGGCCTACGCCATAGAATTCCATATTGACGGAGAAGGAGGCCACGCTTCCGCTCCGGGGCCGCATACGCCAGTTGGGAAGTTGGCCAGGGTCGCCGTGGCTATCGAAAAGCATCCTTTCAAATTCCATTTGACCCAACCCGTTAAAGAAATGTTCAATACCTTGGGGCGGGAATCCACTTTTACTTACCGGATTATTTTTGCCAATCTTTGGCTTTTCAAACCTCTGCTCGACAAGATGACCAAAAAAAGCGGAGGCCAATTAAACGCTCTTGTAAGGACCACCATCGCTTTAACGCAAATGGAAGGCTCCCCTGCCACGAATGTCATTCCGGATTCGGCGATGATCGGGATGAATTTGCGTTTGCTCCCAAACGATTCCGTGGAATCTGTAACGACAAAATATGAAAAGATAGCCCACCGATATGGCGTAAAAATGGTTCCCGTTCAAGGTTATAAGTGGGGTGCTTCTGCCATTTCTACCATAAAAACCATTGGATATGAAAAGATCCAGGAAGCGATTGTGGGCACTTGGGGCCAGGAGACAATCGTCACTCCTTTCCTTATGACAGCCGCAGCGGACGCCCGTTGGTATGGGCCTATTTCCGATAAAGTCTATCGTTTCTCGCCCATGAAGTTAAATCACAACCAAATGGAAATGATTCACGGAGACGATGAGCAATTGTCAAAGACGCAAATCTCCGAAGAAGTGGAATTTTATTATCGTTTAATGAAGTCGTTATAAATCGGGTTTTGAGAAAGGTCGGTAAGCAAAAAAACGATTTTCGTTTTTTCATAGTGGAAATTGTCGATAGACCACAACCTTAAAATTGAGAAAAAAGCATCGATCAAGGAAATGAGTCTGATCCCCGTATCGTCACTGAAATGTTTTCCCGCGGCCGGTAAGTTAACCTTAAAAGAAATCAGCACCACATTATCAAGCTTCTCTTTAAAACGAACCGTGAAAGGCCCCAAAACACTTTTCGCGAGTTTTCGATGATCAAAAACCCAATCAACAAGGGAATTGCAAAACTCTCCAGAAAAGCAAAAAGACCCGTGAAGACTGGAAAGACCAGAAAGGCCGGTCACGAATTCATCTTCCAAAGCCCCCAAAACATCGTCGAGCGACCGGTAGTGCAGATAAAAGGTGGATCGGTTAATGTCCGCCATTTGAGTCAAATCTCCAATTTGGATAGAAGAAAAATCTTTCTCAGCTAGCAAAGAAACCAGACTATTCAAAATTTCTGTTTCGGTTTTTTTATATCTTCGGTCTGTTACTTTCATAAAATAATCTTCAAATAATTACAGCACTTATCAAGCTATATTGCTAGACATATGTTTATTAATAGATTATTGTCCATTATATATTCAGGGAAAAGATCTAGTGCAATATAACCTGAAAAAGGCTTATTTTTAAATTAAAAAATGGGAATTCCTGAAAATATCAGAATCATATAATAAACGACTCCGCATAAAAAACTTAAAATGTTTGCAGCGATCGTTAAAGGTATTAACTCATATTTATGAGGTTCTATAAAAAGATAGGTCAAAGACTCAATCGTCACCGCTAAAAGCTCTCCAACGAGTAACCAAATCCAGTAATCTTCATGCAAATAACCCTCAGATAAATAGAATACATAGTTTAAAACGAGGTTCGTCAAGAGGTTTATTCCAATGCAAACCCATACAAATCTTTTTGTTTTGAATCCGAACAAGATAAAGAGTGGGGTTTCTATGGCGGCTGTAAGCACCGCTCCTCCGATTATGATTAGATGATCCATATAGGTTCTCTATTTTTTATATGCAAAATAAATAATGTACTATACCAAAAAATTCATGGATCATCAGTGATTTCGACGATGAATAATAATGACGATGGCAATCGCAATGCAAACAACCCCAAGGAAAATTAAACCGAAAAGAATAAACGGATTCGTGTAACTCACCGGTGCAACATCCAAAACGCTCATGATTCAGACCCCTTTCTAGCACTATATAGTATCTTAATCCTTCCATGATTCTTAAGCGAAAAACCGGAGTAGATTAGAGTTCCGCAATTAAAGAGAATCAAGAAAGGAACAATCCAGTTCTGGTAGGCAACGGCGGTTTTCAAATAGGTTGCCGACATGTAGCCAAGCAAGAGAAAGGAAGCCAAAAGACCGAAACCAAAACCCATGAAGGAAGGCATGGCATTCCGCATATATTCCATGGTTAAGGCCATAAGCAGATTAACGGCGAATACCCCTATCAATGATACAAGAGCAATGGAGGGGAAAAAGAAGGCCCCAAAACTAATGGCTGAAGAAGCGATGATTAAGGGAAAACTTCCAAAAGCATCGAGGATGAATCCCCCTAAGAATTTCCCAATAAAAATGGCTAAAGCCAGGCAAAGAACGGCATAACCATTCACGGAATCCAACCATTGATAAGCGGTGTATTGCCCAAAGAACCCCCTTAAAAAACTCCTGAAACAATCAAAATCAAAGGTAAAACAAGAGTCATTTTATCGCTTTGTGCCAAACTGAAATTAAAGTCGATTTTAGCATAATCGACAAGCATATTGACAAAGGTTAAAACCATAAAAATCCCTAACAACGACCGAAAGAGATAGACATTGGAGAAACTCAAAGCCAAACCCAGGCCGAGGGATCCAAACGAAATAAAGACCCCAAAGGGAGCCGCTTTCTTTGATTTATCCAAAAGGATCTTTCCTTGGGTTACATGAAATAAGGCATTCCCGAATCCCAAGAGAATTACCGCGGTGATCGCTTCGGGAATTAGACACCCAATCGTAATCAGAAGGCAGCCTAGAGCCCCCAAGAATTTCAAGTTCTTAGAATGTTCGAAGATGGCTCCAAATAACGTTTGGGGAAGAAAGGCCAAGGAATCATAAGCCAGAACTAAGAGAAAATAATCTTGGCTGGATAGGCTCAGGTCCTTAAAAGAGACCAAAGCATAAACCGAGAAAAAATCCACGAAGAAGTGGAGAAAAGAAGGTATCCAAAATTCTTTTTTCATTTTCCAGGCCGCTTCTTAATATTATAGTAGCCGAATTAAAAAGCATATCCGTATTTTTGGATTGACCCGATGAAAAAGTTTTTCGCTTTCATAAGAAAAAGAGGCTTATTAGGCCTCTAATTTCCACTAATGGTGCGCCCGAGGCGATTCGAACGCCTGACCCCAAGCTTCGGAGGCTTGTACTCTATCCAGCTGAGCTACGAGCGCATTAAGTCATATAGGTTGGTGCACTGGATGAGATTCGAACTCACACCGGTTGCCCGACTAGCTCCTGAGACTAGCGCGTATACCAATTCCGCCACCAGTGCACGCTTATGTAATATACCCTTACTCACCCAAAAAGTCGAATATCGCTTTCCAAGTTTTGGGATCAAGCTCCGTTGCCTTGGCTAAATCTAGGGAAAGCCCTACTGGGCCCAAGGGAGAAGTTATCCCTTCCTTAAGGATTTTGCTGACATATTCTTCAGCGGCTTGGCTCTTGAAGATGTAATGTCTCCGGTGAGGAATAATCAGGAATTTGATCTTCCCGCTAATTCCGAATTCTTTTTGCAAAGCTTCATAACCGACTTCGGGAAGAACCATATCATCGGCATCCCCCTGGATATAAAGCACTTTCGAGTTAGTCTTTTTTAAAACTTTTATAACGGATTCGTCCGCTTTGAAGCCAGATTGATTAATCAGGACAAGATGCATCAAAAACCAGAATTTATGCAAGAATTTTGGCTTAATAAAAGAAATGTATACATCAGAAAGTCTGGCAAAACCCGCTAAGGACACGCACTTTTCGACTTTAAAAGCGGGATTTGTGGCCATTAAAGCCCCATACCCACCCCAAGAATGCCCAATCACAAATCGTTTTAGGTTACGGCTTTCGGAATCTTCGTCCAACCAATTGAAAAAGGCCTTTTGGTCTTTTTGGGTTTGGCCAAGGCTGTATATATAAGGACCTTCGCTCTCCATGCAGCCGGTATTGTCGTAAGCGTAAACCAGATAGCCTTCTTTGACCAAGGCGGATATCTCTTTGATATAGGAAGCGCGGCCATCACCGATTCCGTGGAAGAAAACAACCAAAGCCCGAGGCTTCGCGCTTTTATTAAAGTATTTCGAGCCCCGCAAAACCCATTGGCCAGAGGTAAAAGCAAAAGGTCTTTCCTCGATTCCGAGATCCGATGCCCCCCAATAGGGAAGAGCGGCTGAGCCGTCATAACGACGGCGATGCGACTTATTGACCATATGGAGGATGACGAAATAAAGGAAAAGACAGGTTAACATTTTCGTCTCCAGAACATCAGTTTCCAAAGGGCCCTGAAACGACGTTTATTCAGCCAATCGATGAGGGCAACGATAACCTTCTCATGGATTCCCATCATCAAAGCGAATCGCAACGGGCTTTCAAGGACCATTTCGGCGGCGTTGTCATTCCCTTCTTGGGTGTAGTCGGGATTAAGGTAGGATTTCAAAACCGCTTTCTTAATTCTCTTGCCAATAAACGTGTTGGATATTTCGCCAAGCGAGGAATTAAAGTTATAAGGCATCCCCGAAAAAGCATCGCGGGAAATCTTCCTTTCCATCAAGGCCTCGAACTCGGGGTCAGAGATGCTCAATAACCCCGTTTTCCGGAAATCATAGTAAGAAGGCAAAGTCTCTTGATGGTCAATAGGGACGAAATCCGAAACCAGCGTCACGGGGGCTGAAAGAACGATATCTCGGCAAGAAGCTCCTATTTCGATCCTGTATTGACCCCCTTCGACTTTTTCGCGATGGCTATCCGAGTCGTAGTGGGCGAAAGCGGAATAAGGAATTTCGAAAGTGACTTTTTTGGTTCGTCCGGCCAAAATGCCGACTTTGGTGAAAAACTTAAGCTCCCGCAAAGGTTTAAAGGTCTTGGGATTAATTTCAGAGATGTAGGCCTCAACGATTTCCCTGCCCGCGATTTTACCGATGTTGGCCAACGAGAAGGAAACCTTGATTTTTTCTTTTTCTTTAAGGGAATCGGCGCTCAATTGCAAATTCGAATATTGATAGGCGGTATAGGAAAGGCCGAAGCCGAAGGGATACAAAACGTTTTTTTGGGCCGTCAGATAATAACGGTAACCCACGAAAATGCTTTCCTTATAAAGAGAGATGTTGTTGGTCCCGGGGAAAAAGGAAGCGGAAGGGACGTCGTTATAGGTCAAAGGCCAGGTCTCAGAAAGTTTTCCGGAGGGATTGACTTCTCCCGTCAATAACTTTGCCAAGGCTTCGCCTCCGGCCTCCCCCGTGAGATAAGTTATCAGGATGGCTTGAACCTTGTCCGCAAAAGGCAGTTCCACGACCGAACCGGTGGAAAGAATCACAATGATGTTTTGGTTCTTGCTATAAATCGCTTCTAATAATTTGATTTGAGCGTCAGGAAGGCGCATATGCTTTCGGTCGAAGCCTTCCGATTCATCTTCGTCGCGAAGACCTAAAAACAAGAGAACCGTCTTATACTGCGAAACCAAAGCAACGGCTTCGCTGGCGAGAGAAACCGAATCTTCGGAATTCTTGGTCGGATAGCCTTTGGCAAACGGCAAAAAATGGCTATCTCCGAGAACGTTTTTCGTGGCATCTAAGAAACTGACGAGATTCCGCGGATTGACATGGCTCGAACCAGCGCCCTGAAAACGGGGGCATTTGGCGAAAGCCCCAATCACGCAGCAATCGTCAAAAGAGGCCAAAGGCAAGACGCTATTTTCGTTTTTTACCAAAACAGCCGATTGCTCAATCACTTTCTCGCAAATCCTGTGAGACACGGAATACCCATAAGGATCGGCATCGAACGAAATCGAATGGGCTTTTTTCTCCAACTCCATCAAGCGCCTAACCTCATCATCCAAAACCTCAATCGGAAGTTTGTTTTTCTTCACGGCCTGAGCAAGAATCGCCGTCCGTTTTTGATGACATGGCATTTCCAAATCTAGCCCATTGGCGTGGGCCTCCACCGGATCATTGACCGCGCCCCAATCGCTGATGACGCAGCCTTGAAAATTCCATTCCTTTTTGAGAACATCCATTAAGAGCCATTTATTGTTGGAGGAAAAGACCCCGTTGATGAGATTATAGGAGCACATTACAGTCCAGGGTTTGGCCTCTTTGACGGCGATTTCAAAAGGTTTGAGATAAATTTCGCGGAGCGCTCTTTCATCGACTTCGGAGGAGCAGGTGAGCCTACGAGTTTCCTGATTATTGCAGGCGAAATGTTTCAAGGAAACTCCGATTCCCTCGGATTGGATGCCAAGGATCAAACCGGCCCCCATCTTTCCCGCTAAAAGGGGATCTTCCGAAAGATATTCAAAATTCCTTCCACACAAAGGATTTCGTTTGATGTTGACGCCAGGAGTCAAAATCACATTGGTCTTCTGATCGATGGCTTCCCAGGCCAAGCATTTTCCCATTTCCTCGATCAAGGACGGATCCCATGAACAAGCCGTCAAGCAGGGCGCCGGAAAACAAGTGGCGGGAATCGAAGAAGCCGAAGGGTTGTCGCCAATTTCGTTGTCGTTATGAGGTTTTCGAAGACCAAACGGCCCATCATGCATTTCGACTGGAGAAATCCCAGCCACGGGAACGCCAAAAGTCCTCCAGTCCCCATCGCCAGAAAGAAGCTTAACTTTCTCTTTTAAAGTCAATTTCGAAATCAGGTCGCTCTTCTTTGCTTCTTCCATAGCGCCAGCCTCGGGATTATTTTAAATGTCCCGCTTCAAAGGATGGCCATTGCCATCGACAGCAATGTCCCCGATCAGAATCTGGATTCCTTCAATCAAGCCCCAGATCGCAGAAACAAATAGCGTGATGACGCAAAGCCCCAAAATCAATTGGGCGATGGCTTTGGATTTGTATCCGAGATAAAAATTATGAATTCCGTAGCATCCGAGGAAAATCCCCAATAAACCGGCAGCCAAAACGCTGCGTTGAACATAGGCCTGGTCTGAAGATGCGCCCGTATTGTTGACGGGTTCGGCTTTGACCGTTTCGGCGGGTTTGAGCGAAGCCCCACAATAAGGGCAAAAACTAGCCGTATCGGGAACTTCTTTTCCGCATTTTGGACAAAACATAGGTGCCTCCCCCAAGTGTCTTCTTGGTTAACCTGCAACTATTCTATTATACTTAGGACTGGAGCGAAAGAAATGGAGCAAACGATATATTTGGCAGGCGGATGTTTCTGGGGCCTTCAGGCTTATTTTAAAAAAGTCAAGGGCGTCATATCGACCACGGTGGGCTATGGCAATGGCAACACGGCCTTTCCCAAGTATGAGGATCTAAAGCATGGAAAAGCCACCCATGCCGAAACCTTAAAGCTGGTTTATGACGACACGATCGTTAATCTGGATAAGTTTCTTGAGCTTTTTCTTCGAGTGGTGGATCCCTACTCCGTCAACAAGCAGGGCGAAGACGAGGGCTTGCAGTATCGCAGCGGGGTTTATTACACGAATATGATGGATGGGATCGTCGCTGACGCCTTTTTCACCCATCACCTTAAACCCGGTTGGAAAATCGAAATCAAGCAGATGAACAATTTTTACCCGGCGGAAGAATACCACCAGGATTATCTCGACAAAAACCCCGGCGGTTATTGTCATATCGATCTCAACGTCCTGAAACCCAGCGAGAAAAAATAAAAGCCTGGCGACTCTAGCGCCAGGCTTGGCTTCGATTTGGTGGAGCGTAAGAGGATCGAACTCTCGACCTCCTCCATGCCATGGAGGCGCTCTCCCAGCTGAGCTAACGCCCCAAACCGGTGTTGAATGCGCTTAAACGCGCATTGATAAGAATAGAAGCCGAGAGGGACTTTGTCAATAAGATAAGGCCCGCTTTTTAACCCTTTTCCGGCCCTTCGGAAGGAGCGGTTTCCGCCGCGGGGCGAGCGGAAAGATCAGCCAAGGGTTGTTTCTCTTCTCCCCTATAGAGGAGTTTAAGGAAAATCGGAGTGGCAAAGGAGGAGATAAGAATCAATAGAAGCGTGAAGGGAATGATCTTCTGGTCGACGAGTCCGGAGTCAACCCCGGTCTGGGCGCAAACGATCAAGACCTCGGCCCGGGCCATCATCCCAATCCCGATCCTAACGGAATCCTTTAAGCTGAAATGGCACATGAGGGCCCCGCTTCCAGCCCCGATGATTTTCCCGGCCAAACCCGCCAAGACCCATAATAGGCCGAACCAGATAAAGGTAAGGTCGGACCAATCAAAGCTGGCGTTATAGACTTTCATGGCCACCATCGCGAAGAAAATCGGGACGAAAAGGAGATCCATGGAGCTTTCGGTTTTGTCGTCGATGTCGTTCTTTGAAATCGTCGAGGAAAGAAGCAGCCCCGCCACATAGCCTCCCGTAATGTCGGCGATGTTGAAAAACTTTTGGGCAAGATAGGACCACAAAAAGCAAAAAACCAAAGCAAAAATGGGGCTCATCAAGTTGCGGGGGAATTTTTTGCCCAGCCAGTTGAAGAGGGGCCTGATCCCGAATCCGACGACCCATGACAAAACGAAAAAACCAACCATGACAAGAAGAATGCATAAAATATTCCATCCCACGTTCCCCGAAACATAAGTAACCGACCCGGTCCCTCCCGCCAGCGAAATCACGAGAGAAAGAAGAATGATGCCGATGACGTCATCCAGGATGGCCGCCGAAACGATCGCGCTTCCCTCGGGGGTTTCAAGTTTTTTGAGCTCCTTCAAAGTGGCAACGGTGATGGAAACAGAGGTGGCGGAGAGGATGACGCCGTAATAAACATCGCTGTAGATGTTGTAGCCGGGGTGAAGGTTAAGGAATTCGGCGGCCGTTAGGCCTTGGCTGTTGGCCGCATAGGCAACCGTGGAATCCCCCATCTTGAAGAAGTAGGCAGCCAAAAAACCCAAGATAAGGGGAACCAAAACCCCTAAGGAAGTGATGACGATAGAGGCGAATCCGACCGCTTTGATTTGCTTGATGTTGGTCTCGAGGCCGGCGCTGAAGAGGATCATTACGACCCCGATCTTCGCCAAAACCGCCAATGCGTTGCTCGTATAGCCATCAATCAGGTTTTGCTGTGGAATGAGATAGATCAGCCCGACCAAAAGGCCGGCGACGAGAAAGCCAATGACCTGGGGCATATGGAGCTTCCCAGAGAGAATCGAAAGGGTTTTTGCTAAGAAAAGAATGAGAGCTACGATGAGCAGGACTTGGTAGGGCTGATCGGTTGTGGAGGCGGCGTCAAAAAGATTGCTCATTTATTAGGTTCCGGTTGTTATTATAAGAACATTTTAAGTTTATGGTTATCTCGTTTGGGTTTGTGAGATAATACCCCCGTTAGGAGCTGAGGTTATGAAGGTCATGTTATATGTCGTTCTCGATAAAGGCGAAGCCACGCGCCAATTGCTTAATCAGATTGTCAAAGACGGTTATAACGGAACGCTCATCCGGACCAAAGGAATCAAACACCTTACCGCCAATGACAATTCGGCCTATCTCAGCCTTTCCCAGATAGCCGAAAATACCGACGATGCGAGCGCCACGGTTTTTTTCATCGTCGAAGAATCCAAACTCCCGACTTTGGAGGATGACATACGAAAAGGCACCGATCATTTCAAAAAGATCCATGGGGGCATGTTCGTCCTTCCCGTTAAAGATTTCGAAGGCTCATTCTAAGACAACAAAAAAACGGGAATCTCTAAATCAGGGTTCCCGTTTTCCTTTACTTCGCGTCAACGTCAATGACTTTGTCGTCTTTGTCTTTATCGTCTTTTGTATTTTCCTTATCGTCGTCGTCATCGTCATCATCGTCGTCATGGCCATTGCCAAAGACGTTGATGTTGATGCCGTGGGTATCAAAGGATTTTTCCCGGATGAGATGATCGACCGGCCCGAAGATGGTGTAGTAAACAGGAATGGCGAATAGCATAACCCATTCCGGATGCCATAAGCCCCAAGCCAATCCTAAGAAGAGATAGATTCCGATGACGACTACCGGAAAAGCAAAAGAACAGAATCTTCGCTTGCGAAGAGCTTCGATAAAACTCGTGGCCACCGGAACGGCGAGGAAACAAAGCCACCCCACGCGCCAGCCCAGATAATCCGGATTGGTCAAAAGAAATCCCAAAAGCAAGAAGGCGGCAATGGCCAAAAGGCCAAGTATCCCGCCGATGATGGCCGAAGCCACTTTATAGCGATGGCTCCTTCTGGCTTCTTTGGAGCCGTCGACAGAAAATTTTCCGCAGAAGTCTTTGTCATTCAGATGGATTCCGCTGGTATCGATATCAACGCACGACCCATCCTTATCGGTGACATGGATGCCATCGATTCCGATATGAACCGATTCCCGTTTGTCTCCCTTGGAAGAAGCGGCGTCCGTGGCCTTGGCTGCCCCCTCAGTGGACGAAGAAGCGCTGGTTTGTGGTTTGACATCCGTTGCGCTTGCGGTATTTTGGGCGCTGGCCGCCGTAGCCTTGGAGGAGGCGGAATCCGCCGGCTTAGCGGAAGCGTCGGCAGGTTTGGAGGTCGGATCCGGAACTTTAGAAGGATCAGATTCGATCTTTACTTGCTCTTTGACGATGTCATCAATGGATTCATTCGTATTCAAAAGATGGTCCAAAGAGACGCCATAAAGCTTGGCTAGGCAAATGAGGTTATCGGTGTCCGGACTTGCTTCCGCGCGTTCCCATTTGCTAACCGCTTGGCGCGATAAGCCAAGCTTGGCCGCGAGCTCTTCTTGGGAAAGCCCGCTTTTTTTCCTTAACTCGACTAGCCGATTTGCGATCTCGATGTTCATATGTCCACCTCCCGATCGACACGTTAATCATAGCCAACAGTAGCCCAATTGCGCCACCAACTCTGCTTTTCATCTTGAGCAACTATAGGTTGCCCCGCAAGGCGATGCACTAGTTAACCTATGAATATACTAGCATTGGTTTTGCAAAGATTTGCTAATTTATGCAAACCACATTTTTCAAAAAAAGAGAAGGAACACCATTGGTAGACGTTGGCGCGCCCGAGGCGATTCGAACGCCTGACCCCTTCCTTAGGAGGGAAGTGCTCTATCCAGCTGAGCTACGGGCGCATCCGCGGGGCTTATTGTAGCACCCAAGAAAATAAAATTAAAATCCGAAGGCCAAAGGATTCCATATTTGAAACCTCGGAAATGGAAATGTTTTTTCCGGGTGCCTGTCCCAAAGAACGATCAAGATTCAAACGTCGCAAAGAATGAAGCTACCATCCTAAAAAGAAACCCCGCAAAAGCGAGGTCATGCTGTATTTGGTCCGAACTGCGGGAAGCGATATAAAAGCGGCGTGCATGAATAGTACCTGCAGCAACCCAATGGAACCGGCGTTCAAAAATGCCGCCAAACGCATCAATGCTTTTTGCATCGTCTTTTTTATACCAAGCAAAACGCCGTCAATCAAAAAAACTTCCAAAGGGCCAAGGATCAAATCAACGTCCCCCGTCTCTCAGAAGGGATTTTCCATTTTCGGAAGAATTGATTTGCGCCCGTCCGCCTCCGCCCCGCCTTTGGGCAGCGAGGGATTCTATTGGTTTATCGGCTTTTTGGCCGTCAAAGAGAAGACCGCCTCGACGCCTACACAATAGACAAAGAAGAAGAGAAACAGCATGTTGAGCACGAGCTGAGACGCCCCATTCGGAAAGAAGGCCAGGATGCACTGCCACGCCTCGATAGCGACGGCCGGGATAGCCTCGAGAACGAACGACCACAGCACGTTGACCGATATCTCTCTCCGATACTCCTCGACCTTGAGGGGGCGGCGCTGCCGGAACCTCAGTCTGCTTATCTCCTCATATCCGACCCCGTATGCGTAATGGGGAAGGAAGTATCTGAGGAAGCCGAGGGGTATCAGCCTAGTTTTCCTCACGGTCTTTCCGACGCAGTCGACGTTGTAGGATCCCGCAAAAACCGAGAAAAGCACGAAGATGGGAGCCAAAACCATCACCGTCGTCACGTTATCCATGTTTTTATTATACCTTGCGTCTTTCAATTAGGCTTTTGAAAACCTTTCCCGTTCCTTTTGCCGTAGCCTCCGCAGTCCTGCCTTGGCCCGACGATTTGTATAATAAGGACTTTTTCGTTTCCTCCGTAACGCGACCAAATACGTCACCTGTAACGAATGTGGGCCATTGGGCAACGCGTCCGCAAAAAAATCAAAAACGAGAAAAATATGTGCCTAAGAACTCCTCTCAGGCTGGCTTCGTTTCGAATTAGCCTTTTCGAAACCTTATTTCAGCGCGAGGGCTCGTTTTTTTCGGGGCGCCCGTCGCCGACGAGGCAGAGCGTAGCCCAGACCAAGGCGAGCGCCGCGGCGACGAAGGCGAACTCGCTGACCCCCGCGAAGTCGCCCGTGACCCCATAGTCTTGATCGGAGTGGTTCACGAGATTGAAGAAGTACGTCGCGAAGAGGTAAATCGCCCCCGAGGCCGACCATGTCATAGTAACAGACCACAAACTAGTCCTTCCAACCCATCTCGAAATGGGTTTAGAAATTGACAACGAGCCCGCTAAGAAAAGGAAAAGCAAAAAAACTCGGAGGAAGGGTCGCTTGCTTGCAAAAAACAAGTCAATTTATCCATTTATCGTCTTATACCATCTTTATACCAAAAAAATAAAAGCCGCCGTTTCATCGGCGGTTTTTGGCCAAATGGTCGGAACTGCGGGGTTCGAACCCGCGACCTCCTGGTCCCGAACCAGGCGCACTACCAAGCTGTGCTAAGTCCCGAAACGAGCCGAGGGCTCGCGAGCGTTAATATAGCACTTTAGAACTT
>Ga0224525_1000042_pt1 | contig 74690 bp, 56 predicted proteins | sample CFST100metaG_FD_179874 | JGI IMG/M metagenome (GOLD analysis project Ga0224525, IMG submission 179874) | Peat soil microbial communities from Stordalen Mire, Sweden - C.F.S.T100 | ecosystem: Environmental > Terrestrial > Soil > Wetlands > Peat | place: Sweden: Norrbotten County, Stordalen Mire...
GTAGATATACATGTGTTATCGGTGGTTCTTCTTACAAGTATATTATGTGAACCGGCAGCTACTCCGCTGAAAGTTGTTGAAGCCTGATAGGTACCGCCATCAATATTATATTCGTATGCGCCAGTAGGGGCTGTGACAACAATAGTCCCTGTTGCGACTGAACAAGTAGGTTGTATAGTTGTACTAGCTGTGGGGGCTGCAGGAGCTGTAGGCTGGGCATTTACCGTGAGTGTTCCGCTTGGTGAGGATATACAAGTAGGTGATGCAGCAAATCTTGCCGTAACAGTATGACTTCCTGCTGCTACCAAGGTAAATGTAGCGCTCGCCTGATATGCACCTGCATCTAATTGATATTCGTATTGAGCGCCGGTCGGTGCGCTAATTACAATGGTGCCGGTTGATACTGAACAGGTAGGCTGAATTGTTACACTGGCCGTTGGTGTTGCAGGTACTGCAGGTACTGCATTCACTGTAAGTGTTCCGCTTGCTGGTGAAAGACAGGTCGGTGATGCGGCTAATCTTGCCTTAACTGTATGGGATCCTACAGCTACTAAAGTAAATGTTGCACTTGCCTGATAAGTACCCGCATCAAGCTGATATTCATATTGGGCACCAATTGGAGCACTGATAACAATAGTGCCGGTTGGTACAGCACATGTCGGCTGAACCGTTACACTGGCTGTTGGAGCAACTGGCACGGCTGGAACTGCATTCACGGTAATAGTTCCACTGGCTGAGGATATACATGTTGGTGATGCGATTAATCTGGCAGTAACTGTATATGAGCCTACAGCTACTAATGTAAATGTTGTGCTTGCCTGGTATGTGCCAGCGTCAATCTGATATTCATATTGGGCACCAATTGGGGCGCTTACAACGATAGTGCCAGTTGGTACAGCACATGTCGGCTGAACAGTTACACTGGCTATGGGCGTAGTTGGAACTGCTGGAACTGCATTCACTGTAAGTGTTCCGCTGGCTGATGAAATACAAGTTGGTGATGCAACAAATCTTGCGGTAACAGTATGGCTGCCTGTTGAAACTAATGTAAATGTAGCGCTTGACTGAAATGCACCGGCATCAAGTTGATATTCGTATTGGGCACCGATAGGTGCACTTACAACGATAGTGCCAGTTGGTATGGCACATGTTGGCTGAACAGTTACACTGGCTGTTGGTGTTGCAGGCACTGTAGGTACTGCATTCACTGTAAGTGTTCCGCTTGCTGGTGAAATACAGGTCGGTGATGCGGCTAATCTTGCCTTAACTGTATGGGATCCTACAGCTACTAAAGTAAATGTTGCACTTGCCTGATAAGTACCCGCATCAAGCTGATATTCATATTGGGCACCAATTGGAGCACTGATAACAATAGTGCCGGTGGGTAAGGCACACGTTGGCTGAATAGTTACACTGGCTGTTGGAGTTGCCGGAGGAGTGCAGGGAGCAGCAAGAGAAAAATCATCAACACCCAGATACCAAGGACTACTATTGGATGAAACATTTAAACCAAAATAATAATTACCTGTCGATATTGGTGTAAAAACTACGGAATAAAGTGTATAGGCTGATGTTCCCTGAATGGATGTTATAAAAGTGCCAAGTGTAGTTGCGCCTGCTGTTGATTGACTTGTATTTTCTAATACTGTTCCTGTAAAACCAATATAGCTTGAGGATGTTCCATTTGTATTATAGTAAAACGAAAATGTATAGGCAGTACTTGCAATTAAATGGAAACTGGGAGTCCATAATTGGCTCGCAGTAGTATTACTCCAAGCAATATTCATATAATTTGGTGAGGAATATGGTAAGTTATATGTTGTAGTGCTTGAATTAGCTGAAGTCCATGCCTTAGTACCTGTAACATTCAACCAACAAGTTGGTACAATTCCGGAACCAATTGAAGACATTGCATCAAAATTTTCTGACCAAGGGAATGTGGAAATTGCAGCGCATCCACCAGTTGTAATGGTAATATTTACTGCAACATTTGTACTGCCACATGAATTTGTAGCAGTAACTGTATAATTAGCTGCAGCAGTTGCGGCAGTGGGAGTCCCAGAAATAATGCCTGTACTTGTGTTTAAGTTCAAACCTGCAGGAAGTGCAGGACTTACTGAATAGGAGGTTGGTGCGCCTCCGCTATTTGAAGGCGTATTGTTTGTAATAGCCACACCTGTGCTATATGTTGCTGGATTACTTGAATAAGTTAATGAAGTTGGAGCTGCAGGAGAAATAGTAATATTTACAGCAACATTTGTGCTACCGCAGGCATTTGTGGCAGTAACAGTATAATTAGCTGCAGCAGTACCTGTAGTAGGAGTACCTGTAATAATACCTGTGCTGGTGTTTAAACTTAGGCTTGCAGGAAGTGCAGGGCTTACTGAATAGGAAGTTGGTGCGCCTCCGCTATTAGAAGGATTATTGCTTGTGATGGCAACACCAGCACAATATGTAGTAGGGTTGGAAGAATATGTGAGTGACGTAGGGGCGACACATGAAGGACAACCCGTAAGAGAAATTTCATCTATTCCAATTGGATATGTTCCTGTTCCAGCAGTAGCTGTAAATCTTATTTGACATGTAGAAACGAGAGCTGCAGAGGGTAATGTAACATATAATTTTATCCATTGGGACGCAAAACTATTAACAGAATAGGAACTTACTGCAGTCCAGGTGGATCCATCTGTAGAATAAGAAATGGCTAGCGAACCCGTTGTATTATAATTAGTATAATAAAAATTTAAAGTTACTGAAGTAAAAGTAGATAAATCGATAGTAGGTGTTTCGATAGTACCCCAAGCTCCGACGGCACAATCCTTAACATTAAAAAGGGCAGAATAGGAAGTACCGTTAGCTCCACATGATGGAGGTGGATTAGTTCCTAAACAAACATCACCTCCTGAACTGGTCCAACCAGTCCCATAATCACTACGGTGCCATACTCTATTTACGTTAGTAATGTTAGTATGATTAACCCAAGTCTGAGATGCAGGAGTATTCGAACCTGCTGCTATGACAGTAGCACCACCACCGGCAGATGTTCCTATAACTTTGTCTGTCGGAGTCCACCCTGGTGTTGCTCCACCTTCAAAATTTTGAGTGAATATTGAAGATTGTGTGCAAGTAGCAGCAGTTGCCCCAGTTATGACAACTGACTTATTATAAAACGTTCCACCACTTCCAGTGGCACCACAAGCATATACCCTTACAGTCATAGTTGTGGTATTAGGAATGCAAATATTTAAGCCACTAATAGTTGTTATTGCAGAAGGAGTTGCTGGAACAGTAATAGTGCTTCCAATTTGACAAGAAGTGGTAAAATTATCTATAGAATAATATACAGATGCAGATACAGGTCCTGTGCCACTTCTCCCAGTATATAAAGAAATTGACGTTACAGTCAAGTCGCAGGAAGTGGGAATAATCGTGTATTGATAATAATAACCCGAATTAAAAGATGCTGTCAGTGGCCAATTACTGTAATATGTTCCATTTGTCCCGCTAACCCCAGCATAAGTAACTCCAACGGCTGTTGCAGTACCGGCAGTAATACTTCCAGAATTTACAACAGAGTTGTCTGTTGTTAAAGCCCATGTTGCACTAGCCGCTTGCCCCAAACCTATTTCAGCAAACCCAACCAATAAAACAATAAGCAATACCCGACTCAAAGTCACGGCCTGTGTTGCTTTCCGAAATGTGTTTAGTAAAAATGTTTTCAAATAATTTGTTATAAATTTCAATTCAATTATGGCAATTCTTTATCATCGTATAAAGAATTTTATACTACGTACAAATGTAACTTATCAAATATCAACAATCAATTGGTGTTTCTACTTAGATGCAATATCTATTTATACATACAAATATATACATTTATGCTACAAATATAGAAATATATTTTTAACTAAAACGATAAAGTAATAAATAAATCAAGCATCTAGCAATATTGTATAAGAATTAATGAACCTTCTCGTCTTTTATATTTCATAGTTTACATAATTTTTTATAATTTCGCGGCTTCATTGAAAAAACTATTAATCCAACTAATATTTAAACACTTAACTATGAAAAAAATCAGTTTACTTTTAGGCTTGGCGCTGTTGATCAGTTTTAGCGGAATAGCTCAAAAAGGCCAGAATGGGCTTAACCAGCTTGCCCATAAGAAAAAAAGCACAGAAAGAAATTATGCAAACAAAGCTGTACATCATGCTTTTTCAGCAGCAACACAATCTTCTAAAAATATTGAAGCTTATTTCCTTGAAAGCTTCGAAGGTACTTTCCCTCCTGCCGGATGGACCTTACAAAGTCCTGATGGCGGTACAGGCTGGGGACAGGTTGCCAATGGCACAACTCCACTTGACGGATGGAACGGTGGAACACAGGATGTTCCTGTTGGCGGCGGCAATTTTGCTGCATACTGCACTTATACTACTGGTGGTACTGCTTCCAATGATCAGTGGTTAATTTCACCACAATTCCTGGCAACAACAGGTGATAGCTTAAAATTTAATGTATGGTGGTTTGGGGCTTATGAAGATTCACTTTTCATATTGTTGTCAACAGGGACAAATGCAACTACTGATTTTACGACAACTCTGCTACAAGTTGATACGGTTAATCTAGCGCCAATGTCAACATGGAAGCATTATTCCATTAACCTTACACCTTATGCAGGACAAAATGTGTATATTGCTTTCAGGGAAAAAATTTCCGATAATGTAAATATGGGAGCTTATTTTGCACTTGACTTGGTATCGATGGGAACTCCTTCACCAAATGATGTCGCAGCAAGCTCAATAGATGTGGCTCCAATTATTGCCCCTGGTTCAGTAAATCCAACAGCAACTGTTTCAAATGCAGGATCTGCAACACAAACATTCAATGTAACAATGCAAATTACCGGTGGTTATACTTCAACAAAAACAGTCACAAGCCTTGCTCCTGGTGCATCGCAGCAGGTTACTTTTGATCCATGGACGGCAGCACAGGGTTTGGATACTATTACTGTTTATACACAGCTGGCTGGTGATGCAAACACCGCCAACGATACAATAGAAAAAGCCATAGCTGTTGTTCTGGATGCACAAACATTATCTATAGATGTTCCTGCTATTGTAGGCCCCGGATTACAAAATCCAAAAGCAACTTTTAAAAACCTTGGCGGGGATGTAACCAGCTTAAATGTCACTATGAAAATTACTGGCGGATACACTTCAACAAAAACCATTGCACAACTTAAAACTGATTCAACAATCCAGGTTACTTTTGATCCCTGGACTGCTGCAATTGGTATTGACACCATCACTGCTTATACTTCTCTTGCCGGTGATATTGATGTTACCAATGATACTTTAAGCAAAATTGTTACTGTTCAGTCGCTGACAAAAGTTTATTGTTATGTAGCTTATGATCCTTCATCTGTACTTCCTGCAGGACCTGCTTATACTTATCTCCAAGCTCCTGATCAAATTGTTTCTCTTGCCGATCAGTCAGCATTGAATTTTGTTGGTGCCGGTACATGGGGTGGAATGAATAAATGGTATGGTGCTGTATATGGCGATAATACACTTATTACACTTGATACTGTTACAGGTGCAAGAACTGTTATTGGACAAATTGGAGCCGGAATTTCTGGCATTTCATTCGATTACAAAACCAATAAACTGTATGGTATTTCATGGGATGGCTCTGCTTCTTCATTATATTCAATCAGCACAGCAACAGGTGCAGGAACACTTATCGGACTGTCATCAAGTGACCTTCTTATCAACCTTGCCTGTGATACACTTGGTAATCTTTATTCTGTAGGTATAAATACAGATACATTATATTCCATAAACAAGAATACTGGTGCTGCCACTATTATAGGTGGTATTGGCTTTGATGCCGGATATGCCCAGGATATGGAATTCGACCGTGCTAAAAACACCTTATACATGGCTGCTTATAATGCAGGTACATCTACTGGTGAATTAAGAACAGTTAATACTTCAACCGGTGCATCAACATTAATAGGATCATTTGCAGGCGCATCAGAAATTTCAGGGTTTGCAATTCCTTACTATACAAGTTTACCAGCTATGGATGCAGGCGTTTCAGGAAAATCATCTCCCATAGATGCATGTGGCTTAGGAAATGAAAATATTACTGTAACTGTTGAAAATTATGGTACTTCTGCTATTAACAATGTTCCAATATCTTATAAAATAAATAACGGAACACCGGTTACTGAAACTATTACTTCTTCGATTCCTGCAGGTGGATATCTGAATTATACTTTTGCTACACAGGCTAACCTTACTGCTACTGGCGTATATACAATTAAAACTTATACAGCGCTTGCAGGTGATGCAATTGCCGCAAACGATAGTCTGAATTTTGTAGTTGAAAATGTTAACCCATCTACACCTACTTATTCAATGGGATTTGAAACAACAGAAAACCTTGCTGGTTGGACAATTGAAGATGCAAATGCAGACGGATACACATGGAAAATTGCTACAACAGGTGGCAATAATGCACCCTATTGTGCACAGTATTCTTATAACTCAGCTTCCGCTGCCAATGACTGGTTAATCACAAAATGTATAAGTTTGCAGGCAAGTAAAACTTATAAGGTAAGTTATTATTACGAAGTTAAGTCATCTACTTATCCTGAAGCTTTCACTGTAAATATTGGTAATGCTCCTACATCCTCGGCACAAACAACTTCAATTGCAACATATAGCAATCTTACAAACACTACATATACACAGGGCAGCGCAAACTTTACCGTTTCTGCTGATGGTACATATTACATAGGTTTCCAGTGTAATAGTGCTGCTAATGAATATGTTTTGTACCTTGATGATATTAATATTTCTGATGTTACCGGAATTGATGTTAACACTGATAATTTCAGTTTCAATGTTTATCCGAACCCTGCAAAGGATATGATAAATATTGCAGCCACATCAAAAATCAACAGGGTTAAAATGCTGAATGTATTTGGACAGGTTGTTTTTGCAAGCGATATTGACAACACCAATACTACTATCAATACTGCAAACCTGGCCGATGGAATTTATTATATCCAGGCCGAAACAGAAAACGGTTTAATCACCAAAAATGTTACAATCCGCAAATAGCTATAAATAGCAATTTTAAGAAGGGGCTTTATGCCCCTTTTTTATTTTACTAAAAATTTTACAATAATAGTATCTTTGCATCCCTATTGAGAATTTGTAATGATTTCAGTAAATAATTTATCCATCCATTTTACAGGAACAAATCTTTTTGATGATGTTTCATTTGTGCTTGCCGATAAAGACAGGGTGGGCCTTGTAGGAAAAAATGGCACTGGGAAAACTACGTTGATGCGTATTATCACAGGTATGCAGGAGCCCGAACAGGGGAATGTGGTAATTCCTTCTGATACAACCATTGGTTTTCTGCCGCAGGAAATAGCTTTTAATAATTCAGGCAGAACCGTGCTTGAGGAAGCAATGACCGCTTTTGCTGAAGCGCTTAAACTTGATGAAAACATAAAAAAATATACCGCTGAAATTGCCAGCCGTACCGATTTTGAATCGGAACATTATTATAAGCTTATTCACAAACTGACCGATGCAAATGAACGCTTCCACTTGCTGGGTGGACAAAATATGCAAGGTGAATCAGAAAAAATTTTACTTGGATTAGGATTTACACATACTGATTTTTCCAGGCTCATCAGCGAGTTCAGCGGCGGATGGCAGATGCGTGTGGAACTTGCAAAAATTTTATTGCAGAAACCAAATGTTATTCTTCTTGATGAACCTACGAACCATCTGGATATAGAGTCCATACAGTGGCTTGAAGATTTCCTTATCGGCTATTATGGAGCAGTTATGCTTGTTTCGCACGACCGTGCTTTCCTTGATAATATCACAACACGAACTATTGAAATTTCTCTGGGAAAGATTTACGATTACAAAGCTTCCTATTCAAAGTATGTTGATATGCGACAGGATCGCATCGATCATCAACTTGCTGCTTATACCAATCAACAGAAACAGATTGCCGATACCGAAAAATTTATCAACCGCTTCAGAGCTCAGGCAACAAAGGCAAAGCAGGTGCAATCGCGTATAAAACTCCTTGATAAAATAGACCGTATAGAAATTGATCAACTTGACACTTCTTCAATTTATTTTAAGTTCCCTCCGGCTCCCCACGCAGGAAAAGTTATCATTGAAGCAAACCATCTTTCAAAAAGTTACGGCAACCTCCACATTCTGAACGACCTTAATTTTCTAATTAATAATGGCGACCGGCTTGCATTTGTCGGGAAAAATGGTGAAGGCAAATCGACTCTTTCACGCATCATTGTTCAGGACCTTGAATTTAATGGAGAGATGAAACACGGGCATAATGTAAAAGTTGGATATTATGCTCAAAATCAATCTGATCTGTTGAACCCCGACAAAACTGTTCTTGAAACCATTGATGAGGCCGCAGTAGGTGAAGTAAGGCCAAAAATCAGAGCTATTCTTGGATCGTTTTTGTTTGATGCTGATGACATCGATAAAAAAGTAAAAGTGCTTTCAGGAGGCGAAAAATCAAGGCTTGCACTGGCGAAATTAATTCTTAGCCCGGTAAATTTTCTTGTACTTGATGAACCAACTAATCATCTCGACATGCAGTCGAAAGATATTTTAAAGAAAGCCTTGCTCAAATACGACGGCACATTGGTAATAGTTTCGCACGACAGGGATTTTCTTCACGGTCTCGCCAATCGTGTTTTTGAATTTAAAAATCACACTATCCGCGAGTATATTGGTGATGTTTTAGACTTCCTGAAATCCAGAAAAATTGAGACTTTGCGGGAACTGGAGCTGTCGAAAAAAAATGTTCAGACAAAAGAAAAAAAAGTCGAAGTTTCTGAACATCATCAAAACAGGGAAAAGAAAAAACTACATGATAAAGAGCTTCGAAAAATAAAAACACAAATCGAAAAATCGGAAGAAATAATTTCTCAACTTGAAAAAGAAGTAAGCTTGACTGATGAAATGCTTATCAATCCAGAGACCTACAAAACTGTTCTTGCCGACAAAGAGTTTTATGCGAAGTACGAAAAACTCAAGCACCAACTTGAGAATGAAATGAAAAACTGGGAGGCGTTGCAGCAGCAACTTGAGGAGAAAGAAAAAGAATAACAGCCGGAACTAGGAACCCAACTAATAATTCCAGCTCCCTTTCACTTTTCAAAATATATTGACACATGTTTCATTCTGAGAATTGTAAGTCTTAGTCAATCGACGACTTATAAAAGACTAACTTTTCATGTCACACTTCGATAAACTCTGTGTGACAAATATTTTGCCAGGTTCTAAAATAAATTAATCAAAAGAAGAGAATGCAAATTTTTCCTTAAAGGATAAAAGTTCTTCCTTAAAAGTACTGGTAGTATCCAATGTAATTAATGGATTTAATCTTTCATCGGGCTTCACTTTCAGTTCCCTCATCATCAGGTGCTGATTAATAAAAATAACTTCAAGGCTGGGATAAAGTTCTTTAACTGCTTCGGAAATTTCAAGTATAGAAAGATTTTTATCAACTAAATTGTAGACAGCAGAAGGCACTTCGGTATGTAAAAGATTTTTAAGCACATTCACAACTTTGTCAATGTGTATGAAAGCCCTTAACTGCTGGCCGTTCCCGGTGATCTGAATTCTTCCTTCAAAATTTGCTTCAAACAAAAACCTGTTGATTACAGCATCAAAACGTACACTGGGACTGTATCCGTAAATATTTCCGGCACGTAAAATGTGCGTTGGTATTTTTCCAAAAAGGTTTTCTACATGAGCTTCTCCACGGAGCTTGGAACTTCCGTAAAATGATTTTGGATTTGGATATGTATTGATATCTATCAACTGATCAGAAGCACCATAAACTGATATACTGCTTGTGTAAATAAATTTCGAAACATTCGATCCTTCCACAGCATAGACCAATTCAGCTGTCCCCCAGTGATTGGTCTGTTCAAACAAATGTGAATCCTCACTTGCAAATGGAGTAGATACACGTGCAGCCAGATGGTACACAACATCCACTTCGTTCACAACACTTTTTAATTTCCGGGAATCAAGCAATTCACCACGCACAAATCGCACTCGGCCCGACTCATATTTTGTGTCAAGAAAAAGATTGTAATTTTTGCGACTCAGATTATCATAAATAATAATCTTTTTAACTGCAGGATCTTTCAGCAGTTCAAAGGTAAGTTCGTTACCAATATATCCGGCACCACCGGTAATCAGTACATTCATTTTTTTTCTATTAAGTCAATATTCAAACCGCATTCGGTTTTATTTTGTCCATACCAGCGAGCATCCCTTGAGTTTTCTCCAAAAGCTTTCCTGGTGCAGGGTTCGCATCCTATGCTGATATACCCTTTGGCTTCAAGCGGGTGACGAGGCAGATTATTTTCTTTTATATAATCATACACCATCTTGTCAGTCCAATCAAGCAGCGGATGAAACCTGATGGAATCATGTGCAGCTTTTTCTTCAACATCCAGACGTTTTCTGTTTTCATTCTGAACCGCTCTTACACCATTAATCCATACATCCATTGACATGAGCAGGTTATCTACCGGAACAATTTTATTCAGGTAGCAGCAATGATCCGGGTCCGTAGTAAATAAAAGGTTTCCCCTGTCCTTTTGCAAATGCTTCGATACAGGCGACACCAGCATCTGTATTTCAACCTTCAGTTCTTTCGAAATAAATTCACGGAACTTCATTGTTTCAGGAAAATGATAACCGGTATTTATAAAATAAAATGGAATGGAATTGTCAATTTTGGAAAGAATATGAATCAATACAATACTATGGCTTTGAAGAGAAGTAGATGCAAACATTTTTTTCCCCTGCGCCTTGTATTTCTCAAGCTGATTTCTGATTTGCTTAGCGTTCATTTCCTACTAACATTATAGGAACAAAAGTAATCAAATTGCTGCAGTTTACATAAAATATTTTCCTGTTCCGATTAAGTGTTTTATCTTTGAAAAAGATGAAAGAACCCAAGCTGGATATTGTTCCTATTGAAACATGGATTGCTATTGCACAAAAGCCATTGATTATTAGTGGCCCATGCAGCGCTGAAAGTAAAGAGCAGGTTATTGCTACTGCCAAAGCACTTGCAAAAACGGGCGTGGTTGATGTTTACAGGGCTGGTTTATGGAAGCCAAGGACAAGGCCCCAGGCTTTTGAAGGTGTCGGCAGCAAAGGTATTGCCTGGATGAAGCAGGTAAAAAAAGAAACAGGACTACTTACCTGCATAGAAGTTGCAACCCCCGGTCATGTGGAGCAATGCGTGATGAACGGTATTGATATATTATGGATTGGTGCACGCACAACAGTTAATCCATTTTCTGTTCAGGAAATAGCTGAATCGCTTAAGGGATACGATATTCCTGTCATGGTAAAAAATCCGATAAATCCCGATATTAAATTATGGCTGGGTGCTTTGGAAAGAATAAATCATGCCGGCATACAGAAAATGATCGCTGTACACAGAGGCTTCTTCACATATGAAAGCACGCCTTATCGAAATGCGCCCATCTGGGAAATTCCTATTGAGCTAAAGCGACTCTGCCCTGATCTGCCAGTAATCTGCGACCCAAGCCACATAACAGGAAATACTATTTTGCTTGAAGAAATTTGTCAGAAAGCACTCGACCTTGAAATGGAAGGACTGATGATTGAATCGCACATCAATCCAAAAGTTGCACTGTCAGATAAAGAGCAACAAATTACTCCTGCACAACTTGGAAAACTTGTTGCACAACTTGTAATACGCAGCCATACGACTGACAATAGCGAATTTCAGAGTACACTTGAAAATCTTCGTTTTGAAATAAATAAAATTGATGCAGAACTTATACAACTATTATCAAAAAGAATGAAAGTTGTTGAGCAAATGGGTCATTATAAAAAGGAAAATAATATTACTATTCTGCAAATTAGGCGGTGGAACAATATTGTCAGGCAAAGCCTGGAACTTGGCGAAAAACTTGGCCTCGACAAAGAATATCTTATAAAATTACTTCATGTAATTCATGAAGAATCTATTCAGAAACAAACTGACATTTATAACGAAAATAATAAAAAGTAATCCTGACGCTTTTACCTTCTTACGTTAGTTTAAATTTCAAAAAAAGATTTTGCTTTTATTTTATAAAACTATAATCTTCTTAAATCCAATTAAAGTATTTCGGGAAGTCAGTCTGCAAAAATAAACACCCTTCTGAAGTCCTGATAAGTCAAGGGTTACAGCACTCTTCCCTGACTGAACAAGTTTGGCAATTACTATTTGCCCGATTTCATTATATACTGTAAACTCAGGATTGGCAAATCTTTCGGAAATTTGATAATTAATCGTTGTGGAATTTTCAGCCGGATTCGGAACAGGGTCAGAAATAAATGAATCACTGGAATACTCGTCAATTGTAGTGGACGAAGGGTTTATTTTTGTTACGGTTACATCATCAAAATAATATCCGTCAGCATTTACACCTGCGTCAGAAACCAATGTATATCTCAGTTTAATTGTATGTCCAATAAAATCTGCAAGGTCAATATCTTCCTGCACCCATGTGCTCTGCGTACCGTCGTACAAAGGAGATCCGGAAACCTGGTTGCTGCTTCCTGCTTTTGTATATTTTCCGCAAAGTGGCGTCCAGCTTGTTCCTCCATCAATTGAAGCCTTTACCTGCACATAATCGTAGCCTGCTTCCACATCCCATTTCGCCCAGAAATTAAGCCTGGCTGCAGCAACTGATGTAAGATCAATCGTGCCTGAAAGGGTAATTGATTTATTTGTATTATTTGCATAATTTCCTGAAGGCGAATCAGTGATTGAACTTGAAGGCGAATGATACTGCGCTGTTGTAAGAGCCCAGTTTCCCAGTGTCCAATTTGTGGTTGAGCTGCAATTATCTGTAAATGCAACTATTGATTGTCCGTAAATTTTAGTGATAGTGTCAGAAACTGTATACAGGCCGTTATCAAGCACCAGCAGGTATTGCAGAACATCTCCGTTTTGGATAGAAGGATCCAATGTGAAAGATATAGAATCGGTGCGGGTTTCAAGGACATTCATTCCTGTAAAAACTTTTTGCGATCCTACAGATTGTATTGTTGAAGTAATCGGCTGCAGTGAAACAGTAAATGTTGCAGCAGCCAAACCCAGGCGTTCAATATTAAATTTGAAATACCCATTCTGCTGTGTTATTACTGAAGAAGCAAGATCATGTGCTTCAGCGTAGCGCCCTGCAAACCTTGCCACATAAAGGTTCTGCAATAAATTTGTTTTTGCAATATCCACAATTCTGTTTGTTGCAGGCCAGAAACCATCAGTAGCGTCGCCCGCTTCGGGCGACCAGCATATTATTTTATTTTTTGTTGACTGTTCTCCGTAAAACCAATCAATAGAACCACCATTACCGGTATATCCCACCGTTTGATTAGGCGTTCCGTAAACATACCCATTTTCCTGCACCATCAGCTTTGAATAAGCTTTATAAAGTACCGAATCGGACGTGAGTGAATCAGCTATAAAACTCCATGGATAGATTAGCAGGTTGCTATAGCAATGATAATCTATTGCAAGTGTAAAGTTATGATTTTCGCAAAACCATTTCATAATTTGTGTTTCACGTTCTGAAAACCCTGCTGTTCCGCGATAAGTATCATCGGTTGTAGTTGCTGAAGAACCTACATTGTCATAACCCCAATGGTTTCCATAATTTCTGTTTAGGTCAACACCGTACGATCCGCCACCATTGTTCAATCTGTTCTTTCGCCAGAGCCCTCCACCCGTGGGGTTTGTAGTGTGGTTGTATTCGTAACCATCGGGATTTACCATTGGAACAAAAAATAATTCTGTGTTATCAAGAAGTTTTTGAATTTCAGTATTTGTTGAATAATTTTCAAGAAGATACCACATATAAAAAATAAGCTGCTGCATTCCCATTGGCTCTCTTGCGTGTGTAAGTGCACTATAAAACACTTTGGGTTCTGTTTCGTCAATATCCGGATTCTTGGAAATTTTCACAAAATAAAGATTCCTTCCTTCAATGGTGTTAATTGTGCCGATTTGTTGTTTTACTGTAATTAAACTCGGATAATGAACCCTCATACTGTCAAGCTGTGCAAGCATTTCAGTAATTGTATAAAATCCACCCATAGAACCAAGCACGAAATGCGACGGCGTGACCCAGCTATTTGTGCTGCTTGTACAACCTGATGTTTTTTCTGATTCAGTTTTATATTTTTCCGGATGATCATTCCTGTCTGCATAATAGGAAGTCATATCATCAATCATCACGTCATAACTAAAACCGTTAGGCTTTAACTTTGAAATATCGCTTTCCGGAATTTCCACAATTACATATTCGCCTTTTTTAACATCCCCCTCCAATGGGATTCCAAGTGATGCAAGTTTTGCTATTCCCGGCAGGTCAGTATAAATCTTAACCCTGGAATATTTCTGTGATTGTGCATTGGCAGCAATTGAAATCAATGCAACTGCGATGATGAATAAAAATTTTTTCATAAATTTTTTATTGAGGGAAAATTACATTCCTGTAACTACAAGCTTTTTAACTTTACTTTGCTGTGTATTTGTTCTTATTCGGAAATTATAAATTCCGCTTTGCATATTTAGAGTACTGATTTTAATAAAACCGTTGGCCGATATCAACTTTTTTCTGATCACTGTTCTTCCTGATATATCGGTCACTTCAAAAAACAATTCCTCTACGGTGCTTTTTACATTGTATATAATCATTGTTTCATCCGTTGATGGATTTGGAATTGGATCAGATAAGAAAATGTTTTGTCCCTGATCAGCAGGCAGTGATACCAGGCTATCGTATAAGGCAAGCACTTTTACATCATCAAAATAAAAACCATCAAATGCTAAAGCAGCATTGCTATTCATTAAAAACTGAAATAATACATTCTGTCCAAGGTAGTCGTCAAGACTAATACTTTCTTTCACCCAAGCGGTCTGATAGCCTTCATATACCGGCTCGCCCAATGCCTGCACACTGTTTCCCTGCTTCGAAAATTTTCCACAAAGAGCCGTCCATGTTGCTCCGTAATCATTTGAAATTTTAATTTGCGCATAGTCATTTCCATCTTCAATTTCCCATTTGGCTTCAAAGGTAAGAACCGCTGATAAAGCATGATCAAGGTTCAGAGGCAGTACCGTTTCGATGCTGTTACTTTGCGAATCCATATACAAGGAATATGGAGAATCCGTTAATGATGTTGGGGCAGAAACAAAAGTTTCTGTAGTAACATCCCATCCCGTGCCGGAATACCAGTTATTGGTTGTGGAACAATCATCTGAAAAGATGATGAATGAAGGTCCAAAAACTTTTGTTATAGTATCCGAATGCTGATAAAGGCCATTATCAATAGTCATTACGAATTGTATTTTGTCGCCATTTTGGATTAACGGATCAAGGGTGTAATAAATGGAATCTGATCTTGATTCAAGCAAATTCATTCCGGAAAATGAAACTGGATTTCCGGCAAAAGTAATATTCAAAGTAAGCGGAACAACAGAAACGGTGAAGGTGACAGGACTTTCGAGGCCATACCTTTTTATGTTGAAATTAAAATATCCTTGTTTTTTTGAAATAAATACAGGTGATAAATCCTCAACGGCAGCATATTTTCCGGCAAGTTTTGCAGCCATTAAATTCATTGGCAGATTGCCGCTTGAAATTTCAATTATCCTGCTTGCTGAGGGCCAGAACCCATCTATATACGTACCACTTTCCGGTGTCATAGAAATTATTTTAGGCTTTGAAGTCTGTTCTCCATACATCCAGTCGTCCGATCCGCCATTTGTAAGGTATCCTAAAGTTTCATTCACAGTGCCAAAAATAAAATAATTGTCAGTTGTCAGTTGTCGGGCATACTCACGGAACACCAATGAATCCGAGGTGTACAGCGAACCCACGTATCCCCAAGGATAAATAAGATCATTGCCATATGAATGCTGATTCAGGGTGATTTTTATCTGATGATTATTACAAAAACTCTTTATGATTCTTGATTCAGGTTCTGAAAATGCAGAAGTTCCCCTGTAAGTATCATCGTAAGTGTTCGGAGAAGAGCCTGTATTATCATAGCCCCACATATATCCAAAATTACGGTTGATGTCAATTCCGAAATATCCATCACCATTATCTCTTCTGTTTTTTCGCCACATACCGCCACCAGAGGGATTAGTTGTTTCATTATAAATATATCCGTCAGGATTTACGCAGAGAATAAAATACATCTCCGTATTATCGACAAGATTTTTTACTTCAGTATTTGTTGAATAATTTTCCAGCAGATAATCCATATAATAAAATAATTGCTGCATCCCTGTGCCTTCTCTTGCATGTGTTAATGCGGTATACAGCACTTCCGGTTCGTTTTCATCCACATTGGGATTATCTGAAATTTTCACATAATAAATTGTTCTGCCTTCAAAAGTTTTAGTTGTATCGGCCGCAGCCCTTGCAGTTATAAGTGATGGATAGTGAAAAACCAGTGTATCCAGTTCATCAAGAATTTGCTGGTATGTGTAAAAACCACCCATACTTCCTAGTGAAAACTCAGCCGGGACAGGGTACTGCGGAGGGTTAAAACAACCCACCGATTTTGTTTTTCTGGTTGATGCTGAATCTTGAGCAAAACGTTCCTGATAAAATTTCGTAACATCTTCAATTAGGATATCGTACGACAATCCGGCAGCATTGAGCTTTGCAAAGTCATGCTCCCCGAGTTCAATTATGAAATTGTGATTTAAATCGAGCCTTCCATCTTCGACTGGAATTCCAAGTTCCATAAGCCTTACAAGGCCTTGGTCATTCAGATGAATTTTTATTCTTGAATATTTCTCTGTCTGTGAAAATGAAGTGATTGATAAAAACAGAAAAAATAAAATTGGCAATATTTTTCTCATGTATGATACTTTTAAAGAATAAATATCATGCAATTTACAAAAAGAAAAGATTGAATTAAATTGTAGTGTAAAATATTATATTGTTTACACTTTCTTCCAGCGAAGGCTTTTAATGAGATGCCTGATATCTTCTTTGATAAAATTAATTACAGGAGACAAAGAATCATTGTTTGGTTTTACTGTAAAATAAAGTGCACCTCTCACAAAATTCGTAAGACTATCCGTTACAAAAAACTGATACGTGGATGCCGCGCCTTCTCCGGTTATATTATAGGTAACACCATATACCTTATGTTCCCTTATATCTATTCTTTCATCATCAATGTTATCAGCTTTGGGAATATGTTTCATGGCCATATTGTATGCATCTTCTGCATACTTAGCCAGATTTTTTTTAACAGATTTATAGCTTAAATGCACCTTCCCTTTAAATTGAGGAAATTCAAGATTCATCCAGTAAGGCTCAGCAATTTTTTCAGTATCGAAAACCACTTTAGCGTAAACGGGATATTCAAAAGTATAAGGATAGGTGGAATCAAAAAGTACATATTGTTTCTTTGGTAAATCAATTCTGAAATATCCTTTGGGCTTTGGAACATAATCGCCACCTCCGCATGAAGCGAACAGTAATAAAAGAATAACAAAATGCATCAGATAAAAATTCTTACCACAAATAAAATTCCCTGCATTGTATATTTGTTTTTTCTCTGAGCTTTTCATTGGCAATTATTTTTAATTTTTGTCATCCGTATTTTTACTTTTCATAAATGCATCCCATCCCTGCGCAGTTAAAGGAACCTGCGTTCCGCCTCGACTGATAAGGTTTACACCGGCTGAAGCTTCGGTGATATGGCCAATTGGAGTTATCTCAGAAACATTTTTCAATTTTTCATAATCATCTTGTTTAACCGTAAACAAGAGTTCATAATCCTCTCCACCACTTAAAGCAGCGATAGTAGGATCAAGTTTAAATTCCTCAGCCATCATGATTGTCGCTGCATCAATAGGGATTTTATCTTCATAAATTGAACATCCCTTTTCTGAAGCATCACAAATATGAAGTATTTCAGATGCAAGACCGTCTGAAACATCTATCATGGATGTAGGTTTTACACCACAATCTTTCAGTATTTTCAATATGTTTGTTCGGGCTTCTGGTTTTAACTGCCTTTCAAGAATATAATCATGACCGCTGAGTTCAGGCTGTATTTCAGGATTTGCAAGGAACACTTGTTTTTCTCTTTTCAATAGTAAAAGACCAACATAGGCTGCACCCAGATCACCTGAAACATAAACAATATCATTCACATTTGCTCCCGACCTGTAGGTGATATCTTCTTTAATAGCCCTGCCAATAACTGTGATGCAGATAAACAAACCTGCAACACTTGATGAAGTATCTCCGCCAACCAGGTCAACATTATACTTCTTACATGCCATATTTATTCCTTCATAAAACTCTTCAATGGCTTCTAGTGGAAAGCGGTTCGACAAAGCAATACTTACCGTAATTTGCTCGGGGACTCCATTCATTGCAGCAATATCGCTGAAATTCACCACAGCTGCTTTGTATCCCAAATGTTTTAAAGGAACATACGAAAGATCGAAATGCACCCCTTCAAGCAGAAGATCTGTTGAAACAAGAAACTCCCCGCCGTTACTACTTATAACTGCTGCATCATCCCCAATTCCTTTTAAAGTTGAAGGAATTGATATTTCACAATCCATTGTAAGATGCTTGATCAGTCCGAATTCACCGAGTTCCGATAATTCTGTGCGTTTGTTTGAAGGTTTTCTGTACATACCAGCAAAAGTAATATAATTGATGCTAAATAAAAAAGCCTGCAGTAAATTAACGGCAGGCTTCCTTAATAATAAAGGAATTTTATTTAAGAAGAATTTTCTGTCCGAAAAACTTTTCTGCATTTTGAAGATTAACCATATAAATTCCTTCGCTCACATTATTGGAAAAAATATGGATCTCATTATATCCTTCAACTGCAACACCACTTTCGTTTTCAATCAGGCGGCCCCGGTCATCAAAAACATTATAGCTATAATGTTCTCCTTGAGTTGCTGAAAAGGTTAATACTATTTCATTCTGCTGTTGCCCTTGATGCGCTGATATTAGGCTAAAAGAAGTAGCTTCGTCAGTGCATCCCACCGGAACAATACCACTGTATGTAAATGTACCATCATAATCAGTCTGTTTTAACCTGTAAAACGAATTACCAGGTAATGGCTGGTTGTCTGATGCATTATAATAATTAGCCGTACTGCTGTTTCCGGCACCATTCACATTCAGCACATCTTCCCAATTACTGGCATCCATACTTCTTTCCATAGTGAAGAAATCATTATTGGTTTCACTTGCAGTGGACCAGTTCAAGTTTACATTCTTACCATCGCAAACTGCATTGAAAGAAATAAGTTCAATAGGAAGTGGATGATTATAATCAACTAAAGTCCAGTACTTGTAAAAATTTGCCACACTAACAACACCGGTCGAAACAGTATTTAGAGCGCTATTATCGGTTCCGTCAAGAAAAACATTATTTTCCCAACTGCCAACAGTTGTATTATAACGCTGAGCCTTCAGGTTTGCTTCTGTTATAGTATTTGGTGAAGCAAATTCTCCGTCGCGATAGGTAAATATAAGTGAACTGAGTGCCGGTTTTGTTGTATAATTTGTTGCATCAATAATCCAAAATCTGTCTAAAACAAATAATGAATTATCACTACCTGTTATACCATTCATATTGGCAATACCAGTTGGCCAAGGTGTATTAGCTGGAGAAGAATTATAGGTAGATAATATTATATCTCCACTACCTGTACCAGCAGTTCCTATGTTTACAGTTAGTGGAATCTTTGTCCCTGCAACAGTAAATGGAACAATAAAATTTCCAGTGCTGGTTTTCATTTTCCAGACAACCCTATTGTTCTCGGCTTCTGATACTATATTACCCGCACCTGAAGGGTTCTGAGTAATAATCCCATTTGTAGCAGTATTATCAATAACAAAGCATGCTCCATTTGTAATAAACACATAAGGATTGTTGTCCATAACAAATTGGGCACTTGATTGTTTTAAAATAACAAACAATAATATAATTAAATACTTTCTCAATAATATTATTATATTATATATTGGATAAGAACCCGACATTTTATCAGCCCTATTTCATTGGTCGCGTCTTCAATTGCAATACCTACAACCATTCCCGATTTAGTAGCCTTCATGCCAATGCCAGGTACTGATGAACTAGTAATCAAGTCACCTTTCATAATTTTCCCATTTTCAGCGTTTACTTTGATATAACATATGCCTTCTTTCACAATCAAATCACTTGGTTTTTCGGGGTTTTTATTTCCGGTTGCAACTCCCACAATAACTTCCTGATAAGGTTTTGAAGATTGGTCAAATTCATTTCCATTATTTAATTCTTCATTAACTGATATTACAATTGTTCCGGAATCCAGGTCCTTACGAATTCTTTGATCTTGAGCATTCACATTATTTGCATAAAGAAGCCCTGTCAAGAATATAAAATAAATATATATATATTTCATCCTATTTTTAATTTTTTAATGAATTTCCATAACCGTTATATAACCATCCTGTATCCAATAACTCTCCGTACCACCACTATAACTATTAGCCATAGCTGTTTGTACCGAATAGGTATGAGAACCACCGGCTACGCCTGCATCGTAATAGAATATATTACCATCCCCTTCGAGTATATACCAGCCAGGGTCTTGGGTATACATTGAACTTCTTGCTATTTCTGTGCCATCCCGAAGTATTCTAAACCAAATTGTTTCTGGTGCATAATAGCTATAATTGTCCGTTTTCCAACGAATATGTACATTGATGGATACATTATTTCCTGCCGTAATGGTTCTATTTACTGAGAGTCCTGAAACATTGAACCAGGTTCCCGTAGTATATCCAGTTGCACAAGTACCTGTAAGTGAATATGTACTTGTATTGTCACCAATATAACGTGTACAAGGTGTTGCAGATGACTGAGAAAACCCTTGTCCTAAAACTGTAAAAGCACTTGCCGTAGTTAAGATTTCCGTCCAGGCTTGTGTTGCGCTGCCGTTAGTTTTTCTAAAATACAATTTCTGATCAAAAAAACTACCGGCAATTTGTAAAGCATAATTATTCGAATTATTACTATGCCTGCAATCGATCAGGTGCCACCAGCTTGATGCACCAACAGGCCAATCCGAAGCGGGTGAGGGAGCGCTTGTTTCAAAAAAACCACTTTGTGCACCTGCATTTCCCTGCAATCCGGCATCATCTCTTGATTGTGTTCTGACATTTCCGTTACCAAAAGCAAAAGTTCCCGTATTTAAATCTAATGTATATCCTGGTGTTGCTGTTCCTATTCCAACATTCCCGCCATTAAAATACGAAACCGACTTCCCACTGATTACAACATTTCTTGTACTTGCAGCATTATTCATAATTGCCAATTCAACACCAACATTTTGCGCATCTCCAATTTCCAAAGTCCTTGATGAACTTGCTAATCTTAAAAACGCTTCCTGATAACCTCCTGTATGAAATTGTATCCATGGCAATCTGCCATTACTTGATGTAAGTTCAGAGATGCCTAATGTTGGCGTTTGAGTTGCGCAGCAACTTGAAGTGGTGCCAATATCCAATTTCGCATTTGGTGAAGTTGTTCCTATGCCCACATTAGTTCCGTTATCATAAACATTAGATGTCGTTGTCAGGTAAGGTGAAGTTGCAGACCATTTTGGTAGATAATTGGGCGTACCAATAGCAAATGAAGTAAGTGCATTTGTCCCGTTGCCATATAAAATTCCTGCAGGAAAAGTTGTTGTACCTGTTCCTCCATTGCTAACGGTCAATGTGCCGGAAATCTGCGTACCCAAATTCACTAATCCTGTGCTTAAAACCCCAGAACCATTTGATAGTACAATAGGACTTGATCCAATTCCGCTGAAAGTAATTGTTCCCGAAGAGGTAATACCAGTTGCTGATACAACAGCTCCAGTTGAGTTTACCTGAAATTGACTTGATGAACCGACTGAAAGTTTTGATAAAGGATTAGTGGTCCCTATACCTATATTACCAGAACCATCAATTCGCATACGCTCAGTTCCATTATTCGTAGTGAAAGTCATAAAACCTCCAATTGTACTCCCGCCCCTGTAAAACTCAATAGAACTGTTTAGATCTCCATAAAAACTATTTTCAATAGAAAACATCTTTCCATTATATGAGGCAACTTGTGTTTCCCAGGCCCTTATACCTAAAAAAGTACCAGATCCAGTTGAGTTGCCCTCGCTTTGTCTTCCAAACACAACTCTTAATGCGCCATTTGCTGTCGAACCACCAATATCCAAATCAGCAGCAGGATTTGTTGTGCCTATTCCAACATTCCCCGTACTACTTATAAACATACGTTCGGTGCTATTTGTAAAAAAAGATATTGCCGCATTTTCCTGATTCACAAATTCAATTTTACCTGTATTAAGATTGATTTTAAAACCATCAGTAGTAGCCAAACCCGAATTGCTATTTGTTAATTGCATTAGTGTCCCAGAAGTTGCAACATTATCATGGATATGAAATAAATAATTGGGAGTAAATGTTGCGGTATTCGTAATACCTATTTTTTGTGCAATAGCCTGAGAATGTATAACTACAATTGCTAAAATCAAGGATAGGAGCCAAATGCAGAAGGAACGTATATTTTTTTTCATATTTTTATTTTGTTTACGAAAAAAAGTATTTAAAGGACAAAATACATCAAACCATCGACATATAGTAGCAAAAATAATGTAGTGTTTTGATTCACACAAGTTTTTTATCGAAAAAATTAATCTAAACAGCTAACAAAAAAGCCCGTAATTAAAAACTACGGGCTCATCAAATAATAAAATGTAATTATTTCAATAAAATCTTCTGATTAAAATATTTTTCTGAGTTCTGAAGAGTAATCATATATATACCTTGAGATACACCAATTGAAATAATATGTAATTCATTATATCCTTCAACTGCAACACCACTTTCGTTTTCAATCAGGCGGCCCCGGTCATCAAAAACATTATAGCTATAATGTTCTCCTTGAGTTGCTGAAAAGGTTAATACTATTTCATTCTGCTGTTGCCCTTGATGCGCTGATATTAGGCTAAAAGAAGTAGCTTCGTCAGTGCATCCCACCGGAACAATACCACTGTATGTAAATGTACCATCATAATCAGTCTGTTTTAACCTGTAAAACGAATTACCAGGTAATGGCTGGTTGTCTGATGCATTATAATAATTAGCCGTACTGCTGTTTCCGGCACCATTCACATTCAGCACATCTTCCCAATTACTGGCATCCATACTTCTTTCCACAGTGAAGAAATCATTATTGGTTTCACTTGCAGTGGACCAGTTCAGATTTACATTCTTACCATCGCATACTGCATTGAAAGAAAGAAGTTCAATTGGAAGTGGATTGGTCTTATCCACAAGGGTCCAAACTCTTGATATATTTATTCCACCAACACCGCTCACAATATAACTGGCACCAGATCCTGATAATGTTGAGTTCCAACCAGCTGGACTTAATGCATTATCCCAATATTGGGCTTGGAGATTAGCAGGTGTAAGACTGTTAAGTTCGGCAACAGCATATGTAAAACTCAATGTAGCAGTTGGGTTGGTCGCAAAACCATTCCATGTTATTCCCCAGAAACGATCAATAACTTTTGCCGAGTTATCAGCTATTAAAGGGACTCCACCCGACATTGTAGTTACAGTATTGGGATATGCCGCGTATGGTGTGTTTGAGGTACTAGTAGGATATGTTGCAGCAGTAAGATTTCCGGCACCTGTTCCTGCCGTTGTTATTGTAGCTGAAAATGGAATATATGATGCGTCAGCTTTTCCAAAAGGTATTGTAAAGGTATTCCCTGCTGCTGCTGTGCCAATATTCCATTGCAATCGGCTTAATTCTGTATTGGGTGTTCCGTCTAATGTTTCACTAACAATATAGCCGATGTATGTTACACCGTCCCTTACAATTGAACTTGCAGAAGTGTTATTTTCAATAAGAGTATTGCTGTTGAGTCTTAAAGCCCCGGTTGTGAGTGTTAAATTTCCGTTTACCCTGTTGTTATTCACAGTCATGCGGGCTCCGGCAGCATTATTTAAAGTAAGGTTTTCAAAATCAGTGAAGGCCGAACCGCCCACATCCTGCTGGGTAGTACCTACCAATTTTACAGTGCCATTGGTATTGATATTAATAAATACATTATTTCCGGCATTATTTGTCCAGTTGCCATCCACTTCCATATTACCGTTAATATCAATACGGCCATTTGTTCCACTGGTAGTATTCAGGTAATTTCCATTGGCATCTCCATCCACTTTTACAAGTGCACCTGATTGAATAACAATAAGGGCGCCATTGTTGAACAACCCTTGACATTCAACAGATGTTGAAAAAGTTATTAAAGTTATAAATATGGAAAGTAGTTTTTTCACTTTATTTTGGTTATCCTTTCGGTTTTTAATTCAATAACTTTTTTATCTTTTTTAATTTCTTTTCTGGTTTCTGATTTTTCAATAATAGGACCAGATTCAAATCTAACATCAGCATATTTAGAAATTAAATTTCCATTATCATCAAAATCATCGGCTCGGTTAGCTACAATATTCCATTGGAATGAAACATTTGATTTTCCACCATCCAATTCAATTACATCAAACCCCGTTGAGGTTTTATTTGTAACATATACTCCTTTACAATCTCCTTCAAGTTGCACAAAGACTCTCAAAGGATGATTATCATTGATTGTAATGTTTTTTGATAATATGCTATCTATTTCAATATGACATTTGCCGTTTTTAAGTTTTGCTTGACCATAATCCATAAAGTAAATCTCAGGTGTTTCGGGAGCATGTAGTGTTACTTTACCATTATATCCATTAACAACCGTACTTACAGTTCCTGTTCCCCAAACCTTATACTGAGTACCTGCAGCACTGTAAGCTCCTAAAAGAAGTTGTTGCTGTACTCCAGTTCCACTGTAAGATATAGCACAAATAGAAGCTCTTTGTCCAGATGTATTATTCGCTCTCGTATATGCACCATAAGTAGTACCTGTAAAAGCACCACCAGAACCTGCAGCTAGAAAGTTAGTACCTACATTATTACCAGAAGCCATTATTCCTGTACCTGCCGCATTTGTATTTTGACCCCACAAAGCAGCACTAGCACTTTGTGCTGTAAATGCCTCAATGGCGTCGCCAAATGTCCCTGCGCCTGATGCAGCATTATTAGTTGCATAAACTGCGGTACCATTAATATCAGTATTACTAGAATATACTGTCCCTAAAATTGTATTTAATCCAGAAGTAAACATTCCTCCATATCCAAATGTTCCATCACCAAATATACCAGCACCAGTTGCTGATAATGTTTTACCATAAACTCCATCATATCCTAACCCATATACTCCAGAACCACTTGTTGATGTAGGTACATAGCCCCATACACCATTGATTGAGCCAGTAGCACCAGTTGCGGTTCCATAAACACCACTACCATTCGCTGTAATAGAAGTTGTATTACCATAAACACCGTAGGTTTGAGCATTTCCAGTAGCTTCACCGTAAATAGTAGCATCCCCCAATGTAGTTGATGCATTTGAAACCTTTAGTTGATAATTTGTAACAGGTGATGCATTTATTCCAACAAAACCTCCACTACTAATAGTCATCCTACTTGTACCACTGGTATTGAATCCTAAAGATGTTGTCGCCCTGTTATTTAAACTTACATTGAAACTGGCATCCACATCAAAAGTTAATCCAACATTTGCACCACTTCCAACGGTACTGTTAGCTAATTGCAATAGTGTATGCGGGCCAGCTGAGTTTTTATAAATGTGTAATAAACTTTGCGGGGTAAGACTTGCCGCATCAGTTATCCCTACATTTTGTGCCTGTGGTTTTCCACAGTAAAATAGTAAAACAGCCAGGCTCAGCCATAGGACTGTTTTTCTTATTTTTCCGGAATTCCTATAAAAACTTTTCATATATACCTTATTTTTGACTATGTTAAATTTCGTTAATTTCAAACCAAGTGAACTGCTACTTTGTCTCAATTTAGCCATTACATCGACAAAAACAAATCTTATCTTAATGTATCCTCAGTGTATCAATGTTTTATCAAGATAGTATTTATATTTCACATACACAATTAGCAATAACACGTATAATTAACTAGGTATAATTCCGTACTGATTTGTGAAAATATCTATTGACTTTGTTCAATTATAAAGAAAATTCCGTACAACCTGAATATTACCCCTTTAGCAAATCAAAGATTCCGTATTTTTACTTACAAATAATTTATTAATCAACTATTTTTCATTTTTTATCTATATGAAAAAAATTGCAATATATTATTTTGATTTAATCTAAATTAAGCATAATTTTGCATAGAAATTTACTCTGTAAACCTTGTTGTTTTTCACATAGTAGCTTCTGGGTAAAAAAGGAATAAGCCTATAGCCACAAAATACGATGAAATTGCGCAAGGACCTCGGAGGAAACTATGTAAATTCAAAATGGAAGACAGTAATAAATTGTTGAATGAAGTTACCCAAAGTGAATACAAATGGGGCTTTACAACCGATATTGAAACGGAAACTTCTGCAAAAGGTCTGAATGACGATATTGTCCGTTTTATTTCAGCAAAAAAAAACGAACCTGAATGGATGCTTGAATTTCGTCTCAAAGCATACAGGCACTGGCTTACTATGACTGAGCCAAACTGGGCACATCTGCATCATCCGCCAATCAATTACCAGGAAATTATTTTTTATGCTGCCCCTAAACAAAAAATAAATCTAACTAACCTTGATGAAGTTGATCCAGAGTTATTAAAAACTTTTGAAAAGCTAGGAATTTCTCTCAATGAACAAAAAATGCTGACAGGTGTTGCTGTTGATGCCGTAATGGACAGCATATCTGTTACCACAACCTTCAAAGAAACACTTGCTGAAAAAGGAATAATATTTTGTTCCTTCAGTGAAGCAGTAAAAGAACATCCGGATCTTGTAAAAAAATACATGGGCAGTGTTGTCCCATACACGGACAACTTTTTTGCTTCGTTGAATTCAGCTGTTTTTAGCGATGGTTCATTCTGTTATATTCCCAAAGGAGTAAGATGCCCGATTGAACTATCAACTTATTTCCGCATCAATGCAGCCAATACCGGGCAGTTTGAAAGAACACTCATTATAGCGGACGGCGACAGTTATGTGAGTTATATGGAAGGATGTACTGCTCCCAGAAGAGACGAAAATCAGCTTCATGCCGCCATTGTTGAAATAATTGCAATGGAGAATGCAGAAGTAAAATATTCCACAGTTCAGAATTGGTATCCAGGTGATAAAGAAGGATTGGGTGGTATCTATAATTTTGTTACAAAGCGTGGGATGTGCAAAGGAAACAATTCAAAAATTTCATGGACGCAAGTAGAAACAGGATCAGCCATCACATGGAAATATCCCAGTTGCATTTTAAGAGGTGATAATTCGGTCGGTGAATTTTATTCGGTTGCTGTAACAAATAATTACCAGCAGGCTGATACCGGAACCAAGATGATCCACCTAGGTAAAAACACAAAAAGCACAATTATTTCAAAAGGAATTTCAGCAGGAAAGAGCAACAACAGTTATCGCGGACTTGTAAAGATTAGTAAAAATGCAACCAACTCAAGAAATTTTTCTCAATGCGATTCTTTGCTGATGGGTGATCAGTGCGGTGCGCATACGTTTCCATATATTGAAGTTGCTAACAAATCCTCTATTACAGAGCACGAAGCGACCACTTCGAAAATTTCTGAAGATCAGTTATTCTATTGTCTGCAACGTGGAATTGATAAGGAAAGTGCAATCGGATTAATTGTAAATGGATACGCAAAAGAAGTTTTAAATAAGTTACCTATGGAATTTGCCGTGGAAGCTCAAAAGCTTTTAGCGATTAGTTTAGAGGGAAGTGTAGGATAATATAATCAGAAATAAAAAACATGCCTGAAATAATCTGCAGTAGGCAGTCTACAGTTAGCAGTCAAATAAAAAACTAAACAGAACAACGAACAACAAACTACAAACGAATTATATGTTATCAATAAAAAATCTCAAAGTCTCGATCAATGGTAAAAAAATTATCAATGGGTTTAATCTGGAAGTAAAAGCCGGAGAAGTACATGCAATCATGGGGCCAAACGGAACTGGTAAAAGCACTCTGGCAGCTGCTATTGCTGGAAGAGAGAATTACCAGGTAACTGAAGGAGAAATAATTTTCAAAGGAAAAAACCTGCTGGAAATGCAGCCGGAAATAAGATCGAGAGAAGGAATATTTCTTGGATTTCAATACCCGGTTGAAATTCCAGGTGTCAGCATAACAAATTTCATGAAGACTGCAGTAAACGAGCACCGTAAATATCAAGGACTCGAACCACTCGCAGCCTCAGCTTTTTTAAAACTAATGGAAGAGAAAAAGAAAATTGTTGAACTCAACACAAAACTTACCAATCGATCGGTGAATGAAGGTTTCAGTGGTGGAGAAAAAAAGAAAAATGAAATTTTCCAGATGGCCATGCTTGACCCAACCCTTGCCATTCTTGATGAAACAGATTCCGGTCTTGATATTGATGCCCTTCGTATTGTTGCAAATGGAGTGAACAAACTAAGAACTAAAGACAATGCATTCATTGTTATAACTCACTATCAGCGACTGCTGGATTATATAGTTCCCGATTTTGTCCATGTAATGTATGATGGGAGAATTGTAAAATCAGGAGGTAAAGAACTTGCTCTTGAACTTGAAGAAAAGGGTTACGACTGGATAAAGCAGGAACTTGAAAAAGCTGAACTATAAGGAGATTCCGACGATGGCCGACAATAATTTAAAAGATAAAATTCTTAATGTTTTCAGGGAAAATAAAGACATCCTAGACAATACCATTTTTCAAAATGGAATCAGGGATAAGGCAATTGAAAGTTTTGATACGCTTGGATTTCCGCATACAAAACTTGAAGAGTGGCGGTTTACCAGCCTTACAGATATTTTAAAAAATGATTATTCAATCTTTCTTAAAAATACTGAAGGTAATGTTGATGTGGAAAAATTCTTCCATTGTGATGTTGCAGATCTTGATACATACACCGCTGTTCTGCTCAATGGATGGTTCGTTTATAAGAATTCTCCAATTACTACGTTAGCAAACGGAACAATAATCGGAAGTCTGTCTCATGCACTTAAAGAATTTCCTGAAATCGTCAAGAAACATTTTGGAAATTATTCTGATATAAAAAATAATGCATTCGATGCACTGAACACGGCTTTTGCACTTGACGGGATTTTTATATATGTTCCTGATAATGTAATCGTTGACAAACCCGTCCAGATCATCAGCATTCTTAATAAACAGAAAAACATTCTTGTTCAGCCCAGGAACCTTGTTATTATTGGAAAGAACAGCAAGCTTAAACTTGTACACTGCGATGATATTTTTTCGCATGTGCCAACACTTACAAATTCCCTTACTGAAATTTTTATTGATGAAGGTGGTAATATTGATCATTATAAAATGCAGAACAACGATAATAATTCTGCAATGATTGCCACAACCTATTTTCATCAGGAAAAAAACAGTAATTTAACAACAAATACAATTACCCTTAATGGTGGTTTAATTAGGAATAACCTCAGCATTGCTCTGAATGGAGAAAGATGCGATGCAAATCTTTACGGGATATACCTTGTTGACAGAAACCAGTTAGTAGATAATCATACTTTCGTAGATCATATTAAACCTAATTGCACCAGTAATGAATTGTTCAAAGGTGTTGTGGATAATAAGTCTAAGGCTGTCTTTAATGGGAAAATTATTGTAAGAAAAGATGCACAAAAGACAGTCGCATTCCAGACTAATAAAAACATTCTTTTAACTGACGAAGCAACAATCAATACAAAACCCAATCTGCAGATTTATGCTGATGATGTAAAGTGCAGTCATGGTGCTACAGTTGGGCAGCTTGATGCAGATGCTTTATTTTATTTGCGGTCACGAGGCATAAGCGAAGAAAGCGCGAAAATGTTGCTGATGTATGCCTTCGCAGATGAAGTGGTGACAAAAATTTCCATCGATGCGTTGCGCGAAAAAATTTGCCAGATGGTAAATAAACGTTTAAAAGGCGAACTCTCAATTTGCGACCAGTGTGTTTTGCATTGTGGCGGCAATGAGCCTGTTGTTTTCAATATTGATATAAGCAAAATATAAGAAAATGTTTGTTGTTTTTAGTTTGCAGTTAAAAATATTTCAGATTCATGCTTGACATAAATAAAATCAGGGAAGATTTTCCGGCACTTCACCAACTGGTTTATAAGAAACCGCTTGTATACCTTGATAATGCTGCCACTACACAAAAACCAAAAGTGGTAATTGATACATTGCTTGATTACTATACTACACAAAACAGCAATATACATCGCGGAGTGCATTACCTGAGCCAGAAGGCCACTGCTGCCTATGAAGATGCAAGAAGAGTTATTCAACAATTTATAAATTCAGAACATTCTCATGAAATAATTTTTACAAGAGGAACTACAGAATCAATTAATCTCGTTGCATCCTCCTTTGCTAAAAGATTTCTTAAAAAAGGAGATGAAATTTTAATTTCAGCAATGGAGCATCATTCCAATATTGTTCCATGGCAAATGGTCTGCGAGGAGAAACAAGCTTCTCTGAAAGTGATACAATTCAATGAAGACGGAGAATTATTACTCGATGAATTTGAAAAACTTCTGAATGAAAAAACAAAATTAATTGCAATCACACATATTTCAAATGCCCTTGGAACGGTAAATCCAATAAAAGAAATTATTAAAATTGCTCACAGGAAAAATATTCCGGTACTTGTGGATGGCGCACAGGCTGTGCCTCACATGAAGGTAGATGTGCAGGAACTGGATTGCGATTTTTATTGTTTTTCCGGTCACAAAATGTACGCTCCCATGGGAGTGGGCGTGCTGTATGGGAAGGAGAAGATTCTTAATGAACTTCCACCATACCAGGGTGGAGGAGAAATGATCAAAGAAGTTACTTTTGAAAAAACAACTTACAATGAACTTCCTTTTAAGTTTGAAGCAGGCACGCCTAATGTTGGCGATGGACTTGGACTAGCGGCTGCCATTAAATATCTTGAAATATTTGGAATGGACACAATTCATAAACACGAATCTGAATTGCTTTCATATGCTACAAAAAAATTATTAGAAATCGAAGGATTAAAAATAATTGGAACAGCAAAAAATAAAGCAGCAGTAATTTCATTTCTTGTTGGAAAAATTCATCCTTATGATTTAGGAACAATATTAGATAAGATGGGTATTGCAGTAAGAACTGGCCATCACTGTGCACAACCAATCATGGATAGATATGGTATTCCAGGAACAGTGAGAGCTTCATTCGCAATGTATAATTCAATGGAAGAAATTGATACTTTTGTTGGAGGAGTTATAAAAGCGAAAAACATGCTGGAATAATTTTAATCTAATTAAGTAAAATGACGATCGAAGAAACAGAACAGGAAATTATAAATGAATTTGAACAGTTTGATGAATGGCTGGACAAATATAATTTCATTATCGAACTTGGGAAATCTTTGCCATTGATTAGTGAAGAGTACAAAACTGATCAGTATGTTATAACTGGCTGCCAAAGCAAGGTATGGCTTCATGCATCAGTGCAGGATGGAAATATTTTTTTCGAAGCCGACAGTGACGCCATAATTACAAAAGGAATTGTAGGTTTATTGATCCGCGTTCTTTCGGGGCAATCACCCGATGATATCCTTAATGCTAAACTTGATTTTGTGGATAAAATAGGATTGCATGAACACCTCTCGCCTACCCGCTCAAATGGCCTTACTTCTATGATTAAACAAATGAAGTTTTACGCACTTGCTTTTAAAACTAAGCTTGGGCAAAATTCTTAAATCATCACTGTCATGGCAAAAAAAACAAATTTTCTGGAACTTGAAAGCAAAATTGTTGATGCTATAAAAACCGTTTACGATCCGGAAATCCCTGTTAATCTTTATGAAATGGGATTGATCTATGAAATTCGGGTTGATGAAAAAATGGTAGCACATATAACGATGACGCTTACTGCTCCTAATTGTCCTGAAGCGGAATATCTTCCTGTTGAAGTTCACAATGTTGTAAAAACCATTGAAGGCATAGAGGATGTAGATGTTGTTGTGACCTTCGATCCCCCCTGGAATGAAGACATGATGTCAGATGAAGCTAAACTTGAACTGGGTCTTCTTTAGAATTTTTAGAACGTAATTTTTATTTCCTTTTGTGTTGTATTTTTTAATACGGTAAATCTGGCACACGAAAACACACTGAGTCCTTTATCCGATCGCTGGTAATAATCATTTTCCATCTCCAGTCTAAGCGGTAAAATATAAATCTCTCCGACCTGATCAACAATAGCGCTGTCAATAGTAACATCAAGAATATTTTTCTTTTGCAATTCCTCGGAATTTGAAAAATTTCCCATCATTGCATTTTTCATAACACCGTTAAAAAGAAGGTCCTTTTTTTCAAGCAATTTTCCTGACTTATCACTGAAGTATACTTCCACCCAGTAATGCAGACAATTCCATTCCGACCGGTTGATGAGCTGAAAAGAAAAGCGCGAAGACATATTATTATCAATTGCTGAATTCAGTACCAGGCTGAAAAAAGTAGCAGTATCTCCGTAATTTGTGTTATACGTGTTATTGCTATTCGCATTATTATTCTGATTATTATTAGTGGCATTCGTATTGTTGGCATTCATATCCGGCGCTTCCTTTTTCATTTCAACGAGCCATTTTCCATTCATCTCTATAAGACTTAGAGTTTTTGCTTCTCCGTTTTCAGTATAGCTACAAGTAGCTTTATCACCATCAACCTGGCATGATAAGTTTTCGATTGGACCGTGCTTTGTTCCACTAACATCCATTTTGCTAAAATTTTCCAGCATATCAATCATGGATTTTGATTCTTCAGTGGCAAGCTTTTTCGCTTTCTTAAAATTATTTTTATTGATATTTTCCAGGAATTCTCTTGCAACCTTCATTGCAGCTTCTTCCCTGGTTACTTTACAACCTGCTAAAGTGACTGCTATCACTGCTATAATAAATCCACACAGAATTGATTTCATAAAATCTTGATTTTAATTGTGACAACTTTTGCGAAAAACATTTTGAAAATTATGAAATATTGCTGACTTACGAAATAATATTCTTAGCCTATTTTAACTTTTCTGGAAGGAATAAAAATAAAGAACAGAAGGCTGATCAGGAAGAATACAATAATTGCAAGAATGGAAAACCGCATGTTGCCTGTGATTGCTTCAATAATACCAAAACTGAAAAGTCCGGCGACAGTAGCAAGTTTTTCCATAACATCATAAAATGAAAAGAAAGAAGTATGATCATGGGTTTCAGGAAGCATCTTTGAATATGTTGATCTGGCAAGGGATTGCGACCCACCCATTACCAACCCTACAAAAAATGCAACAGTGATAAATCCTGCAGCATCAGTAATGAGGTATGCTCCAATGCATATTAAAATCCATAGAAAGATAGAAATCATCAGTGCTTTTATGTTTCCAATCATTCCTGATAACCTTGAAAATAACCATGCTCCGGCCATACCTACCAATTGAATTATTAAAATTGTCGGAATAAGTATATCTTCTTTAAGGCCAAGTGCTTTTTCACCATAGGTTGCAGCCATGAACATTACTGTAAGTAGTCCCATTGTGAGGAAAAAGAAGCCAATCAGATAGAGACTTAATTTTCTTGATTTCTTTACTTGCAGAAAAACTTTTTGCAATTCATTATATCCATGAAAAAGCACATGTTTCCTTTTTTCACCATGAGCAGTGAAGGTATATTTTGGGAGCCTCAAAAATGTCCATTGTGAAAAGCCGATCCACCATACGAAAACTGATAGAAATGAAATTTTTGCAGGCATGAAAGGATCAGTAATTCCAAAGAATTCAGGTTTTAAAACAATTGCAAGGTTCATAATAAGTAAGATAACACTTCCTAAATATCCCATGGAATAACCCCTTGCACTTATCCTGTCCTGATCTACTGGTTCTGCTATAACAGGCAGAAATGAATTATAAAACACAAGGCTACCACCATAACCAATTGTACCAAGAGTAAAGGCAATAATTCCAAGTTCAACATGCTGCTTATCAAAGAAAAATAAGCAACCGCATGACACCGCACCAATCCATGTGAATATTTTCATGAATGTTTTTCTGCGACCTGTATAATCGGCAATGGAAGAAAATAAAGGCGAAAACATCGCCACTACAAGATAAGCTGCGGCAATTGACCACGAATATATTACGGTATTTATAACTTTAAATCCAAAAAAATCAATTACAAAATCATTTCCGTTTCTTGTAACCTGGTTATAGTATATTGGAAAAATTGTTGATGATATTGTAAGCTGATAAACAGAATTCGCCCAGTCGTACATAACCCAGCCACGAATAACTTTTTTATTCCCTTTTTGAACAATTGAATTATCAGCTTTAGTTGTCAAATTCAATTAATTTTTATAATTATCATCAAGTCTTATTCTGAATGCAATTCCGGCATCTATATAAAAATGATCTTTCGTTTTTTGAAAAACAAAACGCGTATTGTCGGATAAATCATGGCTATTGTATTCTTCAAATATCCTAAAACCTGTATAGCCAATACCACCATATACCATCAATTGTTTTGTAAAATAATATTGATAAAAGTTTTTAATCATATTATCTCCCCAGAATTTATCTCCCTCGCGGATATACTGGAGCTACCCAATCTGTATGAGGCTGTGTTGCTTTTGTAGGCCAGTCCCGTATATAAACCCTTGCATATCCTGTACTCAACATTCATACTGCCGGGAAGTACACCAAATAAATATATACGGTCGTTTATTTTCCAGTCTATCCCGGCTAACGGCATAAAATAATTTCCAAAGAATTCGCGGTTATAATAAAGGCCTAACTTATATTTAAGGTTGTTTCTTTTTTTATATGTAACTAAAATTACACCGCCCATTTGAAACTCATCTTTCAGGAAAGACAAACCATGAGAGCAATCACTTATTTTAGGAATTGCCAGAAGTGTAATGTTCCATCTGCTTTCTCCTAATCTTTTTATAACCCCGGCCTGAAGTGAAACCTGATAAAGCCTGTCACTATCCGAATTCAGCTGTGTGTTATTTTGATAAAGATTAAAATTGAGTTGGTCGTATGAACCACCGAAAAGAATAACATCTTTTGATTTTAACTGAACCGGAACAAAAAGCTCTGCAGTATATTGATTGGTTGATGACTTAAAGCCATTGCTATTCTTTATATCTGTTTTGGGGAAATTTGAAAATTTCAGGTTTACTAAATCAACAAAAGGCTGTGCAAAAATGCTTGTTCCTCTAAGTGCTATAAGAAGAACAATAAAAAGTTGTTTCATTAAAAATCGCGGCTTATAAGTTGGTCCGAATATTTTTTCAAAATTACTTTTCGATCATCACTTACTGAAAGTGAAGAAAAATATTCCAGGGCTTTGCAATAGTAATCATTAATCATATATGCTGTGGATTCGCGCACACCAAGCTTATTATAGATTGCTGTAACTGCAGAAATTTTTTCAGTGCTGTCAAAAGAAGTTGAGGAAAAATAGCGGATAAGTTGTTCCTTTTCCAATCCTTTGGCTTCTTCCATTGCCTTTAAATAGAGGTATGTTTTTTTATTGGTGACAATATCACCGCCAATTTTTTTCCCGAATTTTTCCTGTTCTCCGAAAACATCCAGAAGGTCGTCCTGCAGCTGAAATGCAAGGCCAACATATTCGCCAAATTTATAAATATTCTCAAGGTCTATTTGTGATGCGCCTCCAATTACTGCTCCGGTCCTAAGACTTGCGGCAATCAGCACTGCAGTTTTCAACCTGATCATTTCAATGTATTCAGGAATTGTAACATCATTCCTTGATTCAAAATTCATATCGTACTGCTGTCCTTCGCAAACTTCAATTGCCGCCTGGGTGAATATTTCCAGGACATTGTGAAGCACTTTGGTATCAGACTTTGCAAGGTGTTTATAAGCAATGGCAAACATAGTGTCGCCTGAAAGAATTGCAACATTTGAATTCCATTTTTTAAATACTGTTTCTTTACCTCTCCTGATTGGTGCATTATCCATTATATCATCATGGAGCAATGTAAAGTTGTGAAATGTTTCTATTGCAACGGCCGAATGAATGGCTTTTTCTAAATCGCCCCCGTACAAATCACAAGCAAGAAGCACCATCACAGGCCTAAGTCGTTTTCCTCCTAAATCCAGTGTATACGAAATGGGGAGATATAATTCAATTGGCTGCTTATTCAGCTTCACTTCAGCTAATGCTGATTTTACCTTTACTAACAGTTGATCTGAAGTGTACATAATTGTTACCGGATAATAAAATGAGGATTGTCAAGTATTCTTCTTACACCTTCTTCCAGCGTCATAGGCTCACGGTTAAGAAGCATCATCATCTTCGTTGTGTCAGGATATCGCCTAAGCATATCGCCCTCTTCCAGTGCCGGCAGGTATACAATACGTGACTTTGATTCGGTTATCTGGATAATTTTCTGTGCAAGTTCAAGCATTGTAATTTCCTTTGAACCGCCAATATTTACAACGTCATTCACAATCTGATCAGTGTAAAATGCATTTACACATGCATCAACATTATCATCAATATAACAAAATGTGCGTGTCTGACTTCCGTCGCCATAAATGGTAATATTCTGGTTTCTCAACGCAAGGCTTATAAAACGCGACATTACAAAATCGACACTTTGCTTGGGGCCGTAGGTATTGAAGAATCGATAAATCGTAAAGTCAAGATCAAATTCTTTTTTATATGAACGCAGATAAGCTTCACCGACGTTCTTTACCACAGCATAAGGTATGCGCGAATTCAACGGTGTGGTAAGCTCGTTTTGGGGTAATTCCGTGGGCTCTCCGTAAACTTCAGAAGAGGATGAAAAGAAAACTCTTTTTACACCGGAGTTTTTCGAGAGATTCAGAATATTTTCAATTCCTTTTAAATCGTTCAGCACCTTCACCGGGTTTTGCTGTGTGCGGTGAACACCAACCATTGCAGCATAATGGAAAACATATTCAAAGTGAAATGAGCTCATAACTTCTGCTATGTCGCGGTAATTATTCACATCACATTTAATGAACCTCATATTGTTTTTAGAAGCAACAGGCAGTTTCCTTATATCACCGGTTGAGAGGTCGTCAACGATAACGATAAAGTTCTCATCATCCCGCAGTAATCGTTCTGCAAGTGCACTGCCGACAAACCCGGCCCCTCCAGTTATTAGTATATTTCTCATTCAACTATGGATTTATTCATTAAACGCAAAATATAAATTTTGGTTACTAAATCAAACTCATCAGGTAGTCGCCATAGCCGCTTTTAAGCAGTGGCTTTGCAATTTCAACCAACTGCTCCTTCGAAATAAATCCCATTCTGTAAGCAATCTCTTCTATACAACCGATTTTCAAACCTTGTCGTTCTTCAATAACCTGAACAAACTGGGAAGCCTGAAGCAACGAATTAAACGTGCCAGTGTCAAGCCATGCAGTACCTCGGCTTAATATTCCTACTTTTAACTGGCCCTTGTTTAAATAATATTTATTCACATCGGTTATTTCATATTCGCCTCTTGGGCTTGGCTTAATATTTTTAGCTACCTCCACTACAGAATTATCATAAAAATAAAGGCCAGGCACAGCATAATTTGATTTTGGCTGCTTAGGTTTTTCTTCTATAGAAATTGCTTTATGATTACTATCGAATTCAACTACACCATACCGGTCAGGATCGGAAACATGATACGCAAAAACAACACCGCCTTCAGGATCGCAATTTTCCTGCACCAGCTGCTGCAATCCGCTTCCATAAAAAATATTGTCACCAAGTATCAGCGCCACTTTATCTTTGCCAATAAAATGCTCCCCAATTACAAATGCCTGTGCAAGGCCGTTAGGTACTACCTGTTCTTCGTAATGAAATGAGCAGCCCAATTGTTTTCCATCGCCCAGTAATTTTTTAAAATGCGGAAGATCATGTGGAGTGGAAATTATTAATATATCTTTTATCCCGGCCATCATCAATACTGAGACAGGATAATAAATCATGGGCTTATCATAAATCGGCATCAATTGCTTGCTGATGGCAATAGTTAAGGGGTGAAGCCGTGTACCGGAACCTCCTGCTAAAACAATACCTTTCATGTTGTTGTTTTTTGAATAAATTATTTTTGTTTTTCTGGATGCTCGAGTTCTTCAGAAATTAATTCAATTTCCGCATCATCGCCATTGTCTTCGGTTTCCTCATCATAAATCTCAATGATGGGTTGCTTAAATGATCTTGTGGTTATTATTTTATCGAGGGTAATAATAAGTGAGGGAAGTACAATAATATTAAAAAACAGGGCAATAAAAAGTGTAAGTGAAATCAGCATTCCCAATGCCTGTGTTCCTCCAAACCCTGAAACCATAAATACTCCGAAGCCCAATACAAGCACAATAGAAGTATAAATCATACTGATGCCTGCTTCATCCAATGCATTGGTAACGGATAGTTTAATATCCCCGTTTGTAAATTTTAGCTCGTTCCTGTACTTTGACAGGAACAGTATCGCATTATCGATCGAAATCCCAAGCGCCACACTGAAAACAATAAGTGTTGAAGGTTTTACAGGAATACCTGCATATCCCATAATAGCTGCAGTAACCATTAATGGAATAAGGTTACAGATCATGGCAATTACCACCATTCGGTATGATGTAAATACAACCGCCACAATTAATGAAATCAATAATATTCCAAACAAAACGCTTTCAACAAGGTTGTCAATAAGAAAACTTGTTCCCTTTGTATACACCACGCTGTTTCCAGTAATTGTAACATCATACTTCTTTGGATCAAAAATGGAATCAATTTTGGGGCGTAGCTTTGATTCAATCAGGTTCATCTCCTTGGTGCCTATATCAGCCATCTGAACACTAATCCTGGTATAACGCTTTGTACTGTCAAGAAATGAATGAATCATGTTTTTCTTACCCTTGATCTTTGTTGGAAGATATGAAAGAATAAAATCCTTTTCATTGTTATTGGGCAGTTTGTAGAACGAGGAATCACCACCGTAAAAAGCCTGCTTTGAAAACTTCACAAACTCAGCCAGCGACAAAGGTTTCGAGAATTGAGGAAAACTGTCAAGTTCCTTCTGAAGTTTATCAATCTTGGTGATGGTGGAAAGCTTCATCACACCATTTTTCTTTTTTGTATCAATAGAAATTTCAAAAGGCATCACCCCTTTAAAATTCTTTTCAAAAAATTTCAGGTCAACGTAAATAGGATCATCTGTTTTAATATCATCAACAACTTTTCCTGAAGTCTTCATCCTGCTTATACCATATATGCAGCCAAGAATGAACATCCCGGTAATGATATACACAAGTTTTCTTTTTGTAAAAACAATTGTTTTGATTGAATCAATAATATTTGTCAATCTTTTATTTTCCAGGTGGTCGGTGTGCTTCGACGTGGGTGGTGCCCAATAGCTGAAAATAATTGGAATAAGCGTTATTGACATTATGTACTCTATCATTACATTGATAGATGCGATAACACCGAATTCCCTGAGGATTGCATTGGAAGTAAAAATAAAAGCTGCAAACCCTGTAGCAGTGGTCATGTTGGTCATTAGGGTGGCAAAGCCTATTCTTTTTACCACACGCGATAAAGCCTTTACTTTGTTACCATGCAGTTTATATTCCCAATGATATTTATTAATAAGATAAATACAATTTTCAATTGCGATGATAACCAGTAACGACGGTATAACTCCCGTAAGAATTGAAATCTTATAACCCAACAGCGATATAGTCCCGAGTGTCCAGATGATACTAATCACGACAAGAATAAGTGATGAAAACACCACCTTTGTCGACTTGAAAAAAAGTATCATGATCACTGCAGCAATAATCAATGAAAGAATTATAAACAGGATAAGTTCGTGTTTAACCTTTTGTGTGGTAACTGTCCGAATATAGGGTAATCCCGAATAATGAACTTCCGAATTGGTTTTTTCACGGTAGGTTTCAATCTTGTCTTTGATATCCATGATCAAGCCTTCACGGCTCTTATCATTCAGCTTTGTTTTGTCGAGCGTAATAGCAACCAGGTAAGTGTTTGCACTTTTATTATAAAGCAGTCCATTATAAAAAGGAAGTGAAAATATCAGGTTCTTCACACTGTCAGTCTCTGCCTGGGTTGTCAGTGCCCGCGTAACTAGTGGGTGAAACTCAAACTTTTTAATACTGTCGTTTTTGGAAATATTTACAGTGCGGGCAATGGAAACAACTTCTTCGATACCATCCATTTTCTTGATGTCGGCGCAAAGGTTGTATAAAGCATTGAACTGATCTTTTTCGAAAATCTTTTCATTCCTGATCCCTACGGCAAAAACATTTCCATCCTCACCAAAACGTTCTTTGAAAACATCATATTTGATAGAAGTGGAATCCGATAAGGGGAGCATTTTTGCAAGCTCGTACGACAGCTGAACCGTCACAGCTTTATAGGCCATAAAACCGGTAAGAATAGTAACCGTTATGATTATACCTAATCTGTTCCTTAATATAAGCCTAACAAGTAATGTCCACATCTTCTATAAACAGTCATTTAATCCCGCCTGCAAAATTACAGGATCATCTTTTTAAAAAGGGCTCCAAAATTAAGATAATCATTTGGAAAAGAAAAATGATTAGCCCTATTTTTTAACCACTTGCTTTTGGCCGTTTATCGAATTTTATGGCCAGAATCCTTTTTGGCTTAATCTTTGTTTTAGCTTTGCAGCAATCAAAATCCAATTTTATGAAAAGGACAATTACTCTACTCATTCTGATAGCGTTAACCGTATCCGGATGCGTCTCGTCGAAAAAATTCCTGCAGAAAGGTGAATACGATTTGTCCATCATGAAGTCAGTAAAGAAACTGATGAAAGATCCTGACAAAGCAAAAGAAATCACCGTTTTAACAGAGGCATACAAACTTGCAAATCAACAGGATCTTGATAAAATCACCTATCTTAAAAAAACCGGGGAACCTGATATATGGGATAGGATTTTTACTACTTATTTCAACCTGAAAACTCGCCAGGAAAAAGTTAAAACGCTTCCGCAAGCTGTGCTGGATATGATAGGATATGAATATGTTAACTACGACCAGGAAATTATTGAAGCCAAGAAAAAAGCAGCCGCTTATTTTTATGCGCATGCACAAACACTGCTCAAGGAAGGTGATCGCACGAATGCACGAAGTGCTTATTATGAGCTGTTGAAAGTGAAGGAATATTACAGTTCATACAAGGATGTGGATTCAATTACAAAAGTTGCCCTGGCACAAGGCACGGCAAATGTTTTGTTCAAAATTAAAAACCAGACAACCCTTCTTTTACCTGCAGAATTTGAATCAGCGCTTACCAAAATAAGCATGACCGATATGAATAAGATGTGGCTGAACTATGATGTGAACGAAGTAAAGGGTCGCGACTATGCATACGTAATCCTTGTAAACATAAAAGCCATTGAAGTATCGCCCGAAGCACTTAAGGAAGTACGCTACAGCGAATCGAAAGAAATTGCCGACGGCTTTACTTACCTTCTTGACAAAAACGGAAATGTGGTAAAGGATAGTCTTGGCAACGATATTAAAATCCCCAAATACAAAACCATTACCTGCTCTGTTGTTGAAACACAGCAACACAAAACAGCAGTTATTACCGGAACGCTCGATTACCTGAATAATGAAACCGACCAGCTTATGAAATCGGACCCGGTAACTGCACAGGCTTTTTTCGATAATTATTTTGCAACAGCAAGTGGTGATTTAACAGCGCTTAGTGACACAACAAAGAAAAAACTTGGAAACACCTTTATGCCATTCCCTGCCAATCCTGCCATGATCATGCTTGCCGATGATATACTTAAAGGCATGATTAAAGATATAATTTGCAGTAATAAATATTTGTTCGATTAGTGGATTGTTAATTCATAGCTTGAATTACCGGTGCTTTCGAAAATCAGAAAGCACCGGTTTTTTTATTGAACAGAATATTCTGCGAATGTTTTAGTGGAAAATCTACTCCCATTGTTTAGAACGTAATTACGATTGAGTGAAACCTGAAGCCATCTGAGACAAACATGATGTCGTTCATTAGAAAGAGGATTTCGTTAGTCACAAACAAGATGCTGTTCCTTAGAAACCGGATGCTGTTTCTTAAATCCAGGATGCTGTTCCTTAAATCCAGGATGCTGTTCCTTGAATCCAGGATGCTGTTTCTTGAATCCAGGATACTGTTCCTTAAATCCAGGATACTGTTTCTTAAATCCAGGATGCTGTTTCTTAAATCCAGGATGCTGTTCCTTAAATCCAGGATGCTGTTTCTTAAATCCAGGATACTGTTTCTTAAATCCAGGATGCTGTTTCTTAAATCCAGGATGCTGTTCCTTAAATCCAGGATGCTGTTCCTTAAATCCAGGATGCTGTTCCTTGAAACAAGATGCTGTTCCTAGAATAAAAAGCCCCGCAATTGCGGGGCTTTTTCTATATTTACATTACTGAAATGTTATATTATCGATCCGCACATACGCAACCCTTATGTTGCCAATACCAATTTTAGTACTGTCGTGATATTCACTGTTCGCAACAACAGTATTGTAATGAGTTTCAGCAATCTGGTAATAATTGGAGTCGCGGCTCATAGCATTTATTGTATAATGATAAGAGTTTAATACAACCGCATCGTTATTAACCAAGGTATAAAAAACCCGCACTTTTCCTTTAACCCAATACTGGTGCGCAAAAAGAAAAGAGTCCTGCTTAAGACTATCTATCCTGAACTTAGCATTGTAATTGCTGTCGAGCTTTTCCTTTTCGCAGCCAAACATGAATGCGAAGGTGGAAAGACAGATTAAAATAAGGAAATACTTCTTCATAATTTTCGGTTAAGTATTTGATTTAAGAGACCAAATTTACAAAAATTTCGTATCTATTAAAAAAACTATGCAAATTTTATACGGTATTTATTGGTTAAGGTTATCCGGAAATAAAAAAAGAAACTAAAATAAAATGAAATAATTAAAAATCAACTGCTGCCCTAAACCTGAAGGGAAGGCTGATTTTTATAGCACTATCAGATCATTTTTTTTGGGTCGACCCACTGAGTGAACTGTTCGTCGGTAACAAGTCCTGATGCTATTGCAGCCTGCCTTAGCGTCAAGTTTTCCCTGTGCGCTTTCTTTGCAATTTTTGCAGCATTTTCATACCCGATATGCGGATTCAGTGCAGTGACAAGCATAAGCGAATTTTCAAGATTATTTTGTATTGCAACAGTATTCGCTTCAATGCCTACAGCGCAATGTTCATTGAACGAACGGCAGGCATCGCCAATAAGCCTTGCAGCCATCAGCAGGTTGAAAATCATAACAGGCTTAAAAACATTAAGCTGGAAATGTCCCTGCATACCGCCAATATTGATAGCTGCATCATTTCCGATAACCTGTGCTGCTACCATAGTAAGCGCTTCGCATTGAGTAGGGTTTACTTTTCCAGGCATAATGGAAGAACCCGGTTCATTTTCCGGAAGGTTTAACTCTCCAATACCGCAGCGCGGGCCCGATCCGAGCAAACGGATATCGTTTGCAATTTTCATAAGGCTTATGGCAACAGTTTTTAATGCACCCGAAGTCTCAACAATAGCATCATGTGCAGCCAGCGATTCAAATTTATTAGGAGCGGTAATAAAAGGAAGCCTGGTGATTTCTGAAATTTTCTTTGCAACAAGGACAGCATATCCTTTCGGGGCGTTGATTCCCGTACCAACAGCAGTGCCTCCCAGGGCAAGTTCAGAGAGATGTGCCAATGTATGTTCAATGGCTTTGATGCCATGATCGAGCATGGAAACGTATGCAGAGAATTCCTGGCCAAGAGTTAAAGGCGTGGCATCCATTAAGTGTGTACGGCCTATTTTTACTATGTCTTTAAACTCTTTTGATTTTTTTGCAAGTGTGTCGCGAAGAATTTTTATCCCCGGAATTGTATTTTCAGCAATCATTTTATAAGCTGCAATACTCATTGCCGTTGGGAAAGTATCATTTGATGATTGGGATTTGTTAACATCATCATTAGGATGAATGAAGGTTTTTCCTTTGCCAAGTTCACCGCCTTTAAGCACTTCAGCGCGGTTAGCAATTACTTCATTCAGGTTCATGTTGGTTTGAGTTCCTGACCCGGTTTGCCATACTACCAGAGGGAATTCATCAGCAAGTTTACCTTCCATGATTTCATCGCACACTTTCGAAATCAGTTTATATTTTTCTTCAGGAAGAACACTGAGTTCAAGATTGGTAATAGCTGCAGCTTTTTTAAGTACGGCGAAAGCCCAGATAATTTCAGCAGGCATTATTTGTCCGCCAATTTTAAAATTATCTTTCGAACGCTGTGTTTGTGCGCCCCAGTATTTATCAGCGGGAACATTAACAGATCCCATGGTATCTTTCTCTATACGGGTTTTCATTTCTTAAAAAAGTTCCAAGTCTCAAGTTCTAAATCCCAAAATCTAAGGATATAAGGCCTTGGGGCCTGGAATTTGAAGTTTGTGTCTTAATTATTTATTATATTCATCAAAAAAATCATTGCCCTTATCATCAGTAATAATGAAAGCAGGCATATTTTCCACCCTGATTTTTCTTACTGCTTCCATTCCGAGATCTTCAAAATCAACTATCTCAACAGATTTAATGTTTTCAGCAGCAAGCAATGCAGCCGGTCCGCCGATGGATCCCAGGAAGAATCCGCCATATTTCTTGCAGGCATCAATTACCGACCTGTTTCTGTTTCCTTTTGCAACCATTATCAATGATCCGCCAAGACTCTGGAAAAGGTCCACGTAGGAATCCATCCTCCCTGCAGTAGTTGGACCAAAACTTCCGGAAGGCATTCCTTCGGGGGTTTTTGCTGGCCCTGCATAATAAATTGGATGGTTTTTAAAATATTCAGGCATTGGTTTGCCTTCATCAATAAGTTTTTTGATTTGAGCATGTGCTATATCCCGCGCAACTATAAGGGTACCGATTAGGCTCAGCCTGGTCTTTACCGGATACTTTGTAAGTTCAGCAAGAACATCTTTCATTGGCAGATCAAGATTAATCTCAACAGCTTTTTCAAGTTCCGGTGCTTTTGATGGCATGAAACGGGCCGGATTTTTTTCAAGTTCTTCAAGGAAAACCCCATTTTCATTTATATGCGCTTTTATATTTCTGTCGGCGCTGCAACTTACTCCCAGGCCCACAGGACATGATGCTGCATGACGGGGAAGCCTTATAACCCTTACATCATGAACAAAATATTTTCCACCAAACTGAGCACCCACACCATAATCCCGGCATATCTTCTCAATCTTCTTTTCCCATTCAATATCGCGGAATGCACGTCCACTGGCATTTCCAGTTGTCGGCAGATGATCAAGATAACCCGCGGAGGCTTCCTTGGTAGTTTTAAGTGTGGCTTCAGCGGAAGTGCCGCCAATAACCAGTGCAAGATGATAAGGAGGGCAGGCAGAAGTGCCAAGTTCTTTAATCTTCTCTTTGACAAATTTAATCAAAGACTCTTCATTTAACAGCGATTTGGTTTGCTGGTAAAGAAACGTCTTGTTGGCCGATCCGCCACCTTTGGTGATAAAAAGAAAATCATAGGAATTTCCTTCTTTTGAATAAATATCAATCTGGGCAGGCAGATTAGATCCTGAATTTTTTTCTTCAAACATTGAATATGGCACAACCTGCGAATACCTGAGGTTTTTCTCCTTGTATGTGGTATATATTCCTCTCGAAAGAAACTCTGCATCATTTGCACCTGTCCATACCTGTTCTCCTTTTTTACCTATTACAATTGCAGTTCCTGTATCCTGGCACCAAGGAAGATCTCCTTTGGCTGAGATAACTGTGTTACGTAACATTGTATATGCAACAAACCTGTCATTATCCGTTGCTTCAGGATCATCGAGTATCTTTGCGCATTTTTCAAGATGTGAAGTACGGAGAAAAAATGAGAGATCATAGATTGCTTCTTTTGCAAGAAGCTCCAGAGCTTTCGGATCAATGCTGAGGATCTTTCTTCCGCCGGCATCAATAACTTTTACGTATTCTTTTGTAAGCAGCCTGTAAGTTGCTGAATCCTTCTCAATCTGAAAGGGTTTCTCATAAATAAATTCTGCCATATCGTTGTTCGGTTTATGTAATAAAATTTAAATGATTTTTATTTCGAAGTTAAAAAACTTTCGTGAAATTTTTCAGGAGGCCTGCAAATAACAGCCTTGTTATTTTTCACCACAATTGGTCTCTCAATAAGCACAGGGTTTTCGTGAAGGATATGTAACCATTCCTCATCACTGAATTTTTTCCCTTTAAACTTTTTCTTAAAAATGTCTTCGTTCTGACGAATAATCTGCAATGGTGTCATATTCAACTTAACCAGCAGGACTTTTAGTTCTTTTATTGTAGGAACGTCTTTTAAATATTCTTTCACTTCGCAGGCAGCATCAACTTGCTTTACTTCTTCAAACACCTTACGGCTTATGCGGCATCGGGGATTATGATAAATTTGATACATTTTGTCTTAGTTCTAAAGTCATGCTAATTTACATTTTTTGTGAAATCATTAATAACAAAATGAAAAATATTTTCTGCTCTTCCGGCAGATTGACCTAAGACATCATTACGGAGATAATTTCTATATCTTAAATTAATTACAGATATAGAAATTAAATTTACTATTTCATAAATGATGTTAAAACAAGAGTTGGGTGTTGATTTGGAATTGGATGAATATTATTTTTGTACAATACTCAAAGTTGTTCTCTATGAAAAAATCGCACAAAGGTTTCTGGACATTTTATATTATCTGGTCAATTCTAAATATTGGATTACTGGTAATGGCTGTTTACGATACATTTGGGGAATTCAATAAGAGCACGGAAGAATTCTGGCCATTCACAGTTGGCGGACTCAGAACTTATGATTTTGTTGAATTATTTGTTTACCTAGGTATACCACTGGCAATTTTTTTCCTGACAAAATTGGTGCACTTTCATCACTCACATGATAAGGAAATAAAATAAAAGCAAGAAATTTACCGAAGATTATTTTCTTCCGAATTCCATCAGGTAAGCCTTTATAAAATCATAAAGATCACCATCCATTACTGCCTGCACATTTGAGGTTTCCACCCCAGTGCGGAGATCCTTCACCATTTTATAAGGATGCATCACATAACTGCGAATCTGCGATCCCCATTCTATCTTCTTTTTATTCCCCTCTATTTCAGCAAGTGTTTCTTTCTTTTTACGCAATTCAAGTTCGTATAATTGTGATTTCAGCATCTGCAAAGCTTTTTCACGGTTTTGCTGTTGCGATCGCGTAACCTGGCATTCAATAACAATTCCTGTTGGCGCGTGCCTCAGGCGGACAGCTGTCTCTACTTTATTCACATTCTGTCCGCCAGGTCCTGAGGAGCGGAAGGTATCCCAACTGATATCAGCCGGATTAATTTCAATATTTATATTTTCATCAATAATCGGGTATGCAAACACCGAAGCAAACGATGTATGTCTTTTATTAGCTGAATCAAACGGTGAAAGTCGCACCAGTCGGTGAACTCCGCTTTCTCCTTTCAGGTAACCATAGGCGTAATCGCCTTCAAATTCAATGGAAACAGATTTAATTCCTGCAACATCACCTTCCTGCGTATCAAGCACATTTATTTTACAATTGTTTCGCTCGCCCCAGCGGATATACATGCGCATAAGCATTTCGGCCCAGTCCTGGCTTTCGGTACCACCAGCACCTGAATTAATATTTAAAATTGCACCAAGCCTGTCTTCTTCCCCACTGAGCATATTGCGGAACTCAAGATCCTCAATATGTTTGAGTGCTTGCTGATACTGCTTTTCAAGGTCCTGTTCTGTAGCTTCACCTTCAGTGAAAAAGTCCCACATCACCAGAAAATCATCAAGACTGCTTTTTGCAATTGCATAAGCATTTGTCCAGCTTTTCTTATCCTGAATAGTTTTATGTATTTTTTCAGCCGCTTTCGGATCGTTCCAGAAATCAGGTGAAAGAGTGAGGTTTTCTTCTTCCTCTATGAGTGCAAGTTTCTGATCAATGTCAAAGGAACCTCCTTAAGGCATCAAGCCTTTTTACGAGGTCTTTCATCTGTTCGGTAGGAATCATAATTAATGGTTTTGAAATGCAAAGGTACGATTAACTTTGGCAGGAATCATATTTCAAGTTTGTCTTTCAACAATTCCCATACCTGTTCGCTTTCATATCCCCTGGAAACACAGTATGACGCAATTCTTGCCGCTTTTTTAAATACGTTTTTTTCTTGAATTGCTTTTGACTTTTTATCAATAATTTCTTTTAATGAATTTATATATTCTCTTTCATTTATTTCTTCCATCGCTTTGCGGATGCAGTATTCGGAAATTTTTCTCAGCTTAAGTTCATTTTTTATTTTGATCCTGCCCCACTTTTTTATTCTGAACTTCCCGCCTGCAAAAGCTTTTGCAAATCGTTCCTCATTGATAAAACCTTCTGAGATAAGCACAGCAATAACATTTTCAACATCATCTTTATGCAATCCCCATGTGTAAAGTTTATCCCTTACCTCCTGCTGGCTCCTTTCCTGGAAAGCACAATAATCAGAGGCTTTTGTAAAGGCCTGTTCCTTTGTATAAACTTTTTTTTGTTTCTCCTCCATCGGGTAGCGGGAAAAGGAAAAATTATCAGAGCTTTATCTCGTCGTCTTCCTTGTTAAAGAAGTGATATTCGAGAAAATGATAGGACGACATCGGTACAATCTGTATCCATTTTCTGAAACGCATGAACCATTTGAGTCGTATAGAAATCAACCCTTTTGTGAGATATGCATAGATGTAAGGATGAATGCACATCTTTAAATATTTTTCGTTCTGCTGCTGTAAAAGATATTTTATGTTATTCTCAATATCATCAATCAGAATAATGCTTGCTTTTATTTCGCCGGTGCCATCGCAGACAGGGCATTTTTCTACCGTTTCAATATTCATTTCCGGGCGCACACGCTGCCTTGTAATCTGGACAAGCCCGAATTTACTCGGAGGAAGAATGGTATGCTTGGCACGGTCATTCTTCATATCCTCCTTTAGTTTTTCGTAAAGTTTTCTTCTGTTTTGACCGTTATGAAGATCAATAAAGTCGATAACAATAATACCGCCCATGTCGCGCAGCCTTAATTGGCGGGCAACTTCTGTTGCAGCTTCAAGGTTAACATCAAGCGCATTTTGTTCCTGGTTGTTTTCAGCGTTGGTCCGGTGGCCGCTGTTAACATCTATTACATGTAGTGCTTCAGTATGCTCAATGATCAGATATGCACCACTTTTAAAAGAAACATTTTTCCCAAAAGAGGTTTTGATTTGTTTTTCTACACCAAAGTGCTCAAATATGGGCGCTTTGCCTTTATAGAGTTTTACAATATCTTCCAGATCGGGCGATATAGTATGAACATATGAGTGTATCTCTTCATACAAACGCTGATCATTTAAATGAATGCTGTTAAATGATGCATTTAATAAATCACGCAAAATAGCAGAAGTTCTGCTAAGTTCACCAATAACCTTAACAGGAGCTTTAGCAGTTTTAATTGTTTCGGTAAGTCCTTCCCACTTCCTTACAAGTTCCCGCATATCGGCATCCAGTTCGGCAACCATTTTATTCTCAGCAACAGTACGCACAATCACGCCAAAATTTTTGGGCCGTATACTTTGCGCCAAACGCTTTAAGCGACTGCGTTCTTCGGGACTTTTTATTTTTTGAGAAACAGAAATTTTATCCGAAAACGGAACCAGCACCATGTATCGTCCGGCAAAAGAAAGATCGGAGCTTACCCTGGGACCTTTTGTGGATATGGGTTCTTTAGCAACCTGAACAAGAATCTGCTGATTAACTGCAAGAACATTTGAAATGCGGCCTGTTTTCTCAATATCTTTTTCGAGATGAAATCCGTCAAGTGTAAGAGTGGGGTGTTTTCCAGAACCAAGTAATTTGCAATACTTATTCAGCGACATTACTTGTGATCCTAAGTCGAGATAATGAAGAAAGGCATCCTTTTCATATCCAACATCAACAAATGCAGCATTGAGTCCCGGGATGATCTTTTTAACTTTTCCAAGATAAATATCCCCGACAGAATAATTTTTGCCGCTTTTATCTTTATTTAATTCGACCAAACGCTTATCTTCCAGCAAAGCAATAACTACTTCGAACTGGCTGGCGTCTATAATTAATTCCCTGGTCACGATAAATTATTTTTTGTAAAAACCTTCATTAAGAAGGCAGAAGATCCACATTAATTCTGTAAAAATCCAATAATAACATAACCCCTTAATGGAGCTATGTTATTATAAATGAAGAGAACATGTGAACGTAAAAATACAGAAAAGATTATTTTTTCTTATGCCTGTTTTTTCTTAGGCGTTTTTTACGTTTATGGGTAGACATTTTGTGCCTTTTTCTTTTTTTTCCGCTTGGCATATAAAACTTATTAATATTTTAAGAATACTATACGTTACTTATAAAATTTATTTTACGTGTTTCTTTACTTCGTTCACAAAAGTCTTAGCTGGTTTAAAAGCTGGAATATTATGAGCAGGAATTATAATCGTTGTATTTTTTGAAATATTTCTTCCTGTTTTTTCAGCACGTTTCTTTACTATAAAACTTCCAAAACCTCTTAAGTAAACATTGTCCCCCTTAGCTAAGGATGCTTTCACTGCATTCATAAAAGACTCAACTGTTGCCTGAACTGCAACCTTCTCAACACCTGTTTTGCCAGCAATAGATGCTACAATTTCTGCTTTTGTCATAACTTCACTGATTTTAAATTATTTAAACTTTAATTAATAAATTGGGGTGCAAAGATATACTTTTTTTATTCCATTGGAAAAAATATTTAATTATTTTTACATATAATTCACTCTAAATAAATTTGTTTTGAATTTTGAAATCGATTTTGCGACCCTGATTATAAAATGGTATCGGAAAAATAAACGGGAGTTGCCCTGGAGGGAAACCACCGATCCTTATAAGATCTGGTTATCTGAAATTATCTTACAGCAAACCCGTGTCGGTCAGGGACTTAATTACTATAATTCATTCACTGAAACATTTCCGACTATTCGGTTGCTTGCTAAAGCACCGGAAATAAAAATTTTAAAATTATGGCAAGGACTTGGCTATTATTCAAGGGCTCGAAATCTTCATTATACTGCAAAACAAATTGTCAAAGAAAATGAAGGCAAATTTCCTACAGATTATAATGAACTTCTGAAATTAAAAGGTATTGGAAAATACACTGCTGCTGCAATAGCTTCCTTTTCTTTCAACCAACCCTATGCAGTGATTGATGGTAATGTAACAAGGGTTATTTCCAGATTTTGCGGAATTACCAACGCAGTTGATGACCCAATTACAATAAAGCAAATTGACAATATCGCTAATGAATTGCTCGATAAAAAAAAACCTGGAATTTATAATCAAGCAATAATGGAACTTGGAGCCATGGTCTGCAAGCCTGTTAATCCTATATGCGAAATTTGTGTTCTTAAAAATGGATGTATTGCATTTGAAAAAAAACTAACCGGAGAAATACCTTTAAAATTAAAGAGAACTGTTGTCACAAAAAGATATCTGAACTATTTTTTCATCAGGACCATCAGAAATAAAGCGGAATATACATATGTTAGGAAAAGATCAGGTAGTGATATATGGAAAAACCTTTATGATTTTCCATGTATTGAAACCCAAACGATAATTTCGCCTGAAGAATTATTTTTAAGGACTGAATGGAAAATGATAATTGGGAACTCAAAAGTGTTGGTTTTACATATTTCACAAATCACTAAACATAAGCTAAGTCACCAGGATTTGCATGCAATATTTTATGAAATAGCATTAAAGCCTCCATTATCAAAATTGCCTGTGAACCATATTGAAATCCCATTGGAAAAATTATCGGATTATCCTTTGCCAAGACTTATTGACAGGTATCTTCAATCAAGGTAAAACACATTGAAGTTTCTATTATAAAAACTTTAAAAGTTATCAACTTATAAAAAAAGGACCGAGATTTTTTCTACTTTTGAAAAGAAATAATCCATTTATCAAAACTACTTTTATGGCTGGAATAAACAAAGTAATACTTATCGGAAATCTGGGGAAAGATCCTGAAGTACGTGCCCTTGAAGGAGGTGCTAAAGTTGCATCATTTTCACTTGCTACAACAGAATCCTATAAAAACAAAGAAGGACAAAAGGTTGATTCAACCGAGTGGCACAATATTGTTGTTTGGAGAGGTTTGGCCGAAGTTGCTGAAAAATACCTTAAAAAAGGTTCTCAAATTTATCTTGAAGGTAAAATACGCACTCGTACATGGGATGACAAAGATGGCAATAAAAGATATACCACAGAAATAATTGCTGATACTTTTACAATGTTCGGAGCAAAGAGGGATGATGCTCAACCCCTTTCCAGCACACAGGAAACTGCACCGCCGGCTGCTCCCGGGCCTGATGATGACCTTCCTTTCTAAAAAGAAAAAAGCAGGAGTTTCGCTCCTGCTTTTTATTTATATTAAAATTAAATATTATTTCAATGATTTAATTTCTGCTTTCAGGCTTTCAATTTCTGCCTGTTGTTCCTGAATTGCTTTTACAAGTACTGGAATAAATTCGCTGTATTTTACGCCATAGGTATCAGTATCTGTAATATCAATACCTTTTTCTTTCTTCGCGTTGTCTATGGTCTGCTGCGAAATTTTATCATGTACCACTACATCAGGAAGAACCTTTTCAAGATCCTGTGCAAGGAAGCCAAGATTGTTTCCATTACCAAGACGACAATTAGCATCTTTCCACTGGAAACTTACAGGATTTAAACTCATTACTTCAGTTAATCCATAAGTTAATGGTTTAATATTTTCCTTCTTTGTTTCATCGGATGTTTGAATAGTACCATTTGTAGCATAAACAGCAGTCCATTTATATGATGCACTTCCGCAGGTAGTATAATTATTGTTCCATGGTTCAAAAGTAGCAGTAGTAGCTGATGTAGGATACATCTCGGTTATAGGAGTAGCAACTCCGGCACTTGACATCTGGCCTAAAACCAATCCATAAGAATTGTATCCGGTTAGATAGCCCCCGTTATTTGTACCCGCATTGCCACCAAATAATGTAATTCTGCCTAAATGATTCCCTGTAAAGTTATCAAACCTAATAATGTCACTTGCGCCTCCATCAAAGTACTTGGCGAAAATTGCATTCCCGGAAGCTAAGGAGTTAACAAAAACCCCAGAAGCATCGGTACTGGCAGTCTGAACATACAAACCAATTCCGGAAGCATTACTGTTATTTGCATGGATGGCAGGATAAGCCAGGCCGGTACCATTGCTTAATACTGTAAGCTGGCCATCGGTGGTTGAAGTTCCAATTCCAGTTTTGCCGTCAGCAGTTATTGTTATACTTTGAATGTTATTCGTTCCAAAGTACATGATACCATTTTCATTATTCCATATCCATGATTGCGAGCCACCATTAGTCATTCCAATTCTCAATCCATCATAAAGCGTGGTACCTGCAACATTATCATTCATATTAATCTCAGTATTGCCGGCACCACCATTCATAGTTAAAAGACTATTGGGAGAGGCTGTTCCAATTCCGACTTTTCCAACATTATCAATTGTCAATCTTGTATTAGAACTTGCATCATAATCATTTCCTATTTTAAATTTATTGGCATCGCTTTGATCAATACCCATTGCCCATGAAGTAGCAGGAACATTAAATCCAAGTGTTGCATCACCAGATCCATCCTGATTCAACCATAACTGACTATTTGTTAAAGCATCATTCCTGTTTACATGCAGCACTGCCGCAGGTGATATTGTACCAATACCGACAGATGTTCCATTATCGAAGATTTGAGAATTACCAAGAGCAGTGGCCCCTGTAAATTTTGAGACATAATTTAGTGTTCCGCTCACGCTTCCGGGACCTGTAGGCCCGGCAATTCCTGCTGCTCCTGTAGGACCAGTTGCTCCATTAGCTCCAGCTGCACCAGCTGCGCCAGTTGCACCTATAGCTCCAGCTAATCCTGTTGGACCTGTTGGACCTGTTGGGCCAACTCCCGAGCCTGTTGGGCCTACTGATCCTGTTGGACCCGTTGGACCCGTTGGGCCTGCACCTGTACCTGTCGGACCATTTGCACCCGTAGGACCGGTTGCTCCGGTGGTTCCAACTCCTGTTGGGCCGGTTGCTCCGGTTGCTCCATTTGCTCCATTTGCTCCTGTGGGACCGGTTGCTCCTGTGGTTCCTGATGTTCCTGCATTTGCTGCATATAGTGCAAAGGGAACTGATAATAATTGGGTTGTTCCCATATTCGTGTAGGATGTGCCACCTGCTGGATCAAATTCCACTTTCATCCAGTAAGCTCCCGTACTCCAGTCAATGGTATTGAAGGTTCCTGTTACTACCGTACCTTGTCCAACTGATAATGTGAATAAACCAAAATTGTTTGTATTGGCTGCATGTGTTTCTACATACTTTACTGTTCCTGATGATGAACCCTGAAGTATTGTTACGCGCACCCCTACTAATTGGTTTTGTAGTAGCGCTCCGGCCGAATTCCTGGCTACTGCCTGGTAATTGAAGGACTGGGGCACCTGTGCCTGAAGCTGACTAATGAATACAAACATCATTAGTACACCTAAAAAAGTAAAAATTGTTTTTTTCATAAACGTTTTATGTTTTAATGATTAATAAACTAAGTTGATCTTCTGATATGTTGCTTTTTTCTCGCCTTTTGTATTGGTTAGTGAAAGCTCGAGCATATAAATGCCCTGGCTGAAGCTGCTGATGTCGAAATTCACTGTATTCAACCCTTTTACCTGCGATACAGATTTTGAGAGAACTACCTGCCCAACTAAATTGTATAAATTAATTGTCGTTTCGGTGTTTTCATTGCTAACATAGCTGAGTGTAAAATTTCCGTTTGTCGGATTTGGATAAACCACAAGGTCTCCGGTTAGTGCAGGTGTTTCCTGTATCGATACCGAATAATCTTCTGGTTGTTGAAATCCCTGAGTCAGGATATTACCTGCGGTAGTGAACGTTTGCACCATTGTCATTTCTGCAACCGTGAATGACAGTGAGGCACTTGCCGATGTAAAATATCCTCCAGAGGATGATACTACAGTTGGCGACAATGTCTGAGCCTGCAAGCGGAAAATTCCTGCAAACACAAGCAATAAGCATAGAATAGGTATTTTTTTTCTCATAATTAAATTGTTTTTAATGAAAAGACAAATTGTTTCGCTAAAAGTTTCCTTTTTTTTGATTTAAAAAAACAAATGTACATCATTAATTAAGTTTTCCTATAGGATTTATAGTTTTTAACAAAAAAATAACAGGCCCGAAGGCCTGTTATTTTAAAAACAAAATTCAATAATTATTTGCTTTCCAATTCGGAAATTTTCTTTTCAAGTGTGGTGATTTTTGCTTCCTGCTCTTGAATTGCTTTTACAAGAACGGGGATCAATTCACTGTATTTAACACCATAAGTATCGGAAAATTCAGTTGGTAATTTACCAGTCTCAAGATCAGGTTTTGATTGGTTATGGACAACCACATCGGGAACTATTTTTTCCAATTCCTGAGCAACAAATCCAAGATTGGTACCAGTACCTACGTTTAATTTTTCATTTTTCCATGTGTAAGAAATAGGACGTAGTTTCATGACCTCTGCTAATCCATAATTCAGGTTAGTGATATTTGTTTTATAACGCTCATCGGATGTTTGAATGGTTCCATTTGTAGCCCAAACTGCTGTCCAATTGTAGCCAGAAATTCCAAGACTAGCGGAATTGTTGTATGTTGGACGGAATGTTGTTGCAGTACCATCAAATGTTACCATTGCCGAAAGAGAACCTGCTGGTGTAGCAGCATACATAAAATGCCAATATGACCCACCATGACCCAGATAATAAAATGGGCTGGCACTCCCATGCTCCTGTCCAAATCCAGTATATCCACTTCTGTTGTCAACACGGAATGTACCAGTTGTGCTAGTAGCACCGTTTACAACTTCCAGTTTACTGGTTGGTGTGGCTGTACCAATACCAACATTATTTGTAGTTTTTGTAATAATAAATGAAGCATTTGTAGAACCGCCATTGCCCCAATCAATAAGTTTGTAATCATCTGAATCGTAAGCACCGGAAACCCAGTTGTCAAGTCCTGCAGTTCTGTAGCTGATATAGGCATCGCTCCCAGCGGCACCTTTATCTATATATAAACCCGTAACTGTTGCACTAGAAGATCCTATTCTTGCCGAACCTGCAACATCTAAGTTATATCCCGATGGAAGAACTCCGACTCCTAAATTCGCACTTACATAAGTATTTCCATTGAAATATCCTGCATATTCAGTAGCAGCAGCTGTTTTATAACCAAGAGCGCCCCAAACTGCAGGGTTATCAGCTATAGTCGCTGCTCCAATAACACCACCATAAGGAAATGAAACCTGATCATCAAAATTATATCCTGCAACTCCAAAATGGTTTGAATAACCCCAATTATGTTCACCTTTTACACCTGCCAATACCTGATTAAAGCCCAAGCCAGTACCAAGTGCTTGGTTATATTGCTCCCCGTAAACACCAGCAGAACCAGAGGTTGCATTTGTATACATCGAAGATATTCCATATGAAGGAGTTGTATTATAAGCAACCTGAATATATGAATTACCTGTTGGGTATAAATAATTTGTTCCCTGGCTCCAATAAGTTGCACCGGTTGCTCCGGTTGCTCCAGTTGCTCCGATAGCACCAGCTGCACCAGCTGCGCCAGTTGCACCTATAGCTCCAGCTAATCCTGTTGGACCTGTTGGACCTGTTGGGCCAACTCCCGAGCCTGTTGGGCCTACTAATCCTGTTGGGCCGGTTGGGCCGGTTGGGCCTGCACCTGATCCCGTTGGACCTACTGCTCCGGTTGGGCCGGTGGCTCCGGTGGTTCCAACTCCTGTTGGGCCGGTTGCTCCGGTTGCTCCATTTACTCCATTTGCTCCTGTGGGACCGGTTGCTCCTGTGGTTCCTGATGTTCCTGCATTTGCTGCATATAGTGCAAAGGGAACTGATAATAATTGGGTTGTTCCCATATTCGTGTAGGATGTTCCACCTGCTGGATCAAATTCCACTTTCATCCAGTAAGCTCCCGTACTCCAGTCAATGGTATTGAAGGTTCCTGTTACTACCGTACCTTGTCCAACTGATAATGTGAATAAACCAAAATTGTTTGTATTGGCTGCATGTGTTTCTACATACTTTACTGTTCCTGATGATGAACCCTGAAGTATTGTTACGCGCACCCCTACTAATTGGTTTTGTAGTAGCGCTCCGGCCGAATTCCTGGCTACTGCCTGGTAATTGAAGGACTGGGGCACCTGTGCCTGAAGCTGACTAATGAATACAAACATCATTAGTACACCTAAAAAAGTAAAAATTGTTTTTTTCATAAACGTTTTATGTTTTAATGATTAATAAACTAAGTTGATCTTCTGATATGTTGCTTTTTTCTCGCCTTTTGTATTGGTTAGTGAAAGCTCGAGCATATAAATGCCCTGGCTGAAGCTGCTGATGTCGAAATTCACTGTATTCAACCCTTTTACCTGCGATACAGATTTTGAGAGAACTACCTGCCCAACTAAATTGTATAAATTAATTGTCGTTTCGGTGTTTTCATTGCTAACATAGCTGAGTGTAAAATTTCCGTTTGTCGGATTTGGATAAACCACAAGGTCTCCGGTTAGTGCAGGTGTTTCCTGTATCGATACCGAATAATCTTCTGGTTGTTGAAATCCCTGAGTCAGGATATTACCTGCGGTAGTGAACGTTTGCACCATTGTCATTTCTGCAACCGTGAATGACAGTGAGGCACTTGCCGATGTAAAATATCCTCCAGAGGATGATACTACAGTTGGCGACAATGTCTGGGACTGAACAAGGCTCGTAAATCCCAACATTGCGATTAGAATAATCAATTTGTTTTTCATGCGATTTTTATTAAATTTTTACTTATTGATTTCTTTCAAGAACTAGCAAAGTTATATTTTTTTTCATATCAATTGCAAAAAAAATACTTCAAAATAATTTTTTAAGCGGTTAAATCATATCAAATATATATGCATACAAACAAAAAAAAACGGAAACTCAAGGGTTTCCGTTTACGATTGATAAAAATGAAATTAATTCTCTGTTAAAACATATTCATCATATTCAATTTCAAACCGCAATTTATGTTTTGATTCCTCCTGAGCCATCATCAAAAACAGGTTTTTCAATTCATCATTAGGTGCTTTTTGCGAAAGGTTCAGGTAAAGTTTAAAAGCCGATTTTTCCCTGTTCATTGCCAAAACCAAAGCTTCCTGATAGGTCATCTGAGGAGATGTTTCAACTTTTACGATATAATCGGAAATTTTCAGATCGGTAATTTGAACTGAAGATATTGAATAGATACCCTTTTCTTTTATTTCAAGAAGTTTTGCTTTATGCTTCATTTCTTCCTGCGAGAATTGTATGAAAATATTTTTCATTGCATCATTGCTAACTTTTGCAGCCAGCTGAGTATAAAAATCAACAGCACCCTGTTCGTTGCTGATAGCGAAATCAAGAATATCATTCACTGTAGAAAATTCTTTCATAGTTTAAAAGTTTTAAGTTTTTTATAATTTATTTCAATGATAATTTTTTATGTATTGCATTTGCTGCTGCACGCCCTGCGCCCATTGCCTGTATAACAGTAGCAGAACCTGTAACAATATCGCCACCCGCATAAACATTTGGAATTGATGTTTCCATTGTTTCTTCGTTCACCTCAATGTAACCCCATTTATTCCGTTTGAGATCAGGGGTGGTATTAAAGATAATCGGGTTGGGACCTGTGCCAATTGCCACTATAGCAATATCACATTCAATTGTAAAATCAGAATCATTAATTGGCACTGGCCTTCTTCGTCCGGATTCATCGGGCTCACCCAATTCCATTTTAATACATTCAACTGCTTTAACAATATTGCTGTCAGTTCCTATATATTTTACAGGACTTGTAAGCAGCCTGAATTTTATTCCTTCCTGTTCGGCATGGTGAACTTCTTCCTTGCGGGCAGGCAACTCCTGCCTGGACCTTCTGTACACAATTGTCACTTCAGTTGAACCTGTCCTTATTGCCGTTCGTGCACAATCCATAGCAACATTTCCTCCACCAATCACAACCACTTTATTGCCGCGGGGCATAGGCGTATCATATTCAGGGAATTTGTATGCTTTCATCAGGTTCATCCTGGTAAGGTATTCATTTGCTGAGAAAACATACCCAAGGCTTTCGCCCGGTATTCCCATAAACACAGGCAATCCTGCACCAACACCTATATATACAGAATCAAAATGGTCAAGCAATTCTTCTATTGTAATAAGAGTTCCAATAATGTGATTGAGTTCAAATCTAACTCCAATTTCTTTCAGATAATTTATCTCGAACTGAACAATTGATTTTGGCAAACGAAATTCAGGAATACCATAAGTAAGAACTCCTCCTAATTCATGCAGTGCCTCAAAAACGGTTACGGAATATCCCAGCAAAGCCATATCAGCCGCAACAGTAAGACCACCAGGTCCTGACCCAACGACGGCAATTCTTTTACTGGATTTATTTTTTATTACAGGGATTTTAACCAAATCCATTTTGCGCTCAAAATCGGCTACAAACCTTTCCAGCCGACCTATTGCCACCGGGCTATCTTTATGTCCCAGAATACATTTTCCCTCACACTGATCTTCCTGTGGGCAAACTCTACCGCAAATTGCAGGCAGGACATTTCTTTCTTTAATTTTTTTTGCTGCGCCATCAAAATCATCTTCGCGCATAAGTTTTATAAACTCGGGGATATCAACATTTACAGGGCATCCCTCAACACATTTCGGATTTTTGCATTGCAGGCACCTTCCTGCTTCCAGCGATGCCAGCTCTGTTGTAAAACCATATGGAACTTCCTGATGGTTGTGGATTCGCAACGTCTGGTCCTGCTCGGGCATTTCCTGCCTGGGTATTTTTAATTTTATCCTCCGCTCATCGGCTTTGGTTAAACCATGCCATTCACAGCCTCTTTTCAGACAGATGAAAAATGGTATTAGCCTTGAAAGGGCCGATATTATTACATGTGCCACAGGTGAGCCGCATTCACCGCATTTTGTATCTTGACTTACCAGACTTTTCTGACAGGCAGGACACATAAGGTCATCCAGAACTTCACCCTCCCCAATAGGCACAGAAGTTTCAATTTCAAAAACATCCAGATAAGGGCTTAGAACCAAATCAATTTCCTGCCCTTTAAAAATTGCTTTGAAAACTAATTGCTTTACATCTTTTTTCTCAACATTAAAACTCTGATGGCAATAAGGACAGTACGTATTAAGATACGTCTTAAACTTTAAATATTTTACGTCCTGGTCGAACATTGAACTGTTTTATTTTATAGAAAAAAGCAATGAAATTTTTTCGTCCTTCAAATAAAGTGAATTTCTTTTTTCGAGTTCTTCAAAGTCGACAGTATGTCCATCAAAGTCCGGTCCGTCAACACAACAGAACTGTGTTTTGTTTCCCACTTTCACCCTGCATCCACCGCACATGCCAGTACCATCAATCATCACAGGATTCAGGCTGACCATTGTTGGCATATTGAATTTTTTTGTTAGTGCGCAGACATTCTTCATCATTATAATCGGACCAATTGCATATACAAGCTTGATATCGTAGCGTTCTTCAAGATATTTCTGTAAGGGTTGTGTGACGAAACCCTGTTGTCCGTAGCTTCCATCATCTGTGGTTACAACCAGTTCATCACAAATGGATTTCATTTCGTTTTCCAGGATTATCAGTTCCTTGTCCCTAGAACCAATAATTCCAATCACATAATTTCCTGATTCTTTAAAAGCTTTAGCCACGTGATGAAGTATGGCAATGCCAGTTCCGCCACCTACTACAATAACAGTTCCTACTTTGTGCGTCTCAGCTGGCTTTCCAAGTGGTCCGGCAATATCCTTAATAATATCGCCTTCACGCAAAGAGCGCATGAGTGCAGTTGTTTTTCCAACTACCTGAAAAATTATAGTAATAATACCCGAGAATTCATCTTTGTCAGCAACGGTAAGTGGGATTCTTTCGCCGGTTTCGTTTACACGAAGCATAACAAACTGACCTGCTTTTATCTTTTTTGCAATTTTCGGGGCACTGATATCAAACCTGATAATCGTGCCTTTTGCCATTTCCTGTTTTCTTACAATCTGAAACATAACATAAAGTATTAATACTTATTGATCTCCCCAGAAAAGCAGGTTTCAGACCGATTGCTTATTTCAAAAAATTACGAACGCATTACCATTCAAGGCTGTCTTCAAGCCTTATATCATCAAGATCCTTTTTGTTCAGGCCATGCCATGTACATCCTTTTTTGGCGCATATAAAAAACTCTATCATTTTTGTACGGGCACCGACAAGTATTTTAGCAATTTGTGTCCCGCATTTTTCGCATTTACCATCACTTACCATTAAACTTATATCGCAATGAGGACACCGGATATCGCCCACTGACTGTTCTTCCGGAAGAAAGATTGTTGATTTTGATGAAAACACATTAAGGTAGGGACTAAGCATAATAAATCCCGAATCGCCTTCCTTTTTTACAATTTTAAATTTCAACATATCCCCTTCGATTAGCGATTTCTTACAGTGCGGGCAATATGACTGCAGATATGTACCCGTTTCGAGGATTTCTTTATTTTCCTCTTCCTGGGTTTTTACTTTTTTTGTTTCTTTTAAATGTACTGCTTCTTCTGATGTTTGCGCACCTCTATGACCAAATTCCTGGTAAAGTTTTGTCAAAGCATTTGACAGATCTTCAAATCCAATATTATGATTTTTACATCCTTTTCGAGAGCAGAAACTTATTTTACCACCAATATCCAAGATTACTGTGGACATTGGAGCCTGACAAGTTGAACATAATTCTTCGGATGTAATATCCGTCTTGCAAAGGGGACAAAAGAATTCAGCAATATCGCCATCGTTCAAAGGCAGATCACAAATAAAATTATAGCTTCCGTATATTGAACTAAGATTAATTGTTCCGCTGTTGTTAGCGGTTTTAATTAACAATTTAATGCTTGGTTCATTGTCAACTTTATGTTCATGGTCCATTAATGATTTACCACAATCCGGACATTTTACATTTAATGATATAAAATTAAAATTGTTCATTGGCGCTCCTTTTTTACCTGGGTTCAATGTTATACAAATATACGAAATTTAAAAGTCAGATATTATATTTAACTAAAATTAACTGACTACCATTTACATGATTATCATCAGTTTTAGTTTTCAAATGCTTTATCAAAATGCTCTTCAAAATATTTTACCAAAGTATCGCAGCCATATTCAAAGATCCTGTTGTTGTTATCACTTTCAGTTGTTTTGAAATTATGTTTTTCAGCCATATCAGCTGAAGGTAATAAACTGATTGCTTCCATCATTACATCAACAGTATCATGCAACCCTTTCAGGTTGTGCTTTTCAAGAAGTCTGATAAGTTGTGTGGTTGAATCTATTTCAACTTTACCTGAAATATGCTTCTCAAATTTCTGCAATATTTTCTGCGTATTTGTAAATGAGCCTCCTGTTTCAATTGGCAGTGATGCAGGCAAAATCAGATCGGCTTCTTTTGCAGTTTCAGTGATAAAATAATCCTGAACCACAACAAACCCGGCCTTTGCAAACCAATCTGCTGCTTTCTTGGAATCCTTTGCACAACCAACAGGATCTTCACCAAACACAAAAATATTTTTCAATTTTCCCTGTTCAAGCAAGTCAATAATTTTTACACCTTCGGTCGGGAATTCCTTAACACCCCAATTGGCTTTTACTTTTTCAATGTAGGTTTTATCATTTACAGATACGCCGCCAACACCAAGTTTGGAGCAGATTCCCATATCGAACAATCCCTGGGAATTATTTTTTTCTTTAAGAGAAATCAATCCATTTGCTGTTTTACCAAGCTTTCCGGTAATCATTGAAAGATTAAATAATTCATGGCATGCATTAGAAGAGAGTTCTTTTTCAGAGAACACAACAATCGCATTCAATTCCTTGTTATAGTTTTCAGCAAATTCTTCAAAACATTCTTTGCAGCATACACCAGCCTGCTCATAGATGCTTTCGAATTTTTCTTTCAGCAAAGCAGTTTTATATTCTTCAAAGCCTTCACAGTTGTCCTTAATGAACATCTGGTTCTCCAGGCCTTTTGAGAGAAGATAATGATTGACCGCTTTGATAAAATGATAATATGATTTTACATGAATCACATGATCGACTTTATGTTCCATGCTGCTCTTTTCCTGCGCAGTGATTAATTCAACAGGAATACTATTTCTGAATCTTGCATTACTAACCATAAAGCCAGCCACAGCATTATCATTGTTGATTTCAGATCCTAATAAATAAATCCTGCTTGCATCTTTGATCTGTTCAAAAGGAACATTGGCTTTAGAGTTGAAGTGATATCCTTCGCCCCGGCCCATGTAATGAAAGTTGGAAATATTATTTGTTTTTGCCCCGGCTCGTGCAAGTTTCTGAACAAGGTACATATCCTCATTTGAAAGTCTGGCACCAGCGAAGAAAGCATTTTCGGCAGGTTTTACATCTTTGATTTTTTCTGCAATAAGATCGAATGCTTTTTCAAAAGATATTTCTTTGAAACCCTTAGCATCTTTTAATAATGGTTTAGTGATCCTGTTTTTGTCATTGATGTAAGTGTATCCAAACTTCGGGTATTTGCAGAGATTTGCCTCTTTATTAATCTTTCCTTTAACGCCTGTTGTCTTCATTGCAAAACCGTTCTTGTGATTAATTGCAATTTCGCAACCAACAGAACAATAATTGCAAATAGTTTCTGCCTGGTCGAGTTTAACTGGTCCCGGTTTAAATGACATGTTCTCCGTGATGGCACCAGTAGGGCATGCAGAGATACACATACCACAAGATTCGCATAATGTGTCGGCCAAAGCATTTCCCAAACTCGGTGCAACATAGGTTTCAAAACCACGGTTCACAAGTCCGAGAGCATTGGCTCCAACCACTTCGCGGCAGGTTCTGATGCAACGAGAACAGAGCACGCATTTATTATTATCTATTTCAATAAACGGATGGCGGAAATCAACATCGTACTGTTTGAATTCGCCTTCATATCTTTTTTGTTCAGCATCATACTGAGTTGCATACTTTTTCAGATCGCAGTCGAAATAAGCTACACAGCCGCATTCCAGGCAGCGCATTGATTCCTTGATTGCGATTTCTTCGCTATCGTATCCCAGTTCAACTTCCTTAAAATTATTTCTGTTTTTGGGATCCATTGTCGGCATTTCTTCGCGCATTTGTTTGAGGAATTTGCCTGTATAATCTTCAGCAACCTGAAGTTTAAAATTATCACGTTTGCTCAGGAATTCCTTCTTCTCAGGAACCATAGGCAAATCCATGAGAAACTGATGACAACTCAGGGCAGCTACTTTAGCCTGCCCTACAGCCTGTATAAGCGTGGCTGGACCTGTAACGCCATCACCACATCCAAATATTCGCTTAACTCCGGTTTGTAAAGTAAGAGGATCGCAATCCACGTCGCCCCACTTGGTGCTTTTCAATTCTCCCGAATCAGTATTTTTATTTACTTCATCAATAAAATTTACCACAGTTTTCTGTCCGATGGCTGCAATTGCATAATCCATATCAACATCATATTCGGAACCATCAACAACCACCGGCCTTCTTCTGCCGGAAGCATCGGGTTCGCCGAGTTCCATTTTAATGCAGGTCATGGATTTGATCTTACCTTCCTTGTCTTTATTAACTCTCACAGGAGCTGTGAGGAACATGTATTCCACGCCTTCAAGTTTCGATTCATGAATTTCAATAGGATTGGCAGGCATTTCTTTTTCGGTACGACGATATATAATATAAACTTTTTCGGCGCCACATCTTAACGAAGAGCGGCAGCAGTCCATCGCAGTATTACCTCCGCCAATCACCGCAACAGTTTTTCCTTTGAAATCGTATCTCTTTCCTGAAAGTTCCATTGTTTTCAGGAAATCAATTCCCGATAAACAATTTACAGCGTCATCACCATCGCAACCTATGGATGTTCCTTTCTGTGAACCGATAGCCAGGATGATAGAGTTGTATTTAAATTTTAATGCTTTGTAAGAAAGATTTTCTCCGAGTTTCTGGTTGTAATAAATATTCACACCCATTTCGGTAATGTTGTCGACTTCTTTCTGAAGGACATCATTCGGCAAACGATATTCCGGAATACCGTAACGCAGCCATCCTCCTGCAAGCGGAGCAGCTTCATAAATATCAACATCATGGCCTTCTTTTCGGAGGAAGAAAGCAGCAGAAAGTCCACCGGGGCCAGCGCCGATCACAGCAACTTTTTTACCTGTGGCAGGTTTAATAACTGGTTTGTATTTATCAGGTGATGCCAGATCGTAATCGGCAGCAAAACGTTTCATATAATCAATACCCACTGCAGCTCCTTCATCAAGCAGGTTCCTGCGGCATGCAACCTCGCAAGGACGAACGCATACTCTGCCACAAATTGCTGGAAGAGGATTTGTTTCTTTAATAAGTCCAACTGCTTCATGATACATTCCCTTTTCAATATAGGAAATATAACCCTGAACATCCACACCTGCAGGGCATGTCTGCTTACAAGGACCGAGGCAGTCTGCATAATGGTTGCTCAACAGCAGATCCAGTGCGGTTTTGCGGGCTTTAAAAACTTTTCCGTTATTGGTTTCTATCTTCATACCTTCTGCAATTCGTGTTGAACATGCAGGCTGAAGTGCTCTCATACCTTCAATTTCGACAACACAAACATAACAGGAAGAATAGGGTTCAAGGCGATCGTCGTTGCAAAGAGTTGGTATTTCATAACCATTTCTTTTCGCTAGAGCAAGGATATATTCTCCTTTATTCCCCTTTACATTTTTACCATTTAAAATGACGTTTATTTCGTTCATGACAAAAGGATTTTCTTTTAATAAATTATTTTAATCAATTTATGAAACTGTGATTGCATCAAATTTACATTTTGCATAACAGCTTCCACACTTAGTGCATATTGCCTGATCGATAACATGCAGTTGTTTTCTCTCACCGGAAATTGCATTGACCGCACACACTTTTTTACATACCATACAACCTGTACATTTATCCTCAAGGATTTCGTATTTCAATAATGGCTTGCAATTTTTGGCAGGACATTTCTTATCCCTGATGTGCGCTTCGTATTCGTTTCTGAAATATTTTATAGTTGTAAGAACAGGATTTGGCGCGGTTTGTCCGAGTCCGCAAAGAGAACTGTCCTTTATCTGGTTTGAAAGTTCAATCAATGTTTCAATATCACCTTCTTTACCATTTCCTGCTGTAATACGCTCAAGTATTTCAAGCATCCGTTGTGTTCCAACACGACAGAAAGTGCATTTTCCACAGGATTCTTTTTTTGTAAAATCGAGAAAGAACCTTGCCATATCAACCATACAGGTTGTTTCGTCCATTACGACCATACCACCCGAACCCATGATTGCACCCGTGGAATTCACTGAATCATAATCGACGATAGTATCGCTCAGATAATCGGGAATACAGCCGCCTGATGGACCTCCAAGCTGAACTGCTTTGAATTTTTTATCTCCTATAATTCCACCACCGAGTTTAAAAACAACATCTTTTATTGTTATACCCATTGGAACTTCAACCAATCCGCCGTTTTTAATTTTTCCGGTAAGTGCAAAAACTTTTGTTCCCTTGCTTTTAGCAGTGCCGTACTGGGCATATGCTGCCGCTCCGTTGTTGATAATCCAGGGAATATTTGCAAATGTTTCAACATTATTAATATTTGTTGGACTTTTCCACAAACCTGATTCGGCAGGGAAAGGCGGCCTTTTGCGTGGCATACCTCTTTCACCCTCGATGGATGCCATCAGAGCAGTTTCTTCTCCGCAAACAAATGCACCGGCACCTTCTTTTATATGAATATCAAAATTGAATCCTTCTATTCCAAAAACATTTTTTCCGAGATAACCTCTTTCTCTTGCCTGATCAATGGCAATATTCAAACGTTTGATTGCAAGTGGATATTCAGCGCGGCAATAAATCCATCCATCGGAAGCTTCAATAGCGTATGCACCGATAGTCATACCTTCAAGCACTGCATGGGGATCGCCTTCCAGCACTGACCTATCCATGAAAGCACCGGGGTCGCCTTCATCGGCATTGCAAATGATATATTTTACTTTTGCTTTATTATTGTTTGCAAATCTCCATTTCAAACCCGTTGGGAATCCGCCGCCACCGCGTCCCCGAAGGCCTGAGTCCAACACAGTTTGGATAACTTCAGCAGGGGTGGTTTTGTTTGAAGCAATCGATTTTATTGCTTTGTAGCCATCACGAGCCTCATACTCTTCAATGGATTCGGGATCAATATAACCACAATCGCGCAAAGCAATTTTTATCTGACCTTCAAAAAAGTTTTTATCTTTTGTATCAAAGAAATCTGTTTTTACAACATATTCCTTTATGGGCTCAGCATGCTTTATATGTTTTTCAAGGATTTCTGCGGCTCTCTTTTCATCCACTTCTCCGTACAGGTAAGATCCCTGCTCATCAATAACTTCAACCAGAGGCTCCCTAAAACACATTCCAATGCAACTTGTTTTCTTTAATTCAAAATCAAGTTTTTCGTCGAGTTGAATGGTTTTTATTTTTTCAAAGACTTTGCCAGCTCCTGCAGCAAGTCCGCAACTGCCAAGTCCTACAATTACTTTGGTCTTTTTCATTTTTTCAGAATTTATAATCTAATTGCTGTGAATGATTAATTGTTACAGGGTGTTCCTATTTCCTGCTCACGTATGTTACGGATAACATCTTTTGCCATTTTACCGGTGAGTTTTGCAAACGTATCATCACCAATCATCATAACAGGAGCAAGAGAGCAGCATCCGAGGCATGCAACTGATTCTAGTGTAAACACAGCATCCGGAGTAGTTTCACCATCTTTCAGTTTTAGTTCTTCTTCAAGTGCTTCAGTTATTGCAGTCGCATTCTGCACATGGCAGGCTGTTCCGTGGCATACTTTAATAATGTGTTTCCCAACAGGTTTCAGCCGGAACTGCGCATAGAAACTTGCAACACCATACATATCGCTAAGTTTCAGGTTTGTTTCTTTTTCAAGTTTCAGGAAGGCCTCACGCGGAATAAAACCATAGAGTTCCTGCGTGTGCTGAAGAAGAGGAATCATGTTTCCCCTTACATTTTTGTATTTTTCTATAAAAGAATCCATTAATGATAAATCAACCTGTTTACCATCTTCTACCAGGATTTCCTTTTTAACACGGGCTATTCGCATAGTATGTAGTTTTATGACTTTGTTCTGTTTTATTTTTTTAATGAAAAATATTTTTACAAGCAATCAAGTAATAACATGAGTTTTGTATTCTTTTACTCACCCCAACCCTCTCTGCAAGCAAAGAGGGAGGCATAAGGCAAAACTAAAATATTCCAAAGCTCAGTTTCGATTTGTTTTCTTTATTATTCAAAATCGCAGTAAATATATTTTTTTTAACAAGAAATTACATAAAAAAAATAAAAATAAATAATGGCATTTTTATTTTGTTCATATCAATATTTCTTTTTAATATACGAGAATTTTGTATAATGCATTTCTAACAGTAAATGATTGTAATCAATATGCAATTATTAATATAACAAACAAGAAGTCAAACACCTCTGCATTAAATAATTTACTGATTTATTAAAGCCAATTATTCTAAAATGAAATGATAATTTGTTTTGCCTTGAAAAGCTTTATATATTTACTAGCTGAAGTTATGGGATTATACTTTCACTTATTATAAAAGCTATGGTACAGCGAAAGCTTACAGCACAGGAACGCGACAGGTTACGCAGAATGATTTACATTCCCGACATTTCTGTTTGTTACCATTGCAAGAAGAAAGACCTGAACCCCGAAGAAAAATTTTGTCCTGATTGTGGATTCCCTCAACTGGGGACACAAGAAGAACAGCGTAATTTTATTTTGGGACACCGCATTAAAAAAAGTAATCTGCGGGAAGCAAAAACCAATATCATCCGTGCAAGAAATTATTTATTCGGTACGGCACTTCTTAGTTTTATATCATTTTTAAATGCAGGAAGCATAGGGATTATAATTGGACTTATCATGGCTGCAATCTACGTGGGACTTGGATTCTGGTCGAACACAAAACCCTTTCCCGCATTTTTAACCGGGCTTATTGTTTATGTAACGCTAATAGTATTTTTTGGAATTCTGGAACCCCTCACATTGCTTTCAGCACTTTTCTGGAAAATAGCAATCATAGGCGCTTTGAGTTATGGGCTTTACTCCGTAAAAGATGTTGAAAAGCTCGAAAAGGAAGTAGAACTACCGAACAATTGAAATTGCATTTGGAAAATTTAACCATCATAAACTGTATTCATTGCTCAGCCGAAATTTCTGCAAAGGCCCGCTATTGCCCTAAATGCGGAAAAAGTCAAACTGCTGATAACGAAAAAAATGATCACTCCGAAATAAATAAATTCTTCATTGCCTTTGCTGTTATTGCCGTTTATATTCTTTCGCTTTACTTAATTCGATTCGAAGACAACAGCTTTAATAATTTAATAATCGATGCAATTTTTATTGTAATCGTGATTGGACTGGCATTTTTTTTCTGGAAGGATATAAAGGAAACATTAAAATTTCACGCATTCCGATTCAGCAAAATGACCATGTACCTAGGGCTTCAGCTTGTGCTATCCGGATTTGTTTATCTTTTCGTGCTGATTTTGCAGAACACCACCGATATGAAGAATCCTGATCTGCTTAGTTCTTTCAGTGATTCAGCTTATCCCTTTTTGATTGCATTCATTTCCATTGCAGTGTTACCGCCTCTCACAGAAGAGCTTGGTTTCAGGGCAATTTTATTTAACCAGTTGATGAAGCTTACATCGGGAACATCAACAGTTGTAGTTACAGGAATTTTATTCGGACTGCTTCATTTTAATTTTATTTCATTTGTATGGCTTATACCGGCAGGCTTTTTTCTCGGCTGGGTGCGGCTTAGAGAAAATACTATATGGTATAGTGTGTGTTGTCATTTCCTGCACAATTTCGCAATGATCTTAATTTCGTATTACGTACTTTAAATTTTAAACCATGAGCGAGTTCCTTTCATACCGTCATTTCCGTACAATTGAAGATTCAGAAGAACTGACAACTATTCTCACTGATAATAATATCGAATATATTATTGAAGAAGAATCGCCATCGGTGGATGTTACTTTTACCGGCAACCTTGACGTTGAATATCATGTGAGCGTGCATCCGGAAGATTTTGAAAAGGTAAATGTGTTAATGGAGAAAGAAGCTGCCGAAACTGTTGACCAGATTGATTCATCTTATTATCTTTATCAATTCTCGAACAAAGAACTTTTTGAAATCCTTGAAAAACCCGATGAATGGGGAGAGCTTGACCACCTGCTTGCATCTAAAATTCTTAACGAGAGGGGCGCCAAAATTACAAATGAAGAAGTGGAAGGCCTCAAACTGCTGCGAAATGATGAACTTGCACAAGCCGAAATAGCAAGTCCTTTTTTTGTAATGCTGGGTTATGCATTTGCTGTTGGAGGTGGGCTGATAGGAATTTTTATCGGATATTATCTTTATTCCTCACACAAAATTCTTCCCGATGGCGAACGTCTACCAATGTTTGATGAAAGCTCCAGGGTGAAAGGCAAAATAATTATGACAGTTGGGATAATCTGTTTTATTGCAATAGTAATGATCCGATTATTTACCCTATAATTTTTTCTGGAATTGAATAAAAATGGCGGTCAAAAAAAACACTGAATCATTTTGAATTTTGTTAATCAGAAACAGTGCTAAGTTAATCATAAATTATATGTCATACTGAGCATGTCGAAGTATGACAACCCAAGCATTATATGGTCACTCTTCGATTTGCCTTCGATTAGGTTTCGATAAACTCAACCTGACATTTCTCAGGCTGACAAAACTAAAACATCAAAATATTTTTATGAAATATTGTGCGTTTGTGCTTTAGTGGCAATTTTATAAAACTAACGGAAAAGTCTAAATTAATTTTAATTATCTATTTTTGATTCTAAATACAATTGCCCTATAATTTATATGGACACTGATTCATATTTAAAAAAGATTCAAAAGTTTTTTTACAGCGGATATTTTATTTTGCTTCTGTTGTGTATTCCTTTGCTATTCGTAAACATAAAGAGCAGCCACGACTGGGGCGATGATTTTGCCTCTTACATCCACCAGGCAAAAAATATTTGCCAGGGAATTCCACAATCACAAAATGGTTATGTATTAAACCAGGATTATCCCAAAATGGGACCACCGGCCTATCCAATAGGATTTCCGCTGATGTTGTCACCGGTATATTATCTCTTTGGAAACAGCATACATGCATTCACTTTATTTTTAAGTGTGTTGTTAATACTGTCGGCACTGCTTATGTACAGGTTTTTTAAATTTCATTTCCGTTCAGTCACATCTTTATTTCTTGTGCTGATTATTGTTTATAACCCATGGGTGCTGAATTTTAAAATGGAAGTGATGTCGGAAATACCTTTTACTTTTTTTCTGCTCAGCATTCTTATTTTATACCAGTTCAACAAAGAAGAAAAAAATTATTTCTATTATTTGCTTATCGGGTTATCAGGTGGTTTCCTTATGTCGATACGGGCTGCAGGGGCAGTGTTTATAATGGCTGTAGGGATTGAACTTGCAATTGCATTTTATAATTTCATGCGCAATAGAATTACAATTGCTGAACTAAAAAAATCAGCACTTCAAAAACTGATCATTATTTTTTCGGCAATTTTTCTTTATCTGTTATTAAATGTGTGGCTGTTCCGCATTCCATCTTCGGGTTTTTTATATTACGGTTCTGTTATATCTTTTAATGCTTTCGGGCAATTGATCAGAGACCATTTGTCCTATAATTTCCAGGTTTTCCAAAATTTCTTTGCCACCGAAAACCAGGACTGGCAGTTCCTTCCGCTTTTCACACAAGCAGCCATGCTGACTTTTGCAGTAATTGGTTTTATCAAAAAGATATTTCAGAAATTCGATTTTACCGATCTTGTTGTATTGCTGTACTGCATTTCAATACTGGTATATCCTTATGGCAATGCAGGATTCCGTTTTTTAATTCCCATTTCAGCCATACTGCTCTATTATGCAGTGACAGCAGTTAAAGACATTAAAATTAATTTCACACTCATAAAAAGAAAGTTTGTGATTGTGCTTTTGGGAATGCTTATTCTGATTCAGTACAAAGTGGGAATTGAAAGAATTATACGTGAGCAAAAGCTTGTAAACTGGGGACCGCAGGAAACAAGCGCTGTTGAAGCATTTGAATTTATAAAAACTTATGTTCCTGAAAATTCCCTGATTGAATTTGAAAAGCCGCGAGCACTGGCACTTTACACGGGCCGGAATGGTTTTCATATTAAGATAAACCAGCCATTGAATGATATTAAAAAGAATTTCAAAAAGGTCGGGGTTTCTTATATTCTGCATTGCAATGAAGCCATCGATTTCTGGCAGGACGACAGCTTGAAAAAATATTTGCAGCAGGACAGTACTGCATTGCAATGTGTCTGGCAGAATAACAATTTCAAATTATATAAAATAAAAGAATAGTTTCATTACAGAAGTTCTGTTTTTTGATTTTTATAAAACAAAATTAAAAACATTATTACTTGTTTTTGAATGAAATATCCTTACATTTAATTCGTTAATCTATTAACAACCAAAAAAATCACTATGCTAAAACAAATCGTTTCCCTCACGATTGGGTTGCTGTTGCTGGTTTTTATCAGTTGCACCCCAAAAGGTGATGACAAATCAAGTCATCCTGTACTCTCAAAAAGCATCGAATACGATGTAAACATCAACAATTTTAAAATGTTTTCTGCATGGGGACTTAACACTTCCAGTGTAATGTGGTATCGCAGCAACCTGGAAAGTTCTGTTCGCAGTGCATTCATGGAACTTCTTTTCAAAAATGCGCTGGCAGGAAAACTGGAATTGTACGATATGAACGACAAACTGATTGACACAAATCGACTTAAAATTATCTTATTAGCGTCAGTTGATACGATTACGGCACAAAGAACACAACCTCCTTATGATACATATGACACAATTATAAATAAAACCATCGAGCCAGCAGAAATTACTGCACTTCGATTCCGCGAAGATTGGACATACGATCCGGCAACAATGGCAATCAAGAAAAAGGTAATTGCTTTCGCACCCATCTGGACACCGATTACGTCCGACAATGAAGGGAAAGAAACGTATGGAAAAAACAAAGCACTGTTCTGGGTAAAATGGTCAAAAGAACCTTCGAATACAAAAGTACTTACGAAACGGATTGTGTCGGTGACAAGTTATATTGGAGAAAGTTCGTTGGAAAAAGCCACACATATTGATTCTATTGCAATTCAGAAATACATGAACCTGTTTCTTAACAGGATTTATAAGGACAGCATTGCTGCTTATGATGTAGTTGAGGGCGATCTCACAACTTTACCAATCAGCGGTAAAAATTTGTACAAAATTCTTAATAGTACTGACACTATTAAACAGAAGAGAACAGAACCACCTTACGACACATACGATACAATAATAAAGCGCACAGCAAATGTAAATGCAATTCGTTTTATGGAGGAGTGGTCCTTTGATCCTATAACCATGGCCATTGAAAAGAAAGTGGTTGGTATTTGTCCGGTAGAATTATGTTATGATATGAATCACGATTTTAAAGGTTACAAACCTTATTTCTGGGTTTATTTTGGGGATGTATGGATGCCATTTGACGGCAAACTGGAGTTACAAAAGAAGAAACAGAAATAATTATTTTAAAATAAAGAGCGGCAAAAATTAAAATTTTTGCCGCTCTTTATTTTATTGAAAAAGAAAACCCCGGAGAATACTTCAATTCCGGGGTTACCTGCGGTGATCCCGGAATTGTTTTAAACACTACAATAAGCACAATCGGCTTCGCCGTTTTTTTTTATTTTTCCTGATCACTGGAAAAAAAATATTTTTCCCGCTTCAGGAAAAATAAAAAATGCTGCCTTTGGCAGCATTGTGCTTATTGTGAACCTCACGGTTCTGAAT